>BNJT01002413.1_pt1 | contig 50251 bp, 81 predicted proteins | sample 8540491 | NCBI WGS metagenome assembly BNJT01 (sample SAMD00202455, study PRJDB9452) | human saliva metagenome | host: Homo sapiens | reverse complement strand
AGGCTTTAATTCATAAAGTGCCGCTTAGCAGAATTGAACTGCTCGTTCATCCTTACCATGGATGCGTATTACCACTATACTAAAGCGGCATAGCCTTTATATAATAACAAACTACACCTTTAAAAATCAATAATCCGTACTGTTTTTCAGTTCGTTATAAACAACCTGTAAAGGCAGTACCCATAATGGCATAATAATCTCCATGAATCTCTTTAATGTATCTGCCACCAAATCCTTGTATTGCGTAAGCACCTGCTTTATCTCTTGTTTCTCTGTATAAATGTAATCCCAGATCTCTTTATTACTCATTATCAGCGAAATATACATCCGCAATACTTGCGTATGTAAAAGCACTTCTTTTTGGCTGATGATGCACAAACTTGTTAGCACTTGGCTCTTATGGTTTTGAAGTTTCTTTAACATTCGAAAAGCATCTTCATCATCTTCCGGTTTTCCCATAACTTGGTTATCACATAAAACCAAAGTATCACTACCGATAACAATAGCTTCAGGATGTCGTTCCAATACAGTTTCTGCCTTACGACGGGATAAGTTTTTACTTTCTTCAACAAGGTCTGCCTGCAAGTCAATGGTCTCATCAATATCAGCCGGATCACAGATAAATGTGAATCCTGTTTTCTCTAATAACTCTTTTCTTCGTGGACTTTGTGAAGCTAGTACAATTTCTCTCATAAATATCCTCTTTCTTTTATTATTTTATGAAAAATTAGGAATTAATGAAAGTGCTTACGTGATATAATTATCAAAGGAATAAAAATTGAAAGGGATTAAGAATGAAGAAGCCTACATTAGTTATTTTGGCTGCCGGAATGGGTAGCCGCTATGGCGGAATGAAACAGATTGATGGAGTCGGAAGCCATGGTGAACCAATCATAGAATTTTCTATCTATGACGCAAAAAGAAGCAGGATTTGAGGATGTTGTTCTCATTATCCGTCGTGAACATGAACAAGCATTCCACGCTGCATTAACAGACCGCGTATCTAAGGGAATGAACGTGAAGTTTGCATACCAGGATATCAACAATGTCCCATCTGATATTACAGTACCTGAAGGACGTGAAAAGCCATGGGGAACTACATGCATTACTTGCATGCAAAGGGTGTTGTTGATGGACCATTTGCGATTATCAACGCAGATGACTTCTATGGTAAGGATGCATATAAAGTTATCTATAACTGTAACAACAGAAGTAAGTGATGACCATTACGCAATGGTTGGTTATGCCGCAAATAACACACTTTGACAGACCATGGAACAGTGACACGTGGTGTATGCCAACAAGACGAAAACGGTAACCTAACAAGCATTGTCGAAGTACAGAAAGATTGCTCGTAAGGATGGCAAGGTTGTTTATGATGACAACGGAACTTGGAAAGAAATGGATCCTAACGCATTAGTATCTATGAACTTCTGGGGATTTACACCTAAGGTATTTGATGACATGGAGTATACTTTGATGAATTCATTCATGCAAATCTAGAATCTAACCCAATGAAGTGCGAATATGTTATTCCTACAACAGTTGGTCAGATGGTTAAGGATGGTAAGTGCACTGTTAAAGTACTTTCCTCTAAAGACCAATGGTTTGGTGTAACATATCAGGAAGATAAGCCACTTGTAGTTGAAAAGATTGCTGAAATGAAGGAAGCTGGAATCTATCCAGATATTCTTTGAAGTAATTAAAGCTCCTGTGCAAAATGCACAAGAGCTTTTTCTTTTTTATATATTTTCTTAGAAAGCGCAGAACATTGCGATATGCAATATCTTTGATTTCTTCACTTGTAAATCCTACACGCTGCAATGCTTTGATGAAATTCTGTGCCTGGGAAGGACCATACATATTATGCTCCTCACCATCGTTATAATACTCACCGAAGTCAAACCCACAAGCAACATGTTTTACTCCAACAAGATCTGCTACGTACTTTGCATGTTTTGCTAGATGTAGTGCATCTTGTTTTTGTTGCTCTGTATGAATAAATGAACAACATGCATTCATACCCAATTAAAGCCATCTTTACTTGCAATAGCACGAATCTGTTGATCTGTAAGGTTTCTTTCCACAAAACAACGACCCTTCGCATTTGAGTGGGTAGCAATTATCGGTTGTGTTGAACAAGATAGAATATCCCAAAATGTCTTCTCATTTGCATGAGATACATCCACAATCATATGTAACTCATTCATCTTCGCAATTGCTTGCTTACCAAGTTCTGTTAATCCTCTTGTAGGATCGCCTGAGTTACCTGTTGCCAATGCATTTTTGATCATTCCAACATAGAGAACCAATTCGATTACCCTCGTCGTATAACCATTGAATCTTCTCTTCTACATCTTCACGAATACCACACATTCCCTCAATGGTCATTAAGAATGCTGTACCCTGTTGCTCTTCATCTAAATCATCCTTGGTATAGATAACTTTATATCCAGAGGCAGTAATATCATTCTTCACTTTCATAACAACATCTTGCATCTCTTGCCAGCTCTCCGTTCCCTACAAAGAAACTAGCTGCAGAAGTATATGCAATCTGCCCTTGTTTAAAACGAGTACTCCAATCTTTCTTTAAGATGGATGTTTTACCATCTGTGTAAAATGGTTTGATAGCTTCTGCTAAGTCCGCATGTAAATCAAAGATTTTCATAGTCTTTCCCCTTATTGATATCGTATAAAAATCTTCATTCCCTTAAATGCTATATCCGCATCATATGCATTAATCTCATCTGTTTCACTTGATAATAATCTTACCTAAACCACCTGTCGCAATAACCATGCATGATGGATCATTGAGTTCCTTCTTCATTGTCTTAATAATGTATTCTACAGAACCGATATAGCCATATACAACACCTGCTTGCATACCTTCAATTGTATTGGTACCGAGTACAGACTTTGGCTTTACAATCTCAATTTCCGGTAACTTAGCCGTCATAGAAGTTAATGCATTCAGACTGATACCCAAACCTGGCTGAATTACAACATAGCGGAAGACACCATTTTGATCAATGTAGTCATAGGTCGTTGCAGTACCAAAAGTCTCACAATAATGCATGAACAATGAAATGTATTCCATGCATAGGTTGTGTTCACGATACGGTCTGCACCAATCGACCCTAGGTGCCTCTGTATCAAGTTTGATATCCATCTGCAACTCATTAGTCACAATCATTGGTTTTTGATGTAAGTATTTAATCACTGCAGAAGTTAATGAATACATTAGTTTTGGTACAACGGAAGAAATAATAATTCCAGTAATATCCGCAGCTTTTAATTGTAATGTATTTAAGAATGTTGTAATGAAGAAACCGTACTCATCACTAGTACGTGTCGTTTGTGTCATAAGACGATAACGACCAACAATCTTTTCTCCATCAAGAATTCCCATGGAAATATTTGTATTTCCAACATCAATTGTTAATAACATAGTTGTCCTCACTTCTTTAGGCAATGGCGCAATATTTCTTTTTCGCTGTTTCATCTTTAGATAATAATCCTAAATCTTCTACACTTGTTGGTGAAATAATTTTGACAATATTTGTATCTACACCAAAACCAGCGCCAGGTTCACGGATACTATTTGCGATAATGTAATTTGCATTCTTTTCTTGTAATTTCTTTGCGGCGTTTTCTAAAAGATTTTCTGTTTCCATCGCAAAGCCAATCACTATCTGGTCTTCACGCTTTTTCTGTCCGATTGTTAAAAGAATATCCTGTGTACGTTTAAGAGCGATGGATAAATCACCATCTGTCTTTTTGATTTTCTGTTCTGCCTTTTCAATTGGTGTATAATCCGCAACTGCCGCAGACATAATTAGAACATCAGCTTTTTCGAAATTATCAATAACACTCTTAGCCATATCAGCTGCACTTGTCACACTTTACAACATCAACACCATATGGCTTTTGGTAAGTTTGTCTTCCTGAAATTAGTGTTACCCTAGCACCTGCATTACGTGCTTCCTTTGCTAATGCATAACCCATCTTTTCCAGTTGAATGATTTGTAATATATCGTACAGGATCAATCTCTTCTTGCGTAGCACCTGCAGTAATCACAACATGTCTTCCATTTAGATAACGGTCAGTTTCTACAAAGAGCTGCGATCGCATCTTCGATTTCTTCTGGTTCAGGTAAACGTCCTGCACCTACATCACCACAAGCAAGATATCCAGAACCACTGCACATATATATGTATACCGTATTTTTGACATGTCGCAATATTATCCTGTGTGATTGGATTATTTAACATATTTGTATTCATTGCAGGAACGATTAACTTTGGACATGTCGAAGCTAAGAATGTAGTCGTTAACATATCATCCGCTAAGCCATGTGCAATCTTCGCAATAATATTTGCAGTAGCTGGCGCCACGACAAATAAATCAGCCTTCTTCGCCAGTGAGATATGATGAACATCTGGTGTATAATCCACTGTAAACATATCTGTAATGACCTTTTGATTACTGAGTGTTTGGAATGTTAGAGGCGTTACAAACTTCTCTGCTTCCTTTGTCATAATGACATGAACTTCATTTCCCTGCTTTTTTAGTGAGGAAACTAACTGACAAATTTTATATGCAGCAATCCCTGCTGTTACTCCTACGACAATACACTTATTTTTCATATACCCTACCTTCTTATAAACATTATAACACGCAAAATATGCTAATATTAGTGGCAGAGGTATATGAAATATGACGAATCCACATACATTTTTAGTAGTATCCGATATTCACGGTGCTCTTTCAGGTGCTAAAAGCAATGGAAGAGTACTTTCTCATATCATCACGCAGATAAAGATTCTCTGCCTAGGAGATGTTTCTATATCACGGTCCAAGAAATGACTTACCAAGCGACTATGCCCCAAAAAGAAGTCATTTTCAATCATGAATGCATTCAGAGATAAAGATTATTGCAGTACGTAGGTAACTGTGATGCGGAAGTAGACCAGATGGTACTGAACTTTCCAATTACTGCTGACTACAATATCCTTTTCCATGGAGCACATCAAATCTTTATGTCACACGGTCATGTATATGGTCCAAATAATCTACCTACTCTAAGTGTGGAGATAGTTTCCTTTCAGGTCACACATATTCCAACTGCTTATGAAAAAGATGGCATCTTACTTTTAAACCCAGGATCCATCTCTTTACCAAAAGAAAACCATCCAAGAACATACGCCATTATCAACGAAGATGGCTTTACAGTTTATACGCTTGATCATAAACAATACATGCATACAGATTGGCTATAAATCATGTATAATAAGAAAAGAAAGTTGAGGATTAATCATGTCTACACCACATAACAATGTGCCGAAAAAGTACCAGTTTGCAAAAACAGTCTTAATGCCAGGTGATCCACTTCGTGCGAAGTTTATCGCTGAAACATTCTTGGAGAATCAGTATTAGTTAATAACGTACGCGGTGTTCAAGGATATACAGGAACTTGGAAAGGTAAGCCTGTATCCGTTATGGCATCAGGAATGGGAATGCCATCTATCGGCATCTACTCTTACGAGTTATTTACAGAATATGATGTAGAAAACATTATTCGTATCGGTTCTGCTGGTGCTTATCAACCAGAATTAAAAATTATTTGATGTAATTCTAGCAGATGCAGCTTATTCCGAATCTTCATTCGCAAGAGAACAGTGCGGAAATACAAGCGATACAATTAAGCCATCTGCAGAATTAAATGAAAAAGATTAAAAGGCTGCAGAAAATCTTGGAATGAAGATTACTGAAGGTTTAATTCATTCATCTGACGTATTCTATCGCGAAAAGAACGTTACATACCTACCAAAGGTAGTAGATGAACTGCATTGCTTTAGGTGTTGAAATGGAAAGTTTTGCACTATTTCTCAAATGCAAATGTCTTTAGGAAAAGAACGCAGCTTGTTTACTAACAATTTCTGATAGCTTTGTATCACCAGAAATTACAACTGCTGAACAACGTCAAACAGCCTTCACAGATATGATGAAGATTGCTTTTAGACGCTGCAATCGCTGACTAAATCAAAAAGTGAACCAATTGGTTCACTTTTTAATTGCACTATTTAATACTTCCTCATCATTTGGAAACTCTTCTAGGAATGTATCCTTCACTACCTGACACAAACCTGCAACTTCTTTTGAGTATCCTAGTCGTTTTGGTAAGCGGACAAAGATACTTATGATTTCATCTGCCACATTTCCAACAACTACATGTTCATCGCGCTTCCCCATTCCAAAGAAGTATGATTTTGAATTGTTCTTTTTACTTAAACGAATGTAGGTTCTAGCCAGATGTTTCCACTCTGCAGTTAGATATTCAGATTGTTCATCATTTAGCGCTAGTTCTCGTAGGAATTGTTGATATTCCTGCTTTTTCTTTGTAAGTGTAAGGCTTCCAAAACTTTCGTCAGCCATCACCTTCATCATTAAACATGCATGCATAAAATGATCAGCAGGTTTTCTTAACTTTGCATTTCCATAACGCTTCAGTAATACTTCCAACATACCTTTTACAATTTCATCTATCATCATGATCATTTTGGTATTCTTGAAGTAATATATAACGTTCATAACTATTGTCTAGAGAATAATATTTTTTTCTTTTTAGTTCATTGATTTCCATATCAGTATTATACCCGAGAATAAACATATAAAAAGCGGAAGCCATTTCTGGTTTCCGCAAATTTGAATTACTTCTTTTGAACGTACTTTAAGCAGTCCAATGTTACCGCAGCTAGGATGATGAGACCTTCGAATACGAACTGAAGGGTTTGTATCAATACCTAAGATTGTTAATGAGTATGTTAAACGCTGTAAAGATTGTTACACCGACAACAACACCAGAAATCTTACCGATACCACCAGAGAAGGATACACCACCTACTACGCAGGCAGCGATAGCGTCCATATCCCAACCCTGACCATACGCAGCAGAACCGAACCTACCATTCGGTTACATTCTAACCATGCACCAAATCCATAGAGTACACCAGCCATAGCGAATGCCATGATTGTTACCTTTGAATACGTCAATACCTGATACAGCAGCAGCTTCTGGGTTTCCACCCTACTGCATATAGGTTCTTACCAAATGTTGTCTTATTCCAAATAAACCATACAACAATTACAGCTGTAGCAGCCCATAAGATGATTGTTGGGAAAGTTACCAATCTTTGGAATAATCATTGCTGGAATATCATTTTCGATAGCACCGAAGGATACACCCTTTGTCGCATATGTAACCATACCGAAGATGATTAACATGTTAGACATAGATGAAATAAATGGGTGCATCTTATACTTCGCCTTGAAGAAACCAGCAATGAAGTAAAGATTGTACATAAGATAATACATACAACAAATGCCATTACTGCTCTTAGACCAACTGGAAGACTTGTGAAGTCAAACACCTTACCAAATACTGCACCAGTGTTGATGCCCTTGTGCATGATAATTGTTGAAGCTACCATACCCATACCCACCATACGTCCAATGGATAAGTCAGTACCTGCAAGCATTATCACACCAGCTACACCTAATGCCAAGAACATTCTTGGAGATGCCTGCTGTAAGATATTTAAGATGTTATTGACTGTAAATAAAGGAGTTTTCTTGATAATTGGAGTAACGATACCTAAGCCAATAAATACAAGAATAATGACTAGATATAGACCATTACGTAATAACCAATCCTTGCGGTTGAATGTATATAAGTAATGTTCAATCTTCTGTACCTGTGTTTCAGCAAAGCTGAACTTAGACATCTTCAATAGATCAATTAAATGATAACGTTGAATAAATGCTTCGTGTTTACGATCCTTAATTGCTTGTAATTCCTTTTTGGTATGTTAGTTTTGCATCAAAAGACTTTATTCTTATATACATACTTTTCATCTTTGAGTTCTTGTTTTGCATCAGCGTCATTACCAGTAATCTTAGAAAGATTCTGTGCATGAACATTCTTTAGTTCAGCTAAAAAGATCGCTATATCTCTTTGCGGCAAGAGTTTTTTTCAGCAGCGCAACTTGCTACAACCTTTTGAATAGTATTCCTTTTCAAAAATGTTGATTTAAATAAGTAACGCCTTCATTGATTAACTTATCTACAGCTGGCTTTATTTGCTTTTTCAACTTGTTGAGCAGCTTCTAAAGCCTTCTTAGCCTCAGCGATACGGTTTTCCTTTTTCGCCCTTTGATAAGCTCTTATCGTTCTTTGTCATCTGAATTACGTTTAGTAACTCAACTGTCTTATCTGTTCCATCTTTACGTAATTCATCGATTTGTGCTTGAATCTTACCTACGTGGTCCGTAATTGGTTTTAGTAGGCTTTCTTCCTGATCAACAGAGAGAATCTCTGCCCCTAATTTTTCGTTATTTTGACTCATGTCTAACCCCTCCGATTACAAATACATTGCGCTGAGTCTCAGGAGTTCTTCCTGATTTGTCTCTTTTGTATTAACGATTCCGGCAAGACGTCCATTGGACATAACACCGATTCGATTTGTGATACCGAGAATCTCTGGCATTTCAGATGAACATACAATAATTGTCTTACCCATCTTCGCCATCTTGATAATTAAATCATAGATCTCGTATTTTGCACCAACGTCGATACCACGAGTTGGCTCATCCATCATAAATACCTTTGGATTTCTTTCTAACCACTTACCGAAGATGATCTTCTGTTGGTTACCACCAGATAGTGATGTAATTGCATCATCTGGTCCCATGCACTTTTGTATGCATTAAGGCAATTTCTTTAACTGTTGCCTTCTTCATCTTCCTCATCAGACACAACAATACCATTCTTATAGTGATCCATATTTGCAATACAAGTATTGAAAGTTAAAGTCACTCTTTAAGAATAATCCGTTAGCCTTTCTTTCTTCGGTAATCATAGCGAATCCATTGTCCATGGCTTCTTTTGCACTATCGAAGTTCATGAGCTTGCCATTGTAATAAACACGACCTGCTGCTCTTGTACGAACGCCAAAGATTGTTTCCATTAACTCTGTACGTCCAGCACCAACTAGACCATACAAGCCGAAGATTTCACCTTCCTTAACATCGAAACTAACGTCATCGAGGTAAGGTGCAAACTTCGTAGAAAGATCCTTTGACAGAAAGAATCGTTTCACCTGGTGTATTATCAACCGGTGGGAAACGGTTATCAAGAGAACGTCCAACCATCGCCGCAATCAAGTCATTCATATTTGTGTCGGTAACATCTTTTGTCATGATCATCTTACCATCACGCAATACAGACACCTGATCACATATATCAAAAATTTCATCCATCTTATGAGAAATATAGATAATGGAAATACCCTGACTACGTAGCTTTACGCATCATCTGGAATAACTTCTTAACTTCTGGTTCTAGTTAATGATGATGTAGGCTCATCCAAAAACAATAATCTTGGAATGATAAGAAATAGCCTTTGCGATTTCACACATCTGACGAGCAGATACGGACATCGTACGCATTGGCTGTGTCAAATTGACTGTAATACTAAGCTACGGAATAACTCAGAAGCTTCCTTCTTCATTCTTCCTTCATCAACAACACCTAAAGAGTTTACTGGATAACGTCCTAAGAATAGGTTATCAATAACACTACGCTCTAAGCACTGATTAAGTTCTTGGTGAACCATCGCAATACCATTTTCAAGCGCATCTTTTGGACCAGTAAAACTTACTTCTTTTCCATCTAGGAAGATACTTCCTTCATCTTTTTGATATGTACCGAACAAACACTTCATCATAGTGGATTTGCCGGCACCATTTTCACCCATGAGACCCATAATTGAGCCGGGTTTCACATCTAAATTGATGTGATCAAGTACTCTGTTTTCTGCCGAATGATTTTCGACATGCCCTTTTATCGACAAGATTAAATTGTCATTTCTTTCTGACATAATTGATTTACCCCTGTTTAACTAAAAATCATAAGCAGTATGGTTAACTACAAACTATTTAGAAAGAGGCTACCAGGTTTTCAAAAAGCCTACCTGCTAGCCTCTTAGAAAATCTTACTGAATTACTTTAAGAGTGAAGTATATGATGTAGCGTTGTCTGTCTTAACCATGTTAATAGCATACGCATCATATTGACTTGGGTTTCCTAAACGGTTTGTGATATTTGACTCAGTCTGACCATCACCACCGATGTATTCAACATCCAAGTGTAGTAAGTCATCATACTTTTCAAGTAATGGCTGGTATGTTGAGCTTAAGAAGTTGTCTGAAGCGTTATAAATGTTCAACCAAACCTTCTTAGTGTCGCTCTTAACTTCCTTAGATACTGGTTCAAATGTCTTAGTTGCATCCATGAAGTCCTTGTAGTTATCAGCTGTAACAGCAAGGTTCAATGCATAGAATGAACGATCTGCTTCGTTGTATACGTAGTCAACGCCTTCTTTAAGAACGTTTCCAGCTTCGTCAGCTGTAGCGATACCTGTCTTGATATCAACACCATCTAAAGCGTTACGTAATACTCTTAATGTTAAGTAAGCCTGAACGTCAGCATGCTGAGAAATTGTTCCACCGTAACCTTCAGCGATAGCAGCTACTGCATCACTGTTAGCATCGTAACCGAATGTAGCAACCTTCTTTTCCTTAGCCCATGCTGTGAACATTGACATACCCATACCGTCATTGTTAGAGATAACTAAGTCAATCTCATCACCAAATGAAGCTGACCATGTACCGATAGCGTTACCTGCAGTAGCAGCATCCCATGTAGCACCTGCAGAGTTCTTCATTTCCTGAGAAGCAAGTTCGCGAACCTTGAAGTCGCCAACCTTACCATCCTTAACAACTGTAGCAGAACCATCTGTGTTTGTTCCTGCTGGAGTAGCATCGATAGCGCCATCCTTTTTCAACAGCTGTTCCTAAAGCCTTACGAACACCTCTTGTACGAGCGATAGAGTCGTTGTGTCCAACGTCACCGATAGCTAATACATAACCGATAACACCATCACCGTTACGGTCGATGATATCCTTGTGAGCTGCGATGTAATCAGCAACCATCTTACCCTGTAATTCTGCACCCTGGTTAGCATCGAAACCTACATAGTAAGTATCCTTGTTGAAGTTTAATGCTTCTTTATCTAACTCACCTGTTGTGCTGTTAGATGGCTGACGGTTGTACCATACTAATGGCTTATCAGCGTTTGAAACTGTTGATTCTGTGCTAGAGCTTCCGCCTGTGCTGCTTGTCTTAGGACCACAACCAACGAGTGATAGTGCTAAAACTGCAGAAGTCATAACCGCAAATAATTTCTTCATAAAAGTTTTCTTTCCTCCCTGAATTATTTGGCTTTTGAAACTGTGGAAAGCGCTTTCGCGTTTCCGATGAAAAATAATATCACCATGCAAATTGACCGTCAACGCATATCCTCTTTATAAAAATCTTAAGAATTTGATATCTCCATCTTTTAATTTTTACGCTGTTCGAAAACTATAAAAATGTAAAAAGTGGCTATAGATAGCCACTTTTTCAAAACTATTTAATTTTTATGCAATTGTCATTTTTTATTTATTATTTATTTTTATTTATTACCAATTAGTACAAATAAAATAATAAAAATTATCAATTTTATTTGTGAATTTTTATTTTATTTGAAAATTATACTATAATCAAATCTTTTCAAAACGGTATTTTTGTCGTATTTCTGGGTACTTTTCGTGATCTACTTCCCCATGAACATCTCATAGGGTCTAACGTATAATCCCTTATCTCCATATAAAGCTCGGTATACAACCATCTTCTCACGTGTTTCAGAGTGTATGGCCTCGCCAATATATTCGTATAGATATTCAAATCCATCTTTTTCAACTGTCTCTTTTTAAAATGTTGGATGATATCACCTTGCACGAAAGTTTCTCATATGTTTTCTCCCTTATTAATATATAGCATATCGAAAAAGCTTATAATTAAATAAACTCTAACATAAAAAAACTGAGCTATCTCAGCGGATAACTCAGTCTTATTTATTTTATTGTTTGGATAAATCAATGTTTACAATATACACATCACCCTTATGTTCATTGCCTTGTTTGTCTGTATAGATATCCTGTGTTGTAATTGCTACCTTTGTTATACCTTCAGGAATTTCAAATAGTAGAACACCTTCTTTAGATTCTCCAGGAGCCAATGTATATTCCTTTTCAAACTCTTCATTGAAGATGGCTTCCTTTATCATAATAAGAGTTAGGTCCTTCTGCACCTTTTGTCATCAGCACTTGTTGGTTCCCATTCCATAATAAGATCTGATGAGAACATTGTAATATCCTTATTAAATGTATTTTCGATATTTAGCTTAACACCAACAAATTGTTTTCCAGCTTCTGGTTTAATCCCATTAATATCTGTTGAAGATAAATAATCTTCAACCGTGAAGTCAAAGAACATTGTTTGAACTGTATCTCCAACTTCATATTCATGGTAACTATCGTCTGTTCCTGTTGTTGTATTGTTTTCTGTACCTCCATTGTTTTCATTAACAATGTCAGATAATGTCTTTCTTGTGCAACCAGCAGATCCAAATGTAACTGCTAACGCTAACAATAATACACTTAATTTCTTCATTCTATTTTCTCCTGTTTTTCCCCAATTGAAACTATGCAAATTATTGCATCTGTATATAGTATACCAATAAATACACCATAAAAATATAGTAAAAAGAGTAAAAACTCTTTGTCAAAAACAATAAAAAAATACTAAAATATATAGATTTTTACGCAAAAAGGTGAAAAAGGCATAAAAAGCCCTGACTTTGGACTAATAAGTTAATGGAGCGAGTGATGAGAATCGAACTCACGTATACAGCTTGGAAGGCTGTCGTTCTACCATTGAACTACACTCGCATATCTTACTAAAGTGGTGTCTCGGAAGGACTCGAACCTCGACCCACTGATTAAAAAGTCAGTTGCTCTACCGTCTGAGCTACTGAGACATCTTAAATGGCTGGGGTAGTAAGATTCGAACTTACGGAATGAGGGAGTCAAAGTCCCTTTGCCTTACCGCTTGGCTATACCCCAACTAATCAAGTCCAACTCGTAAGCATCACTCGATGCATCAATCAGTAAATGGTGGAGACGGGTGGTTTCGAACCACCGAACCCAGAGGGAGCAGATTTACAGTCTGCCGCGTTTAGCCACTTCACTACGTCTCCAAATAAAATGGTGCCGACTATAGGAATCGAACCTACAACCTATTGATTACAAATCAATTGCTCTGCCAATTGAGCTAAGTCGGCATGGTGGAGGTTAACGGCTCGAACCGCTGACCCTCTGCTTGTAAGGCAGATGCTCTCCCAACTGAGCTAAACCTCCATCTATCCCTCACATTCCTGCTTTCTGTGGAATGCTTTAATATAGTAGCATGGTGACTTTTATCGTCAACACTTTTTAATTCCTTTTTAAATTTTTTTCAAAAAGCCGTCATGATCTCTTTTATAGAGTTTTACTATTTCTATGATTATGAAAGCCCTACAATGAAGTTTGTAGTGAATGTGCTACAATAATATATGATTTTTATGGAGGTTTCTGTATGAAAGATCTATAACGCTAAAGATATTTAGATAATAATCAGCGTTTTTATCTGTTGCGATTATCACTGGATTTATCGCTGCCATTATATTTGGCTCATTATATGGACTGATTATATCGTTTATTCATGTCGAGTTCTCTCGCGATGTTTGTTGCGTAGGATATGGTATCGCTGCTACAATCAAACATTTTGGTAGAGGTGTTCATACTAGATTCATGGTAGTTGAGTGAATCATGACATTCCTTGCAATTTTTATCGGTGACTGGTAGAGTGCCATATCACTCAATGGAGTTCTGTTCCTATTCACTAGTGGAAATATACGCGGTAATTACACTCACCTTCCTATCGTATCTTTCGTGCATGGTTTTGCTTCATCGAATCGATGTACATTAATCAGCTTAGCATTCCGCTTAATTGAATATATGTTGGTTATACGCAATCCGTCATTTTATAGAGGTGTAATATGTATAGAAAAACATGGATGCAAGTCAATCTAGACAAGATTGAACGCAACTTGATCAAATTAAAAGATATCTGTCAGAAAAGAATTATTGCTGTTTTAAAAGCAGATGCGTATGGCTGCGGTGATATTCACGTTGCCCGTGCGGTATTAGAAGCAGGTGCAGAGATGATTGCTGTATCTTCTTTAGATGAAGCACTCGTTCTTCGCAATGAAGGTTATTCGGGAAAACTATTAATACTTGGTGCTACAGAAGCTAGTGATATTCCTGTTTTGATTAAGCAAGGTATTTCTTGTACGGCTTACTCTAATGAATGGGTAGAACACGCAATCCAACAAAACTGTGAAGGTTTGCATGTACATCTAAAGATGGATACTGGCATGAGTCGTATTGGTTTTCGTACGATTGACGAATTGCATCTAGCCTTCGACAAACTCCAGAGCCGCTGAAATGTAATATGGAGGGTATCTTCACACACTTCTGTTGTGCAGACAGTAATTTAGAACTCACAAACCTACAGTTCTCTAAATTTAAGCAAGCAGTAGAGTCCTTCTCCTACTCCTTCCCTTGGGTACATTGTGATAACAGTGATGCAACAGCATTCTTTAAAGAGGATATATCCAATGCCTGCCGTATCGGTATTTCACTGTATGGAATTTCCACTTATGATAAATCCCTTGAACCAGCAATTTCTCTTCTAAGTGAAATCATTATGGTAAAGCATATGCATGCAGGTGATACGGTTGGATATGGTGCTACTTATACTGCTAAAGATAATGAAATTATTGCTACCCTACCAATTGGGTACTGCAGATGGCCTTTCATCCGCGCTAATCAAGGCAGAAAAGTATATGTTGATGGACAATATGCTGAGATTGTAGGACGTGTATGTATGGATCAATCAATGATTCACTTAGAAAATGAAGTACCAGTTAAGACAGTTGTCGAAATCTTTGGTGAACACATCTCACTAGAGAAGATGGCCGAAGAATTAAATACAATCCCATATGAAATTATCTGTCTACTCAGCAGCCGTGTAACGCGTCGTTACATTTGGCATAACACAAATCCAAGACGAAGAAAATTCCCGTTTGGAAAAAGAGTATTCTATCAAAGAGAACTAAAAACGATGAGCCAGCGCTCATCGTTTTCGTCGATTGAGTAATAAGATCAATAAATCCTAACTCAGGATTATTATATAAGCGAACAAAGAACTTTATTTCCTGTCGCAAAACCTCTTGATATGTATAATAGTCTTCCATCAAGGTTTCTTAATGCCATGAGTATATTTAGGGAAATAGACCCTGTTGTGGTGCATATAATCCTTGTCTTAAGAATGGAATTGCCCATTGGCACCATGTGCATAGCCACTGATAATTAAATTGACCGGTAGCTGCTCGTAAAACGCTACATGATGTGGACGATGCGATAAAAGAATTCGATAATATGATGTCATACAGAGAGAGTCAACCTCCTCTACTGTCTTATCCATCTTAGGACCACCATCTGTTAGACCAATAATTTCTAATAATTGACCATTGATATTCATCACTTCACTATCATCAAGTAGAACTTGCACTCCATCTGAACGCATCGCAATCACATAATCATGTAGCTTTCTCTTTTAACATCTCATCGTGATTTCCACTGATATATACTCGTGGATATGCATTTAATGCATGCATGAGCGCAAGCATACTTTCGTTATCTCCCCTAGGCGTAAAGATATCACCAGGGAAAACAATTAAATCTGGTTTATGTTTATTTACCATACGAATAATACGCACATTATCTTTACTAAAACTTTGAGAGTGTAAATCAGAAATAACACAGATACGTACACGTTTTGAAATGAGTGGTGAATAAATCTTTTTACGTGTCGCATCAATTTTATGTGGCCATCCTAAAGAAATATAAATCAGTGCAACCAATAAAACAGCTACCACGGATACAATGATAATTGTCTGCATATCTTCTAACCTCCAACTCCACTCAACCAATTTGTCTTATATAACCGAATTAAATATAATACACCTCTTATCGCAATATCAATCGTCATTGCAAGCCAAGCACCCATAAGTCCCATGATTGGTGCCAAGAAGAATGCTAGCGTAATACGAATACCCCATAAACTCAATAAATTTAGTATAAATGGAATTACTGTATCACCCGCACCACGCAATACACCTGTAATGACGATGGATGCCGCAAACAGCGGCTCTGCAAGCATGACAACACGAATTACGTTTACACCAAGTTGTTGTACATCTACATCTGGTGTTAATATTGCAAATATTATCGGAGATGTAAAAAACAATATAATCGCAAGGATACCCATAATAGCCATGCCTAACAGTGTAATGATATTGGCAAAGTCTTTCGCAAGATCTTTCTTGCCAGCACCAATTGCTTCGTCCAATTAATGTTGTGGCTGCTGCTGCGATACCATATCCAGGGCATATAACAAATTGACTCTACTGTATTACCGAAGGAATGAGCCGCAATCGCAACTGTTCCAAGTGGAGCGATAATCTTTGTGGACGCAATTTGTCCCATACATAAAACACTTTGTGCTAATGCATTTGGCACCCCTATCTTCCACGCAGAAGATAATACGTCTTGACTCGTAAACCAATTTCCAGGAATTTCCTTGATGTGTAATTCATTCGATTTTTGTTAAGGCTACTTTAGAAAGAAATCACTGTGCAAACACAAACTGCAAGTGATGTGCCAAGTTGTGCTCCTAAATACACCCTAAATTAGCTCCATACACCCATATCTCTAAACCAAAAGATGGAAATCATTCGAGATGGGAAAAATCAAAAATGAAATTGAAGATTATATCTAAGATACACATCAACACAGCCATCTTACTTGAGTCTTCTATATCCCCTGCACACTGCAGCATACTATTCACAAGATAATTCAACTGACGAATTGGGAGGAAGATTGCATATAATCCCAAGATAATTCGTCGCATCTTTCCATATCTCTGGTTGAGCCTGTAACCATGACGGTGCAACTTGAGCCCACACAACAGACTCCTGCAATTAGAAATGAAATGACCAATGAGGGTTAAAATGGACCCTTTAAATATCCTTTTTACTACGTTCAAGCTACCTGCACCTACTGCATGAGCAACCTGCACAGAGAAACCAATCGCTACGCTATTAATGAGTTCTCCAAACAACCAAGTACTGGACATGACAAGTCCAATTGATGCAGAGGCTAATGCACCAAGTGCACCAACCATCGCTGTATCAATAAATCCCATTACCGTTTCTAGTGATGACTGCTAGGATTCCAGGGATACTTAAATCTCTTATAAGTTTTTATCTTATCGGAAAATGTTAAACTGTTCAGCATTCCGTATTTTTTTCTGCAAGCTGTGTATTCATACGCCTATTATACAAAAAGGTACTCCTTTGGAGTACCCTTTATGCTATTTATTTGGATTAAAATATACAGTTGTGCCAGCTTCTACAGATTTTGTAATCCATACGCTCGCTCCGATAACACAACCATCACCAATTACGGTATCACCACCAAGAACTGTTGCATTGGCATAAATAACTAACATTATTACCAATGTTTGGATGACGCTTTCCACCCTTCACAAGTTCGCCATTCTCATTTACTTTGAAACTCTTTGCGCCGAGTGTAACACCTTGATATAGCTTCACATGGTGACCAAGCTCTGCTGTTTCACCAATAACTACACCAGTACCATGGTCAATACAGAAGTAATCACCAATTGTTGCACCAGGGTTAATATCAATACCTGTCTTTTCATGAGCATATTCTGCCATAAGACGAGGAATATATGGAACGCCTAACTTATATAAGACATGCGCAATACGATAGATAAAGATTGCATAGAAGCCAGGATATGCAATGACTACCTCTGACTTGGTTCTAGCTGCTGGATCGCCATCATAGATTGCCTGTATGTCCGTTAAAACTGAACGCTTTAATCGCTGGTAGTTCTGCCAAAAACATATCTCTTAAATTTCCACAGATGGAACAATCGGCACCCTTAAATTGTAGAGATGCCTGAATCTCCTTCTGTAGACCTTCCGATAAATAGTTTAGAGCTTGTTGTTGGTTTAACATGCCTGCATGATAATAATCTGGCAAAATCACTGCTTGTACTTGCTTTAAGATCGTAATGATATTTGTACGATCTGGTATACGCATTTTTAATGCAAGATCTTTATCTTCAATTTCATTTAGTTCATTGAGTAGTGTTTCGTAATTTTCCATTTTATTCTGCGAATAATGCAGTTGATAAATAGCGATCTCCTGAATCAGGTAATAATACAACAATTAACTTACCTGCATTCTCTTCTCTCTTCGCTACTTCAAGTGCAGCGTGCACTGCTGAACCTGAAGAAATACCAACTAATATTCCTTCCTTTCTGCCAATTTCAGCACCTGTTGTGAAGGCTTCTTCATCTGTAACTTTTGATTACTTCATCATAGATTTCTGTATCTAATGTTGTAGGGATGAAACCGGTACCGATACCCTGAATCTTGTGTGGTCCTGGTGCACCACCTGATAATACTGCACTATTTGCTGGTTCAACACCAATCACCTTCACATTTGGATTCTTTTCCTTGAGATACTTACCTGTGCCAGAGATTGTTCCTCCTGTTCCGATAGCGGAAATAAAGATATCAACCTCACCATCTGTATCTTCCCAGATTTCTGGTCCTGTTGTTAAGTAATGTGCTTTTACGATTTGACATATTTTCGAAACTGCTGTGGAATAAATGAGTTCTCAATGCCTGCCGCAAGTTCTTCTGCCTTAGCAATTGCACCCTTCATTCCCTTGGCACCTTCTGTTAAGACAACCTCTGCACCATAGCCCTTAACCATCTTACGACGTTCAACAGTCATTGTATCTGGCATTACTAGAATAACACGATAACCCTTCGCTGTACCAACGGCAGCTAAACCAATACCTGTATTTCCTGATGTAGGTTCAATAATTGTAGAACCTGGCTTTTATAAACCTGCTTCTTCAGCATCTACAATCATCTGATATGCAATTCTGTCCTTTACAGAACCCGTTAAGTTAAAGTATTCAACCTTCGCTACAACACGTGCCTTTAGGCCAAGTTCCTTTTCAAAGTGTGTAAATTCTAATAGTGGTGTGTGACCAATTAATTCAGTTGTTGATTTTTTGATATTTGACATAGTATTTTCTCTTTTCTCTCATGTAATATATGGAGCAGTAAAACAAAATCCGAGCATGCAATCATATGCCCGGATTTATTTACTATTGTGCTTACGAATCACTGCAATAAAGGTAAATTAAAGCAGCCCCGACGCAGAAACAGCATTCATCCGGACATCATTTAAATTACAACAGCAACACATTTTGATTCATCACTTGTTTGTTCATGCCCGCTTCCTCCTGTTCACCGTTCTTATTACGGGAAACTATCATAGTACTATCAGTTTTATTTGTCTACTCTAATGATTCATCTTTTTTCTTTCGCTTTGTATCAGGGTTTGTACATCATCTTCTTTCAACTGCTCTAATTGATCGGATATCTCGGATTCATCCGCAAATTGATTGAAGATATTTTGTTTATCATGGAGTCGTTTTACCAGTGCTTTCATCTATCGTATCTGCAGATAATAGTCGGTACACAAATACGTGATTAATCTGCCCATACGATAGACACGCGAGATTGCCTGCATTTCATCGGATGGTTTTCAATTGAGGGTTCACAAAGAATTACAATCTCTGCCGTTTGAATGTTTAATCCAATTCCTCCAGCACGAATCTGTATTGGTAATACCTGTGCAACAGGTTCATCAAACTGACGTAGAATTTCCTGTCGTTTCTCTAGCGATAATTTTCCACTAATGGCTGGGCAAAAGATTTTCCTAATAGTAAATCTGTCACGAAAGATAACGTTTCTAAGAAATAAGAGAATATGACTACCTTTCTTCCTTCACTTAGTGCCTGTAAACAAAGTTCAACCATTCGCCCTGCTTTTGTGGAGTTGAGTGAATCCCAAGATACTCTACGCATTGCCATAAAGTTTCCAGATTCAACTGCTTTGCGGTAAGAGACTATCTCCTCCTCATTCATCATGCACCACTCGTCATGAATCGTTAGCTCTGGAAGTTCCATAAGTACATCCGAACGCTTGCGGCGTAAATATACTGGTGCAATCTTCTTGCGGAACAAATCTGCTTTCGCTAGATATTTCATATCTTTCACTTCACTTGCGATTGATGGATTTAAACATTCAATTAGATAACACATTTCATCTACGTTATTTTCAATCGCTGTACCGGTCATATATAGAGCGTATTCTGCTTGTTCAATGATTCGTATCGTATTCGTCGTGCGTTGTGTATCTTTGTTTTTAACAAAGTGTGCTTCATCCACGACAACCATATCGAGCGGGAAATCCTTATCAAGGATGATCTTATCCAATCCTTCATAATTGATGATTGCAATACCACCATCACCTTCCAGATTTCAAAATCACTAAAACCGGTTCCATGCAACATATATGCTTGCATGTCTGTTAGTTTTTCAATCTCACGTTTCCAGTTAAGTAATATGCCAGCTGGACAGATTACAAGAAAATAACGATGACCTTTGTGATGTAAATGATTCATCGCCGCAATTGCTTGAATGGTTTTTCCTAGTCCCATCTCATCTCCAAGTAACACTCTTTTCTGATGCAAGATATACTTCGTTCCAAATTCTTGATAATGACGCAACTCCGTATGGAATGATTCTAACAATAATGGTGTTGATTGTATTTGTTTCAACAGCAAAACATCAATATCTTCATCAATATCATCCTTGATTTCAATTTCCGCAAGTTTTTCAATTACCGTATAGTATTGAATCGCATGTTCTCTGTAGTCCTGCAATATCGTTTTCAAAATCTACATTTTTAGTGCAGTACAATTATCATAAAATTGCTTAATTGTTTCTGCGTAAGAAGACCGGTTAAAGTACTTTACATCTTCTACGGCTTTTAAAAACTCTGTTTCTTTTTCTACCACTAAAAATCCAACTAAAAGAAATTTTCGAATCAGACCACTATTATCATAGGCTTCTTGGATTCCACGCTCTGTCTCTTGATAGATTGAATTTAAATTCGCAAAGTTTTCTTTTGTATGCAGATAGAAGTAAATTTCTTGAAGAATCTCTTTATCCCTATCTGTTAGATGTTCTAAAGTCTATACGATAGTGAATCTGACTTTTTAATAGCTGCAGTACTACGGTGTAGTGCCAACATGAGTTTATCTGCCGTTTCATCCCCAATACCATCTAACGCTTCTAGTTGTCTACGATTATATTTCAATAAAGTCATACATCGTTGTGATGTGATTAGACTTCAAGTGCCTGTAGTGGAAGTCTAGCAAAAGGATTTTCGAAAGATCTGTAATTGGAATCTGTCGAATTTCATCCTCAACTTTATCCATGATGATTTCTTGGCAACGATCATGAATCATTTGAATATTTTTCTTTTTCTTGACGTACGCAATGAAAAGAGTTGATCCTTAACATCTTCTAACTGCCCACGTTCGTATACTGAATTTCTTGATAGATTAATGCTTTTGACACATCATATTTCCTCATATGAATTATAAGTTGCTATTCTAAAAACAAATGACCACAACCTGCAAGCATCACCAAGCCTCATTGCTAGCCAGACCAGTTACTACCGCTCTCTTCTCTTCTATCATTTCATTTTATAAATCTTTTCTTGTTAGCCCAAGGAAAATTTTGTTACATCTCATTTAAATTAAAAAAATAATCTTTAACTTTCTTTTGTTTTCTTCAAAAATATCTTCCTAGAATCGTGATATTGTATATGAGGATACAAAAATTTTTCCCCATTTTAAAGAAAGTGGGTTTTTTATGGAAAAATTTTACAGTTTTTTTGATTATGAAGACATTCAACTAATACCAAATAAGTGTATTGTAAACAGCCGTTTGGAATGCGATACAACTACACAATTTGGAAAACATCGCTTTTAAATTGCCGGTTGTTCCAGCAAATATGCAGACAGTTATCGATGAAGCACTAGCAATTAAACTTGCAGAGAACGGATATTTCTATATCATGCATCGCTTTACGCCTGAAAGTCGTCTTTCATTTGTAAAAATGATGCACGAAAAAGGATTGATTTCTTCTATCAGTGTTGGTGTAAAAGAAAATGAATATCATTTTATTCTTGATCTTGCTAATCACCACCTAATTCCAGAATACATTACAATCGATATTGCACATGGTCATTCCAATGCGGTTATCAATATGATTAAACATATTAAAAAAACACCTGCCAGACACATTTGTTATTGCAGGCAATGTTGGTACACCAGAAGGTGTTCGTGAACTTGAAAATGCAGGTGCCGACGCAACGAAAGTTGGTATCGGTCCTGGAAAAAGTATGTATCACAAAAACTAAAGACAGGCTTTTGGCACAGGTGGTTGGCAGTTAGCTGCTTTACGTTGGTGTGCGAAGGCTGCACGTAAACCAATCATCGCTGATGGCGGAATACGTTCCAATGGTGATATTGCAAAGTCTATACGTTTTGGCGCAAATATGGTTATGATTGGTTCCCTATTTGCCGGCCATACAGAATCACCAGGCAACACTGTTATGCAAGATGGTATTGCAATGAAAGAATACTTCGGTAGTGCTTCTGAATATCAAAAAGGTACCTACAAAAACGTGGAAGGTAAAAAGATGCTCGTACCATGTAGAGGTTCTATCATGGATACACTAACCGAAATGCAACAAGACCTTCAATCATCCATCTCCTATGCAGGCGGAAAAGATTTAAACGCAATTCGTTATGTTGATTATGTCATTGTAAAGAATTCCATTTTCAATGGTGATACACATTAGGCATTCTATTTGGTGAATTTGACGTACAGGATATAATAATAAATGAAAGAAGGAAATCAAATGACAAAGATTAATATTATCTCTGGCTTTTTAGGAGCTGGAAAAACGACATTGATTCAAAAGCTAATCAAAGAAGTATATGCAGGTAAAAAAAGTTGTTCTTGTAGAAAACGAATTTGGCGAAATCGGTATTGACGGTGGTTTTTTTAAAAGGACTCCGGTATTGTTGTCAATGAAATTAACAGCGGATGTATCTGCTGTACTTTACAAGGTGACTTCCGCACCGCTTTACAAGAAGTAGTAGAGAAGTATCATCCAGACCACATCATCATCGAACCTTCTGGTGTTGGTAAATTATCCGATATCTTAGCAGTCGTAAAAGATGTAGAAGGTTTGGAACTAAATAGTTACAGTACTGTTGTAGACGCAAAGCGTTGCGAAACATATCACAAAAAACTTTAAGGAGTTCTTTGATGATCAGATTACAACAGCTGCTTGCATCATCTTATCTAGAACTCAACTTGTTGATGAAGAAACATTACAGAAGGATATCGCAATTATCCGTGAATTAAATAATGACGCAAGAATCATTACCACTCCATGGGATGATCTCTCTGGTCAAGCAATCATCGAAGCTATGGAAGGTTCTACAGATGGCTTCCCAGAACTCGAAGAGGAAGAAGACTGTGGATGTTGTGGATGTGGTTGTCACGATGAAGATGATGACGATTGTTGCTGTGGTCATGACCATCATGAACATGAGCATCATCATGAACATGAGCACCATCATCACGACCATGAGGAAGAAGAATGCTGCTGTTGCTGTGGTTCTTCCGAACATGAAGAGCACCACCATGAACATCATCATGATGATGAAGAATGTTGCTGCCATCACCACCACGAGGAAGAAGAACATGATGAGGAAGAGTGTTGCTGTTGTGGCCATGATCATCACGATCATGAACATCACCATCATCACCACCATCATGGACACGATGCGGATGAAGTATTCACATCAATCGGTATTGAAACAGTTAATAAATACTCTGTAGAAGATATTGCATTAGCACTTTCTGAACTAGATGAACATATCATCCGTGCAAAGGGTATTGTTCCTAGTCATGATGGAAGTTGGTTATTCTTTGACTATGTTCCAGGAGATGCAGATATCCGCATTGGTTCCCCTGCTTACACTGGTTTAATCACAGTTATTGGGGATAAAGTAGACGTTGCTCGCATCAAGGAAATCTTTTGCGGTGAAGTAAAATGGCAACTCCTGTATATCTCTTTTACGGGATTTCTTGATTCCGGTAAAACATCTTTAATCTTAGACACACTCAACGACCCTTCCTTTATGGAAGAAAATAGCCGTACGTTAATCATTTGTTTTGAACAAGGTGAAGTTCGATACAACGATAAATACCTCGCAGAGCGCAAAGCATTCGTTGAATATATGGACTCTCCAGAGGATTTAAATGTAGAAAAGATTCGCGAGTTAGATACCATCTATCATCCAAACCAAGTATTTATTGAATACAATGGAACCCTCGCAATCACGCCGTTTATCTTGTCACAGATGCCAAACTTCTGGCCTTTGGTACAGATTCTTACAACAGTAGATGCGACAACTTTCCAAATGTATATTAACGCAATGCGTTCTGTCATTTATGAGCAGTTAAAGTACAGCGATACAATTATCTGTAATCGTTGTACACCAGATACCTCCGCATCAATGCTGCGTGGCAATATCAAAGCTATTAATAAAAAAGCTCAGATTTTCTACGAAGGCGAACACGGTGCCCAGGTCACTCTTAAAGAAGGTGTACTACCATTCAATATCAATGCCCCTATCATCGATATCAAAGATGATGATTATGGCATCTGGTATATGGATGCGATTGAAAAACCCAGATAAATATGATGGAAAAGAAATCATCCTACGCGGTAAGTTCACCGAGACATTACCAGGCTATCATCAGACCTTTATCATGGGCAGACAAGCAATGGTATGCTGTGCAAATGACACCAGTCTTTGCGGATTAACGGTTACAGGCGTTAAAGTAGAAGAACTTGTAAAGGATAACTGGTATGAAGTACAAGGTAACCTTAAGACCATCCCATTAGATAATGGTGGTAAGACCTTAGTTCTTTATGCTAGTCGCATCCAAAAACTACCAAAAACCACAAGATGAGTTCGTTTATTTCAGCTAATGACTAGAGTAATTCTTCGGAATTACTCTTTTTAAATTCTGAAATTTTTTTAGTTTTTCATATCTTAGTTAACTGACTTTAACCATTTGTGCTACCATTATTCAGGGAAGTGATAAAATGATGAAATTTTTAAAAGAAAAAAACTAAATATTCGTAGAACCGTTTGGTTCTTACTCATCTCGGCAATGTTCTTACTGTTTTTATGCGCCACATCTTTCCTTTGATGTACACATGAAAAAGGTATCCAAGGTACTGTTGTTGTTTCAAACTTCAATACAGACCGTGGCGAAGAAATCTTTGCAAACTATAACTATAACTCTCATAAGACATGGTTAGATGCACAACCATCTTGGGAAGTCATTCACCTCAGTAACATTCCTATCGTTACAAACTCTTTACGATTAGGTTTTAACAACGTAAAGACGGATATCGCTATCTCAAAGATTGATGTGTCATTTGGACCATTTAAACTTGCAGAGTATACACCTGAAAATATCTCCAACGAAATCATTGCCTCTCAAGGTATGGTCATTAATACAAATGACAATACAATCAACTTAACGCTAAATGGTGTTGAAGGTTGGCTACAGTTAGATACAAGAGAATACCTTCCTAAGACAGCTTGGGTTGCAGTATATCTTTCCATCTTAATACTAAGCTGGATTATTGCGTATCTGATTGATAAGAAGCTTTCATGGTCAAAGCACATTCCAGAGAATGAAATGATGTTGATAGCAGCTCCTATTTGGTGCTTCTTCATGTCAGAAATCTGTACTGGTAACTACTACTACATCAACTTGATGAATCGTTTCTATAACGTTGCTATCTATATTGTTCTATATAAAGTAATCTACTTAATATTCCGTCGATTACCAATCTCAGTTCTAATTAGTAACTTATTTGTCGTTATCTTCGGTATCGTAAATATGTACGTAACACAGTTCCGCAACCGTCCAATCGCACCATGGGATTTAACCGCAATTGGTACAGCTGCAGATGTCATCTCAAACTATCAAGTACAGATTCGTTACTTCATGGTTATCGCTATTATCATCTCCATCTTAATTTATCTATTGATGCGAGCTGTACCTCGTGATAACACTAAGATAAATATTTACTACGCAACCTACCCTATTTTAATTATTGTTGTAGCTCTCTTCTTAAATAGCGTTGGTCAATACTATCTATGGGACATGAACCTATTATCCATCTTCCAAACAGATGGTACAGCCCTAAGCTTCACAGGTCTTATTAACCAATACATCTCTGATCAACCAAAGAAACCAGAAGGCTATTCTGTAGAGGAACTCAAAGAACTTGGTAAACAGCTTGCTGAAAGAGCTGCAGCCAACGTCGATCCAAATGGCACAAAACCAACGAATATCATCATGGTTATGAATGAATCCTTTGCGGATATGAATATTGGCGGTACAAACTACGCCGATAACATCATCCCTTACTACCTGTCTCTAGAAAATACAATTCGCGGAAATCTCTACGTCGATGTACGTGGTGGTGGTACATGTAATAGTGAATATGAATCCTTAACAGGTAATACAACTGCATTCTTTGCAGGTGGGGTATATCCGTTCAATATGTATATGCACAGAAACGTACCTTCTATGATTTCCTACTTTAACCAGAGTGGCTTTACTACAACGGGTATTCACCTTGGTAAATCCACAAACTGGAACCGTGCTTCTGCTTGGAAGAAACTACAATACCAAGATAAAGTATTCGCAGAAACTTTTGATGGTTTAGAAACAATCCATGGATATCCAAGTGATGCACAGAATTTCAAAGTTCTAGAAGAAACTTACGAAAAGGAAAAGGACAAGAAAAACTTTATCTTCAATATTACCTACCAAAACCATGGTGGTTATGATGATAAGGATGATTTAAAGAAGACTGTCGATTTCAGTTCTATTGGTGGTGGTTATAGTCACGCTGAAAACTACTTCTCATTAATGAAGATTTCTGATCAAGACTACAAGAACTTGATTGAATACTTCTCAAAGGTAAAAAGAACCTACAATGATTGTGATGTTTTGGTGACCACCAACCATCCTTAGGTGCAGATTGTGATAACCTTCTATTCCCACATGCAGGTACGCCTGAAAACGACATGACACAATATATTACTCCATTCTCCATTTGGGCAAACTATGATATTCCAGATGAGACAATTGATAAGTTAAGTATTAACTACCTATCTTCACTCATCATGAAGACTGCAAACTACCAGATGACTCCATACCAGGAATTCTTATATGAACTAAAAAGATAAGTATCCTGTCATTGGTCTATATGGCTGTTATGACGCAGCTGGTAAATACTACCAATCTGTAAATGATATTAATGATCCAGATATCAATACATATCGTTGTTTACAATACAATAATGTATTTGATTCCGACCGCATTCCATCCCTATTCTATCCAGAAGGAAAAGAGAGTAACTAAAAAGAACACTTCTGTACCGACCTCCATTCGTTAGATTCTTGGTCTAACTTTTCGGGGTCGGTACATTCATTAGTGTTCTTTTTTTCTTATAAAACATACGAATAAAACTATTTTCTTCCGTATAAGGTTTCCAACCTTTACCCGGCTCAGCAGTCTTCATGAAATTCGTCCAAGCAGAAACCATCTCATCACTAATCTTATAATCGCGCACTTCCATCTCTCTCCAACAGCGACTCAACGTTCCAAACATATACCATAACTCAGCAGAGTGGAACGCACCTGCATCATCTGATGGCAATTTGCGGTTGAATAAATATAAGTATGTTGGTTTCCCGTGATGTTCATTTCTTAGATTTGCAAAATCAATCATACTCTGATAGTACTTAGACTTACGCATCGGCTCATCAACACCCAAACCAAAGTCATTGCCATTAGCACCTATAATATACGGAATATTCTGTACATCACCACGTTTTGCCAGTTCATCCAATGTATCTTCGAGCACAAAGCCATCAACCACCGGTCCAAACAGCAAGCGATTATCATGCTTGGAGAGTTTTGGTAAGATATCCACTAACTTCTGCGCAGGAATTTGACGTAATGCTTGAATATTTTTCGCACCCACAAGCTTCATAATTTCTTCACCAGTTTCATACGCTTCTTCAACAGTCTTATGTTTGAAGATAGGATTATCTACCCCAGCACCACTTTGCATAATTGCCTTGGCAATCATACCACGTGTTGTAGGACTAGAAATCAATGTCTGAACACTAATCGCACCAGCACTTTGTCCAAATAGCGTAATGTTATCAGCGATCTCCTCCGAAGGCCTCAATATTCTTACGAATCCAGCGAATCGCAAATACTTGATCTAAAAATTCCATAGTTGGACACACAATGCGCAGGATCTTCTTCTTTTAGTTGCGGATGCGCAAAGAACCCAAATACACCAACACGATAATTGATTGTCACAAGAATGACATCATTTTGTACAAACGCTTCTCCATCAAACGGAACTTCATTTCCATATCCATGGTCAAAAGCACCACCATGGAGCCAGATTGCGACTGGATATCCATGTTCCGATTTACGATTTGGCGCCCAGATATTTAAATATAAACAATCCTCACTCATTTCTGGATAAGGATACTGCTCATAATTATAAAACTCTTTTCGATAAAAACGGATTTGATGCTTTAGGGTTGTGGGCAAATCTTACTATATTCCAAAAGCATCTCTAACACCTAACCAACGATCAGGTGCCTGTGGTGAACTAAAACGTAAATTCCCAATTGGAGGTTTCGCATAAGGTACACCCTTGAATACCAATTTAGACTCTGTCTCTTCACCACGCAATATACCCTGTTCCACTTTTTATTTCAACTGTCTTCATAAAAACCTCTAGTTCAAATTCTAATCATATTTTTTTCATCATTATACCATTTCTAATTTTCAAACTAATGAAGAATACATGAAAAAAGAGACCCGCTGGCACAGATCTCGATTTCTTTTTATTTTTGGGAGGGAAAGAAATTTATAATTTCTCTGTCAATTAAGACACTTATAATATACCCAAACCATGTGTGAGATATATGGTGAAATAGTGAAAGTATTGTGAAAGTGTATTTTTCATATCATTTTTCTATATTTTTTTATCAAAACTGCTTATTTTATTGTACATTTTGAATATTAATATTGTTTTTTTATCAATATTTTTAGTTTCATTATCTTTGTAATAAATTTTTCAGAAAAATAGAATAATTATTCAAAAACATGGTTACCTTAAGTATTTTTTTAAATCCTAGAAAAGAGTTAAATATAACAAACAATGCAAAAAGTATAATATTAAATATGGTGGTCTTAATATGCATTCCAAAATGTATCATTCATGATTCCCTACGTCCTCGTAGCTCAGTTGGATAGAGCGACTGCCTCCTAAGCAGTAGGTCGTGCGTTCAAATCGCATCGAGGACGCCATAGTTTATGACACTCTAAGCCTTTATACATCAGGGCTTAGAGTTTTCTTTTCAGGTTTTCAAACACGATATTTAAGATAATGTCATTATTAAAGGACAGAAAGCATACGTTTCTGTCCTTTCACTTTATAGCAAGATTTCTAACCAATATCCATCTGGGTCTTCGATAAAGTAAATACCCATTGCCTCATTTTCAAAAACAAATACAACCCATTTCCTTATGCTTCTGGTGAGCTGCATCAAAAATCATCTGCCCTAAATGCAAGGTGAAATTCACACTCACCTAAATCATATGGCTGTGGATGATCCTTGAGCCAAGTGAGTTCTAATTCAAACTCACCAACCTCACTCTTCAAGTACACAATGATAAAGTCATCACTTGTCTTTCTTCTCACCTCGTGTAAATCGAGGGCTTCATTGTAGAAACGAATGGATCTTTCTAAATCTGAAACATTTAAATTCTCGTGAATCATTTTAAACTTCATATCTCTTCTCCTCTCGCCGCCTCTGTGTTTCTAATACGTGACTGATACTCTGGGTATTCCGTGATAAAACGTTGAATCACACTAGGATCTCCCCAGTAGTGGATTGGATAGACAGCATCACAGTCGACATTTTCTAGAAAATATAATAACCCGTCAGCGTAGTGTGCTTCTAGTCTTGGATCAAGTGGAACAAAAGCAACATCAAAATGTCTGCCCTTAAATTTCCCAATCTCCGCATGATAGATTGTACGAAGTTCTAGGTTATCCTCTTCTGGCTCCCCTTCCCAATACCAATCGTTTAAATCACCACTATGATAAATAGTCCCTTCATCACTACTCACTATAAACGCAACACCACTGTCATTTGAAAGTAAGGTCTCAACTTGAATTCCACCATCAAACTGATAGCATTTATCAGGCTCAACAAAGCGATACTTTATCTTCGACAATCTATTTTCATCACTGATGTCGTTTGCTAGTATAGCTTGATAACGCATCCCTCTCTGATTGAGAAGGTCAAATATCAACGGATTATAGTGATCATTATGAGAATGACTGCAAAACACAATTACATCCTTCTTATTATCGAGAGGTGGTAGTTCTCCCTTGTAGTAGTCAAAAACATAATAGCAATCTTTGAGTTCAACCAATATACCACTATGGTTTAAGTATGTTACTTTCATGGTATCACCTCCTTAGAATTAACCTGCTAACTTTTCTATATGACCTAAAAATCAATGGATTAATTTGTATATTAAATATTTTATCCTACTTTCTAAACTTACTAATCATAATTTTTTTATATTTAGTAGCAATATACTAGTATGATAAGCTTTCATTTCCCTTTTTCTTCATTTATAAAGTTTTTTTCAATTTACGATTCCTCAAAGATAAATGCTTGTGCAAACTCTTTATAACCGATTGATTTAGATACTTGAATCGATGCAATATTATCTAATGTACATTCCCATTGAGGAACAATTCCAGATTGAATATGGTGATGTGTTGCTAGGGCTGCACATAATTTTGCATAGCCTTTTCTTCTATACTCGGGTAAAGTTACTATTCCTGTATGCTGAATATACCCCTCCATATATGGCATATCTGGAGCATCACATAACGATACAAGTTCATCATCAATGATATATCCAAAGAAAAAAACCTTTATCCACTCTTCCTTCAAAAATAGGCTTTGAGCCAACCTATTTCAGAAACTGATGGATATGCTTTTTTTAAAAAAATCTCAAATAGCGGATAATCATCTCTGTTCAGCATCCTTGCATCTTTATAATCAAAAACACGTTCCTCTGCGAACTCCATTAATTGATATCCTTTTAAAGGATAAGACTGCTTGATTGTGTCAATCAGCTCCTTAGCATCTTTTAGTTGTGTAAGTTCATTAAAAATAAGATTGGTATTTAGGGTGCATAAGTCACGATACAAGCATCCTCTTTACACAAGACATATATCGAATATTTGCATCCAAATCCCTTTTAATATATTGCTTCTTTCATCGGTACAAATAAGCTGTATACCATGTTCAAAACTACTTACATCTGCTCCACAGACGCAAGAATAATAATCATATGTTATTTTTTTAATTTCTCTAGCATCCATTTTCATATAATTACCCTTCCACAAAAGATTTTCTACTACTTTCTTTTGAACTACAACTTCTTGGTTTAAGTACATATTCTTCGGAAATCTGTCCCAGTTCCTCTGGATGGAAAAACTTTTCTAATTCTAATTATATTCAAAACATCACATTCTAATCTAGAAAAGAATACTTTATTAAAATTTCTAGTAGTTTCTCACTGCTCATTTTTCTTCTATTATAAGAAATTTTTTTATCCATCTCTTATATGCTACATCATTTTTTTCACACGAAATCACATAGTATTTTATTAGCACTCTATATAGTAATGTGCTAAAAATCTTTTTATCCGAAAGGAGTTTTATATATATGAATGATAACAAGAAGAAAAAACCTCTTGTGTACTATTATGCATTTGTCGCAATTGTATTAGTATTACTCAACTTGGTTTTACGACCTGTTCTTCAGCAGGCACAAATTGAAGAAGTTCCTTATAGTACATTTATTCAACAAACCACCGATGACAAAATTGATGAGGTGACAATTGAGTCTTCTCAAATTACATACAAGCTCAAAGATGGCGATACAGTATACTCTACTGTAAAAGTAAATGACCCTGATTTAATTGACCGTCTCGAAAGTCATGATGTGAAATTCTCTGGTACACGTGTACAACAGGGTTCACTGTTTATGAACATCTTCTTTGGTTGGATCCTTCCAATCATTATTGCGGTAATGTTAATGCGTTATGTTAACCGTACAATGCAAGGCGGCGGAAAAGATTCTCCACTTGGAGGTGGTCTAGGTGGTATGTTTAACCTAGGTAAGTCAAATGCTCGTGTATACGATAAAGACAAGACAACGATTCGTTTCAATGATGTTGCTGGTGAAGATGAAGCTAAGGAAAATCTGCAGGAAATTGTAAATTACCTACATGATCCAAACCAGTTTAAATCCATTGGTGCAACTATGCCAAAAGGTATTCTCTTAGTTGGTCCTCCAGGAACAGGTAAGACCATGCTTGCAAAGGCAGTTGCAGGTGAATCAAACGTACCATTCTTCTCTATCTCTGGTTCAGAGTTTGTAGAGATGTTCGTAGGAATGGGTGCTTCCAAAGTTCGTAGCTTATTCAAAGACGCAAAAGAAAAAGCACCATGTATTGTATTCATCGATGAAATCGATGCGATTGGTGGTAAACGTAATGCAGGTAACTTTGGTGGTAATGATGAACGCGAACAAACATTAAACCAATTACTTACAGAAATGGATGGATTTGAAGGTAATAATGGTATTGTCGTACTAGCAGCTACAAACCGTCCTGAAAATCTAGATCCTGCTCTACTACGTCCAGGAAGATTTGACCGTCGTGTACCAGTTGAGTTACCTGACCTTCAAGGTCGTGAAGATATCTTAAAGGTACACGCAAAGAAAGTTAAGACAGAGCCAGGTATTGATTATAACGTAGTTGCACGCATGGCTTCTGGTGCCTCTGGTGCAGAACTTGCGAACATCATCAACGAAGCAGCTCTACGTGCTGTACGTGAAAAGAGAAATGCAGTAAGTCAGAAAGACTTAGAAGAAAGTATCGAAGTTGTTATTGCAGGATATCAAAAGAAGAATGCAATTTTAACAGATAAAGAAAAGTTAGTTGTTGCATATCACGAAGTAGGACATGCATTAGTTGCAGCACTACAGACACATAGTGCACCTGTGCAGAAGATTACAATCATTCCACGTACAAGTGGTGCTCTAGGTTATACAATGCAAGTAGAAGAAGGTAATCATCCTCTTTACACAAAGTCTGAATTAGAAAACCGTATTGCGACACTTACAGGTGGTCGTGCAGCAGAAGAAGTTGAATTTGGACAAGTTACTACAGGTGCTTCCAACGATATCGAACAAGCAACAAAGATTGCTCGTGCAATGATTACTCGTTATGGTATGAGTGATGAATTCGATATGGTCGCAATGGAAACTGTAAATAACAAATACCTTGGTGGTGATGCATCACTTGCATGTTCAGATGGTACAGCTTCAACAATTGACCAAAAGGTTGTAGCACTCGTGAAAACAACAACACGAAAAAAAGCAAAACAACTATTAACGGAACATAAAGCCGATCTTGATCGAATTGCACAGTTCTTATATCAAAAAGAAACAATTACTGGCGAAGAATTCATGGCGATTCTTGAAAAGAAAGAAGACTTTGAATTACCAGTAGTACAATAGCCTTCACATTCGTGAAGGTTTTTCTTTTTGCCAAAAGAAAAAACCGGTATTCACCGGTTAAAAGTTTCTCGCTTCAATGTCCATCACCATATTAACTCTACGTTCATGGCGGCCACCTTCAAATTCAGTATTCATGAATTCATCTACAAGCATCTTCGCTGTTTCAATTCCAATGACTCTTGAACCAAACGCGATGACATTTGCGTTATTATGTAATCTTGAATATCTAGCACTATATGGTTCAGAGCAGATACATGCACGGATACCTTTAACTTTATTACATGCAATACCGATTCCAACACCAGTTCCACAGATTGCGATACCACGTTCTACCTCACCATTTACAACAGCCATTGATACCTTTTCACCCCAGATAGGATAATCTGTACTTTCAGATAAATCTGTACCATAGTTAACAACCTCATGACCTTGTGATTCAAGATAAGCAACAAGTTCCTTCTTCATCTCTACAGATGCGTGATCATTTGCAATACCGATTCTCATGCGGCTACCTCTTTTTTCAAATCTGAATGATTCTGTCTATACCATAACAAGAACGCTCCTGCTAAGAATACAAAGATAGAAATAAACTGCGATGTAGAGAAAATCCAAATTTGTCCACGGATTAAATCACCGCGTAAGAACTCTACTAAGAATCTACCTAATCCATAAAGGACCAAGTACCAAGCTGCTGTATCTTCAGGATGCTTGCCCTTCAATAAGTTTCTTAGTAAGAAAGCGAAGATTAAGAAGTTACCAGCAGAAGAAATTAACTCTGTAGGAATAACCTTGATACCAGCACCAGGTCCAAGAGACTCAGCCGGGAACTCAACACCGTACCAAGCCGTTGTTTGAATACCATAGCAGCATCCCGCAAAGAAACATCCAATACGTCCAAAAGCCTTGACCAAGTGAAACCGCAGGCATTAATACGTTTGCATACTTCATGAAATCCCACTTTTTCCATTTACAATAAATCCACGCCGCAATAATACCAGCGATGATACCACCATAAACTACAAATCCTTCATTACTCAAAAATTACAACAGGATTTTTTTCAAGAATGTATCCCACACCGTCGCAATATAGAGTAACTTCGCTCCAATAAATCCAAAGATGATGATAAAGAAAAATCATTCCATCAATCTTTTTCATATTCTAGTCCATGTTTTTTTGCTAGACGTTCTGATAACCAGAACGCAAACAAAATACCAACTGCAATCATGAATCCATATCCATGTACAGTTATAGGACCAATTTTAAACCAATCATTAAACATTAAAAACTTCCTCCATGTATCTATTTTAAGTGATTGTATCGAAAATGAGAAGTCAGGCTATTCCGACTTCTCTTCTTCACTAGTTTCTTTTTCGTTTTCTACTACTCTTTCTTCTTCAACTTCCGCATCAACAATCTTTCCATTTACTTCAAAAACTCTTCAAGAACTTATGGAATTTATCTGCAATAAATAAGACTACGAAGATATCAGATACTCCACAGTAAACTAAAGCTTACCCCAATCACAACAAACAAGATTTTTTGTAGTTCTGCTCCAGTCAAAACAAACATAACAACAAAACCAAGTACGATAGAAACAGCTGCTAATACAATGTACGTTGCGTATTGGGATGAACCTATTCGTTTCGCAACGACTGCATTCTGTAACTTATCAAAAACCATCCGCAACGATAACAAGTCCAAGTAGGATTGGAATGATATCTAGCAAGATTTGTTGTTTAAAGATAATAATAAGACCAGCAAATATTGCCATGATTCCGATTGAGAATTCATTACGACGCAAACTCTCTTTTACATTGATAACAAAGTATGTTGTAAGAGAAACAATACCATATACAACTAATGCAATACCTAACACATACGCAATGAGATCTCTACTACTTTCTGGATAAACGATTAATAATAAACCTGCAAGAATATATCCAATTCCAACTAATATAGATCTCCATTTAATTTGTTTTAACATAGTAACTCCTTTTTCCATAGAACTATAGTATCACCAAAAATCATAAAAAGAAATCATTGAAACACATCTTACTAAAAAAATTTTTTTATATTTTTTTCAGTATTTGAACTTATATTTTCTTTGTCAGAATCAATCCATCATTCTTAACAAAAAAATAGGATTATTTTCTACCAAAGGATTATCATTTGTAACAATTGTATACTCACATATGTCATCACCATTAGAACATGTTTTTGATCGTATTAGGTATAGTTGCAATGCTTGTATCATCTGATGATCCATATTACAAAAATATGGCAAAATCTCCATCATTCCATGTTTCTCGCAATAATCTTTAATTGGACATCCTCTTAGTACGAAGTGAACACCATCATTGATATCGTGTTGTACTTCCATGCCCCATGTATTATGCCAATCTTTGTGTAGATGTGGCTTTAGTTTTTTCTGATATTTATCTAACGATTTGATGATAAGGTTTCGTATAAACTTTCTTTCGAGCAAAAACTTACCTGGAATTTTGTGAAGAGTATTCAAACCATCTTCCATAACATCATGAATTACAGTATCTATCTCTTCCTTTGTTAAGTTTCTTCCTACCACATCATAGAGAGCAATTATCCATGCTACTTCATAGAGATTATGACTCATTGAATTTGCTTCACCGCCAATATCTGGTGCTTCATCCAAGATTTGATTATATCGTTCTTCTACCTTTTGCCAATAAGGTTCCACCTTATCTACACCATATCTTTTTGCAAGTAAATTTTGACATGCAGATTTCATTCGCTTTTGGTATTTTCTTGTAATTGTTGCCTTTTCTTTCTGACTTAGCATTCTTATCACTATTCCTTTCGGTTATACTTACAGTCAAAAAACACACATAACAACTTCATTATTAGCTCAAAATTTAATCTAACTTCAGTTTTAGATTAGCATAGTTCACTATAACTAACAATGTGATTCACAATATTCAAATTTTTTTGCACATAGTCATAATAAAAAAACGACTCTAAGGTCGTTTTTTTATCTTTTCAGTGGAGCTGAGGAGAGTCGAACTCCTGTCCAAGAATAGTCCCACATTTGCGCATCTACAGTTTATCTCACTGTAAAGTAAGACAATAACCACGACAGTGAGCGAACAAGTTATTGAATTTACCTGTAAATTGTCGGGTTCCCCCTACAGGCATTGGGTTCACCGTATCCATTTATTTACGCAATCAATACAGAATGGCTAAAGCATTGATTGGGTTGCTGCAACGCATCAAGCGTTCTTAGGCAGCAAAAGCGAAACTATTTTGTTCTATTTGCGTTTAAATTTATTTAGTGATTAGGTCACCACTCCACTGCCGCACAAATCAAACATAAACCTGTCGAAACCATGACAGCCCCATTGGTTATTTGTAACGCAATTGGAATATATCACGCTACAAGGTTCATTGCAAGTATCTTGCAAGAAATGCAACCACAAGTTCAAAAAAATAATGGAGTATTACCCCATTATCTTTCTTAACTCATAATATGCGCCAATTAGATTCGCATCATTTCTAAACATGCATGCAACGATTGGAACTGGTTTTTACAGGTAGGAAATCCACAAACAGTTTATGATACTGTTCATTAATCTTCTCAATTAATAACGGTTGTGCCGAGATACCTCCACCAATCGCTATCTTTTTCAGGATCAAAAATTGTCTGGATATTATAGAGCTGTACCGCAAGATTCCAACAGTACTCATCCAGTGCGGATAGAACTTGTTGGTTACCATGGTTAGCCATTTCAAAGATTTCTTCTCCAGAATAATTCTGTTTCGTATCTAAATGTTTCTGCACAAATCTAAGTAGTCCAGACGTTCCATTCACTATCGCCCAAACATTGCTAAAGTTGGATGTTGGTTGCGTATTCACGTAAATACAGGATACTTCTCCAGCTGTAAAGTGCTTGCCATGATGAACTTGCTTGTCTTTGATTAAGCATCCGCCAATACCCGTACCAAGAATAATCGCAAGCGCATCATCAACATCCTGCAAAACACCGTAACCAACTTCTGCTGATCCAGCACACTTTGCATCATTTCCAACCCAAACAGGTACTTGATATTTTTTTCTTTAAAATACGCTGCAACCGGTTCATTTTTGAACGTAAATTAACGCTCCCCAGTAATTGCAATTCCTTTTTCAGAGTCAATTCTTCCTGGCATACTGATGGCAATTCCATCAATATCACTTGGAATGAAGGAATCGATTACATCATACGATCTTGCATCACATATTTTTGACTCTTTCACATCGATTGACTCATCTGCCGGTGTTTTCACTTTTTCCTTTTGATAGTATTGTGCGGTTTTCATCAAATATTGCATATTTAATAGAACTACCACCTATATCAATTCCTATGATTTTCATTTGTCTAACCTCCACAACTCGAGTAGGCAAATCGAATTGTATTATGCTAAATCTTCACCATTTGATGCAATAACCTTCTTATACCAATAGAAGGAATCCTTACGACTTCGGCTGTAGTCACCTGTCCCATCATCCTGTTTATTAACATAAATGAAACCGTAGCGTTTACGCATTTCACCTGTTCCTGCGGACACTAGGTCAATGCATCCCCAAGTTGTATACGCAATTAAATCCACTCCATTTTCAATTGCTTTAGACATTGCTTCAATATGTTGACGATAATAATCAATACGGAATGGATCATGGATACTACCATCTTCCTCTACTGTATCGAATGCACCTAAACCATTCTCTACAATTAGTAATGGCTTCTCATAACGGTCATACATCTTTTCAAGATAGTACTGTAATCCTGTAGGATCAGTTGCCCATCCCCAGTCAGAGTACTGTAGATACTCATTTTTTGCACCAGCAGAGAAATTACCAGATACCTTATCTGTAACGGTATGTGTAGTTACAACTGTAGACATATAGTAGGAGAAGGAATACATATCCACTGTACCCTTCTTCAAGTCTTCTAGGTCTTCTGGTAGAATTTCCAACTTCACATTATGGTCTTTCCAAAGACGCTTTGCAAATGTTGGATATTTACCTTTACACTGAACATCACCACAATAGTAGATATTCTTCTCCCATGTATGTTGATTTAGTAAGATATCCTTTGGATCACATGTCATTGGATAGAATGTGATACCGCAGATCATACATCCAATCTTATTTTCTGAATCGATTTCATGACCAATCTGTACTGCTTTCGCACTTGCTACAAACTGGTGGTGTAGTATCTGATACGCATTTTGGAAATCTTTGTCCGTTACATTTTGACCAAACATATCCAAGAACATGATTGTATTATTGATTTCATTAAATGTTAACCAATACTTTACTAAACCCTTAAACTCTTTAAAGCATGTTTTCGCAAAACGAACGTATAGTTCAATCAGTTTACGATTCTTCCAACCACCAAACTTCTCTTCGAGATAAAGTGGTGTATCAAAGTGCCAGATTGTCACAAGTGGTTCAATATTATATTTTTCTAAGTTCAGTAAATACATTACGGTAGAACTCGATTCCCTTTTCGTTAGGTGTTTCTTCATCACCATTTGGATATAATCTGGACCATGAAATAGACATACGGAATGTCTTAAATCCCATCTCTGCCATTAATGCGATATCTTCTTTGTAGCGATGATAGAAATCAATACCATCATGATTAGGATAGAGATAGCCATCTAATACTGCATAATGTGCACCTTCTGGAATTCCAGAAGCTACTTCTGGTTCTGCGTGTGGATTTCCATCTTTATCGATATATGTGACAAGTCGTGGAGATTTTACACTTCCGCCTGTCTTTACATCTGTTAAAGCAGGACCTCTTCCGTCAACGTTCCAAGCACCCTCACATTGATTTGCGGCTGTCGCACCGCCCCATAAAAAATTTTTAGGAAAGCTCATTGTATTTACCCTCTTTCTAGTTCAACATTTCCACTGTTGATTCCTTTTTCATTTGTTGTTAAATTCAACCAATTTAATGCCTTTAGAATATATGTATCCCAGAAAATCCAATCATGACCTCCAGGTCCTGTAATAAATGTATGGTCAACATGATGTTCATCCAAGTAGGTATGGAATGCAATATTACTATCATAGATTAAGTAATCTTCTGTTCCACATGCCATATAGATATCCGGAATATCTTTCGTCTCTAATCTTTCTAACAAAGCACAATAATCTTTATCACTACCTTTTTAGCTGGTCTAAATCACCAAATATTGATTCATAGTAATGGCGATTTCTAAAAAGCCCTGTATCGTCATAACTAGATTCAAAAACTGTATCTAAGATAAGCGCTGGAGATAGTGCGATAATTTTGCTAAATGTTTTGTGATACTTTAGCCCATTTACCAGTGCCCCATATCCACCCATCGAAAGCCCACCGATATAGGTATCTTCTCGTTTTGTAGAGAGGGGAAATGAACGTCGTGTAAACTCAACAAGTTCTTCTCCAATAAAAGTACTAAAGTTATCCCCTGAATATGGATGATTTACATAAAACTTATTCTCGCCACTTGGCATGACAACTGCTAAATTACGTTCTTGTGCCCAAGTCTCGATACGCGTACCATGAATCCAATCAGATGTACTCCCAAAGATACCATGTAGTAGATAGAGTGTTTTAAATGTTTTTGGTATCTCATAACTCGGATTATCAAATACAACTTTATCCGTAGGAAGTATCACTGTAATATCTACAGTACGCATTAGTGATTTCGCAAAGAAATTACATGTTAAATGTGCCATCTTTATACCTCATCATATGTATATAATTGAATTCCATTTGTCTTGATATACTCTTTAAACTTGTCACTTACAAGCATATCTACTTCTTTCATACGTGGAGTTGTGAGTGAAGAAACTGTCGTGATGTATTGGTCTAGATACCCTGGATGAAATACCATCATATGATATCCATCTTCCTTTGCTTCTAACATCTTTAGAAATGACTGCATTGGATCGTATTCTGGAAACATGCTATCCATATGCATGTACATCTTCTGCCCATTTACAACCAAAGGACTACCATCAAAGCTCATATTTAATGTTTTTAACCCATGTCTTTCTCCGACGATTTTAATCGCCTTCATCAAATTTTGACTCATTACTGCATGTGCTTCAAAAATATGCTGGCTCTTGATTGGTGATTTCCTTGAATCGTTCATATTGCGCTTCTACTTCAAGAATCGCTTCTTCAAGTACAACAAAGTCTTCCTTTGCTTGACGATATTCCTTACTGGATTTAAACATCCCCTGTTCATTTACTAAACTAGGAATTAAAGTTGGATTACAGATTGGTTTTCCAACACAAACATTGGTATGTTGTCCTAAACAGATATCATATTCTTTTACTAATTCATATCCATGTATGGATGCATGCATGTTTACCATAAAGCCGATATTTCGAATGAGCCCATTTTTTACAGTCTCATAAATACCATAATTAACTGCTTTAGAAAAGCCTAGGTCATCTGCACGTATCATATATTTCTTCATATACATCTCCTACACAAAAGATGGCGGTATTATCGCCATCTTTACACTAATCTAAATCTTTACCCTGTGTCGCAATGACTTTCTTGTACCAATAAAAACTATCCTTCTTATAACGAGCTAGACTACCCTTACCTTCATCATCACGGTCTACATACACAAAACCATAGCGTTTACGCATTTCACCAGTACCGGCTGAAATTAGGTCAATGCAGCCCCACATTGTATAGCCCATTAGATTTACGCAATCCTTGTTAATAGCATCATCCATCGACTGAATATTCTGGCGTAAATAATCAATACGATAATCATCGTGAATTGTATTATCCGCTTCTAGTTTATCTTGCCAGCCAATACCATTTTCTACAATCCATACTGGTTTATTATAACGATAATAGAGTATATTACATGCTAAACGTAAACATGCAGGATCTGTTGCCCAACCCCATGCATTCGTCTTAACGTATGGATTTGGAACACCCATTACAAAGTTACCACCTGTACTATCTTTTACTTCGTGTGTTGTTACTGTAGAACTACCATAACAAGAGAAGCTTAAGAAGTCAGCAGAGTAATCACGAATGAGTTCATAATCTTCTGGACAATCCTCTAACTTGATACCCTTACGCTCGTACTCCTTCAACTTAAATTCTGGATAGCGTCCACCAGTCTGCACATCGGAATACCAGATTGTTTGTTGTTCACGCTCTAATGCTAGGATTTGATCAACTGGATCGCATGTGTATGTATACGTTGGTTGGTATGCAAGCATCTGTCCAATCTTAATATCTGGATAATTTTCATGTGTAAACTTAACAACTTTTGCACTAGCTACAAACTGGTTGTGTGCACCCTGTGCCTTTGCTTGATCAGAGAAATCTACAATACCACCCGCCATATATGGCATCCAGGACATGATATTAATTTCATTAAATGTTAAGTAATATTTTACTTTTCCTGCATAACGCTTGATTACTGTTGTCGCATATTTTTCAAAGAAATCGATGCACTTACGACTCTTCCAACCACCATATTTAATTGTTAAAGCGATTGGAGTTTCGTAGTGTGACAACGTTACAAGTGGTTCAATTCCATACTTCTTGCATTCGTCAAATACTGCATCGTAGAACTTTAAGCCAGCTTCATTTGGTGTTTCATCGTCTCCATTTGGGAAAATTCTTGCCCAGTTCATGGATAAACGGAATGTCTTAAAGCCCATTTCTGCCAGTAATGCGATATCTTCCTGATAGCGATGGTAGAAATCAGTTGCAATATGGCTAGGGATAATATTCTCCATCGAGGATAGCTGGAATAGCACCCTCAGGAATAAATTTTTCACTAGACATAAACATCATTGGAGAACTACCAGTTTCACCCGTATCTGGATTCTTCCAAGTTACTCTACGTGCAACTGTATGTGATCCATTCGTTAATGTATCACTTGTGTTGATACCCTTACCATCTTCTTGCCAACCACCTTCATATTGGTTAGCTGCTGTAGCTCCACCCCATAAAAAATCTTTTGGAAAACTCATATATTACTATCCTTTCTGATTTATATTTAGTCTAATTCTGTTCCATTGGATTGAATACATTTCTGATACCAATAGAAACTATCCTTGCGGTAACGGTTCAGTGTTCCATTTCCTTCATCATCCATATCAACATAGATAAATCCGTAACGTTTTCTCATTTCACCTGTACCTGCAGATACTAAGTCAATGCATCCCCATGGTGTATACGCAACAAGTTCCACACCATCATCCAGTGCTTCTTCCATTGCCTTAACATGTGCACGCATATATTCAATACGATATGGATCGTGAATCTTACCATCTTCAAATGTATCGATTGCACCCAGTCCATTTTTCAACTACCATAAGAGGAACTTGATAACGGTCATAGATTTCATTTAATGAGAAACGTAATCCATCCGCATCCATGCCCCAACCCCATTCAGAGTATTTGATATAACTATTTTGATAGCCCATAGAAATATTTCCTACACCATCCTTCGCAACATCCTTATGTGTTGTTTCACAACTTGTTGCGTAATAGCTATAACTAAAGAAGTCCACATGACCTTCTCTTAGAATTTCAGCATCCTTTTCAAAGAATGAAGCATCTAATCCTAGTTTCTTCCATGTCTTCTTTGCAAAGCCAGGATAGTAGCCACGTACCATAACATCACCACAATAATAGAAGGTATCCTGCATACGATGTTGATTTGCAAGTACATCCTTTGGATCACATGTTAGTGGATAAGAAATCATACCTGCAATCATACATCCCATCTTAAACTGTGGATACTTATCATGAGCGTATTTTTACAACCTTCGCACTTGCCACAAACTGATTGTGTAATTTGATATATGAAGTCTGTAATTTCTCTACAGCAGCGTTTGGCATAAATGCTGCAATCATTAATAAGCAGTTGATTTCATTGAATGTTAACCAATATTTAACAAGGTCTTTGTACTCTTCAAAAAAATCACATGGCAATATTTCTCATACAATCCAATCGTATCAGGATTCTGCCAACCACCAAGATGTTCCTCGATATAGAGTGGATCGTCATAATGTGAAATTGTAACAAGTGGTTCAATTCCATACTTACGTAATTCTTCAAATACATTTCGGTAGAAATCCAAGCCTTCTTGATTTGGTTTATCGTCATTACCGTGTGGGAAGATTCTTGGCCATGAGATTGACATACGGAACATCTTGAATCCCATCTCGGCAAATAATGCGATATCTTCCTTATAGTGATGATAGAAGTCTGTACCAACATGGTTTGGATAATGATATCCTTCTAGTACTGCATAACTAGCACCTTCTGGTAATTCACCACCAAACATCGTGTATTTTCCTGGTGTGCCATCCGCATTTCTATATGTTACGAAACGTGGTGTATCTTTAGTAGCACCAGTAGTAACATCCGTCATTGCTGGTCCTCTTCCACCTTCGTTCCATCCACCCTCATATTGATTAGCAGCTGTAGCTCCACCCCAGTAAAAATCTTTTGGAAAACCCATAAATCTACCTACCTTTCGAATTTAGATATTTGATTATCTTTAAAATGACGACGTCAGGCAGAGATGCCCAACGTCATCATACTTTTACAAAACGAATATTATGCTTTTTGCTTCAGCAGCCTTTGCTTCTTGTTCCTGCTTGTATAGCTGGTTGTCATACACCTTGAAGAATGGATACCATACAAGACCTGCTGGAATCATTGTCAAGTAATCCCAGATTGCATTCTGCCAACGAAGAGTAGATAAGAAAGAACCAAATCCCATAGGCATTAATGTCATAATAGGAACGAAACCTGGAACTAAGAATCCAATCTTATACATGAATAATGTACAAGCCATAACAACGATAACGTTTAATACGTAAGGGATACATAAGATTGGGTTATACATAATTGGCATACCGAATGTTACTGGCTCGTTAATACCAAACCAACCAGGTACTAAGGAAAATCTTAGATACAGCGCGAATCTGTTCGGACTTTGCCTTTAAACCAAAGATAACTAATGGAAGTGTATTACCAGATCCACCACATGATGCCATAGCTACAAACAGTGAAACTGGATAGAATACCAATGCTGAGTAACCACCCTGTGCATATGCTGCCGCATTTGCTGCGTATGCTTGTAACATTAATGGCATCAATACTGAAATAACGATAATTGTTCCATGAATACCGAAGCACCATAATAGAGCTGCAAATGGCACAAGGATAAACATACCTGGTACTGAAACTAATGCATTTAATGGAGCAGATAATACAGCCATGAATCCAGAACATACACCATACGCACCACCAGTCGCTAAACCAATTCCTACTTCAAGAGCATATAAAGGTACGATTGCGAATAGTAACGGAAGGATTGCTGAGAAACCGTTTACTAATGATGGAGGACATACATCCGGCATCTTAATACGAATATTCTTTTCCTGGCAGTACTTTTCAACCTGGCATACTACAAAGCAGACAAAGAAACTAATAAACATTCCTTGTGCTCCTAAGTATGTTACATCGATAACACTTGCACCCGCTTCATTTTGTACCCCCATGTACACGCAAGTAACGCAAAGCATACTGCTGTTTGAATAACTGTCATAATCGGTGCCTTTAGCTTAATCGACTTTTGCATAGTTAAATGCCATCAATAGAACAATCCATAATGCCAAAAGATCCATTGTGAAGTGATATGGTAGATACAATAAGTTATAGACTGCATCTCCATTCTGGAATAAGCCAATCATTGGGCCAACTGCACAAATGATTGAGAATAGTGACCCAACCATGATTGGTGCCATACATGACATCATACCTGCTTGTAATGCTGATAAAAACTTGTTAGATCCCAATTTTTGACCAAAGTCTTGAAGTTTGATCATCAACGGACTGTTAAATACATCGCTCATTTTAATTTTCCCCTATCTTTTTTCTAAATTATTTCTGTGCATATAAACGGTTTGCAATCTTCATGATATTTGCACAGTTACCAATTGCATAATCGAATGAAGGAATACCCTCACATGAAAGACCTGTATCTTCCTTAATTTGATTTAAGCGATAGCTTACCTGTGGACCAGTCATAATAATGTCATAATCCTTGTATACATCTTGATATTCACAAAGACCAACAGCATTAATAGAATTATCTTCCCGTTTTTCTTCCCAGTACTTTTCCATTTTCTTCATGAGAAGACCTGTAGACATACCACCTGCACAAACCAATAAAAATTTTTCATATTATTTTCCTCCATCCATTCTATTTATTTTTTTGTACAATTCAATTAATTCCTTAATTAATTCCTGTGCCAGCATGCTTGTCATCAAGTGATCTTGTGAGTGAACAAGTAGAACATTAATATCTGTATGTCCACCATTCATCTCTTTGAATAACAAGTCTGTTTTGTGACTTGTGTGCTAGAGTCGCCGCTTCCTCAGATTTCTTCATCAACTCATCTGCTTGCGCAAAGTCACCATGCTTGGCGGCATCTAATGCTTGGAACGCAAATGATCGAGCATCACCGGCATTGGCAATGATTCCAAACGAAATCATGTCTGATGATTGTTCGTCTGCCTGTTGATTTTCTAAAATTTCCTCAGCCATTTCAAATTTCCCTTTCATCATTTTGTTTTGACAATTCCTATTTTGTATATTTATATAACCATTGTCAAAAGCGCTTTCAGAGGCTAAAAAGTCTAAAAATTTATACACTATTTTTTTGTGTATAAAACACTATTTTCTATTTATTTCTATTAAAAAAATCTACTTTTTTTATACTAGTGTATAGATTTTTGTGCCTAATAAATGCTAGTGTTTAAAAAAATAGAAATCATGTATACACTAAATACAATATGAATGAAAAAAACAAAAACTCATTTCATTGCATGCTATAATACAACCATGAAACTAACTAGAACATTTAATATCACTTCAGATGAGTTTTTATGACTATCTAGAAGAACAGCTTTTGGATTCTATCCAGAAAACGACACAAAAGAAAGTAGAAAAGAGCGCAATCAAAAAGGGCTTACTTATGATAATAAGCCTGCACAATGTAAAGTTACAATTGATGAGTATAGACGTGGTAGTTTGTATCAGTCCACAATTCATTCCATCACAAGTGTAATTCGTATTACATATCAAACCAAAAGAAACAAGTGATGGGCTCAAGATTGACTTCGAACAGTTTGTCAGTGGACACGACGATCGATTCGAACATATGAACCCCATAGTCCGCTTGTTCTACCAATGGATGAGACTTTGGCAGAATGTCTCATACTCTATACGATATGCGTACAGATATCTTAAATAAACGCGAAGGAATTCAGAACTATAAATTACCGCAACCAGAAAAATTTAAAACACTTCGTTCTTTCCTTCATAAAAAGTTTGGCGAGAAAAGAATAGTTTCTTTAAAAAATAAGAGCAGGAGATTCCTGCTCTTTTTCATGTATGCATGTTTTCTATATCTTCTTTAAAATTCGAATCATTGTAGCGATATGATTATCTTCAATAATTAGCTTAAACGTTTTCTCTAGAGGCTTTAAAATCTTTGAAACAATCTTAAAGTCATCTGGATACTGATCTAGAATCTCATCTATGCTATGATCACCACTTTGACGAACACCTTGCTTTGTATTTTTCTAGTAAACAAGCAATATGGACAAATAAACCTGTCTTTTGGTCAGCGTTTAATGAATAAATCACTTCAAACTCATCAACAATAGATGGTAGAATCGATTTTTAGTTTTGATACAGAAATGTATTTAAATTGATCTTCTAAGAACGAATATACTGCCTCATAATCCAAACGTTTTTGATTGAATTGGTTCAAACATCAAAAATCTTATCGATATCATTTGGCTTATTCTCAAATACTTTTTGTAGATTGAAACAAAAGGAATTCCCAATAGTTTTGGATCATACGTACCAACAAAACAATGAACGCGATATATCTTCTTTAATTCCATCACTTGTTGGATTAATTCTTCACGTCTAGATATCGCAAGTGGAATTGTCTTGATACCAAGGTTAGAATGTTGATCAATATATTGCTTAAGCTGGAATGCACCACCTTCTCCAGTATGGCAAAGTGTAATAATGATTTCTGTTCTAGAGTCACTGATATGCATGATATTCTTTAACTCACGTATCGTTGTATGATAAACATAGTCTAAGTCTTCTTCTTGTACGCATTTACGTGCTACATCCAATCCTACTAATGTTATCGGGAAATAAATATAGCGAATCTTAATATTAATTTCCTCTGCAATGGTATCTAACATTGTTTTTGATAGAGCCCATATCATAAATCACTATAATTCCCTGACCGTCATCAATACGTGTAATCAGATCTTTAATTTCTACACAAGCTTCTTTAGAATCTTTCTCTAAACAAAGATCATATGAATATACATTATTTGTATGTGTCAATGTACTTGTCACTTCGCTGAGTGATGAGGCTACACCTTTGCCATGGAAAATGTATAAGAGAACAGGATGTCCCTTTGTATCTTCCTCATCTTTAATTAAGAACATTGTAATAATTACAATTTCATGAATAGGTAGTTCAATATCAAACTCTTCTTTAAACATTTGTGCAAGTTCATTTGAAATTGCATATTCCTTTGGAAAATCCTGAATAATATGTACAACCTGTTTATCTTCTACACGTGAATTGTCAAGCTTTGCAGTAAGCAGAGAATTCATATGCAAACATAGGCCATAGAAAACTTGCTGTTTAATCTCTCTTTGTAATTCATGCTTGCATGATTTGATAATTTTTGTCACCATGTGAATGATTTTATCATCAACAATCTTAGATAGCTGTTCTATATCATAATCATTATTAAAGCTTTGATAGTAGTTATATCGTTTTAAATAGATTTGTTACATGGCTATTTACTACATTATGAATTGTATCTTTATCTATTCCATGCTTTACAAGTTCTGCATACTGTAAACGCATCTCTTCGTATAAATCGCGTGACTTATCATTTTCAAGAAACTGGTAATCTCCGTCACGATTATAGATAAATAATGATTGTGTCCCTAGCAGTTCATTAAATTCTGTTGTCTGTATACGCATGCGCATAAGACTCTTTTTGAACATCTCCGCTAAAAATCATGAATGGTTACCTCAATATTAGATTCTGGATCATCCATTACTCGTACACATGAAGTAGCACAAGCACGCTTAATTTCCATTTCAAGACCTCTTACGTTATGTGGAAATTCCGTTAATAATAGTGCATCTAAAAACTTCACGTTTTACCTCAACATCTCGTTTTGCGTTATTTGCCTCTGTTGTAAAGAAATAATTGATTAAAGCCAGTTTCTCTTTTTACAGGACGACTTGCAAGACTAGGAAGCTTAATTATCATCGGTATCTTTCGAGACAATTCAGCAAATCCATTTGGACCACAAGATACTGTTAAAAATGTCTTATTGCAATCTAGGGTTTGACCACTTGTTTCACTAAATATCATTCCCGACTCTAAGAAAGTAGATAGTTTACTCTTTCCTGTAGAGTCCAATAAATCAGCATTATCAATAAATAACATCCCACCTCTTGCAAGTGCAAAATATGATTTCTCCATATCATCTGGCTTAAATAAGATATCGTTTAACTTTTCAGCATTCTCTTTATAGTGTCTACAATTAATCTTATAGAGTGGTTTATCTGCTTGAAAGACTCCAGCATCCTTGCCAAATAAATACATCGCATAAACAAAGTGTGTAGTACCACAGCCTGGCTTTGCGGTAACAAGTACGTTCAAGCTTTTATTAGGATATAGAATGGATGCCTTGGCAACTTGTATTGCATTTGCAAGACTCCCCTCTGAACCAATTAAAGCCTTACCAACATTGTATATTTCCTTATTTTTCCTTATGAGGAAGATAGTATAGTACAGGTCTAGTGTTTGTTTTTTCTAGACGTTCCTCTTTTACAAGTTCATTTAAAATTGTTGAAATATTTGAACGCTGTAAACCAAAATGCTGAGCAATCACATTGGTATTGATACCTTGCTTGTACTCCTCATTTGTCATGAGTTCTTTCTGTATATATTCAAATACACTATCTTTTGTTGTTTTCATATTGTTATACTCCACTACTATTTTCTACTTGGATTATACGATATTACACACTGATTGCATACACTAGATTATAGTGTATAAAAAAATCGAAATCCCAACAAAAGAATTTCGACTTCCTTTCTAACGTAACTTTAATGCCTTCTCCATTGCACGCTTTGCGTCACGTAGCTTCTCTGTTTCACGTTTGTCATACAAACTCCTTACCCTTCAAAGCATAGTGCACATCCTTTCAAAGC
>BNJT01002373.1_pt1 | contig 50293 bp, 41 predicted proteins | sample 8540491 | NCBI WGS metagenome assembly BNJT01 (sample SAMD00202455, study PRJDB9452) | human saliva metagenome | host: Homo sapiens | reverse complement strand
GAGCGACGCATTCGTAATGCGTAGGTCACGAGTTCGAGTCTCGTTTTTCGGCTCTCAAAAAGCGAAAGGAAAAAAACCTTTCGCTTTTTTTCTTTGTATTATCCCCCTTCCGAGATAGCAGAACTGCACTTTTGCTCCATTTTGCGGAGCGAGTGTTGGTAAATGCTTATAGACCTGAGTTCGGTCTAAGCAATCCACCTTCCACGTACAATGGTCTGCGGGATGCTTTTTAGGGGAGATGCTTAGACCTAACTTAGGTCAGGATGTAATGTCCACTGCGTCTAAACTTTTCGCGGACAGTAATAAACCTAAATATGCACGCTGATCTCCTTGGTTTCCTCGTTCGTAGGCGGCACCCTTGCCGGCAGCCTTTTAAGGTGGCACAAACTGTTGTGGCAAAGTGGATTTAACACTTCGTGAACAGCGGATTGGGGAGCTTCGACAATGTCTCGTCTCGGTCGCGTGAAGACGCGCCGCGCGCCGGAACGTAGCGCTTTTTTGTCTGTTCCGAGAGCTTGGGATAAGGCGAAGTCGCGCCGGTTCAGTAAGTCAAAGAGCGTTTGCGCCGGACGGTCGGGAAAAAGTGCCTCGACTTTGCGCTATATGGACGCCGCAGTGCGGCGGAATGAAGGGAAGTTATGTTTTATCAAGCGCAAAAGTAAGGATTTAGTTTCGAACTGTCGAATATTTCACGAGAAAAATATTTCGTTTTTTGAGAATAGGGAGAGAACGAATAAAAACTTGTGGACTTTCTTTCGAAACGCCCCTTCTTTTTTCTTCTTCCTCCCCACTTTTTGGGAAAAGACGCCCGTCCCTTCGCCCACGGTGTTACCCACTGTTTCCTCATCCGCACCTACGTACGCGCGAACGGACACGCCCCTGCGCATCGCGCACTCAGCGAGTTCGAATTTCTTGCCTTCACCCTTCACCTTCACTCGCAATTCACTGATACAGTGTGCGTTGTGGGTGAAGGAAATGCTCATTTTTTGCCTTCACCGGTGAAGGAAACCGGGGTGAAATGTTCACCCACAAGTCGCTGTTTCTGAGTTTCTTACAGTCGTGTGGTGAAGAGGTGAAGGCAAAAAACGAAAAACGCCGGACGCGCGCGTAACGTGCGCGCGAGGGAAAAAGGGTTCACCTCTTGGGGCGATTTTGCGTAAGTGGTTTGTGCATAGTGGTTTAGGAGTGAATCCTTCACCTTTTTCGTCCTTTCCGTCACAGCCGGCCGAGTGATGATTTTCGGCACGCTGCGACAGAGGCTCTTTTGAGGTGAAACCTTCACCCGTATGCTTGTGTCAATCAGTAGATTGCGTGGGGTGGTGAAGGCAAAAATGAGAAACGGTGGACGCGCGCGCACGCGAGGAGAAGGGGTGCGCGCGTCGTTTTTTTGGGGAGAGAGACGGTATGCCTCATCACTTCACTGCCCAGGCTCGCAAAAATTCGATCAGTTCGCCGAAGAGGGGACGCGCTCCAACAAGGGGCGGTGGCCGACGATGAGCATGCGTTCACGCGCACGGGTCAGCGCCACGTTGAGTTTGCGGTCGACCCATTGTCCGCACTCGTCTTCAAACTGCGTGCCGCAGAGGAAGGCCAGTTGCGAAGCGCGGCTGACGGTGAAGCCGTAGATGATGGTGTTACACTCGAGCCTTGGAAACGCTCGACGGTGTCGATGGTCACGTCGGCCAGTTCCGGGTGCGCCGATTGGAGTAGGGCATTACGTACCAGGGCGATCTGGCGGCGATAGGGCACGATGATGCCCAAGTCTTTGCGGGAGTCGAAGGCGCCGTTTTGCGCTGCGAAGCGTTCATACTCTTCGACGGAGAGGCGAGCGATGAGGCGGGCTTCGGCGGGGTTGCCCTTGGGGGAGTGTCCCAGCTCCAAAGCGTCGGGCGCACAGTCGTAGAAGGCGACGCGCGGCAGGGAGATCGTCGCTTCTTGGTGGGCGAGGGGATGGGACAGAGTTTGCCTTCGTAGAATTGTCGGCTGGGGAAATCGGCCACCTCGGGGTGCATGCGCCCTTGGCGCGTGAAGTCGTGGCGACAATCGGCAGGGGATGCGCTCGATGAAGCGTTCGAAAAAAACGAGCGCCGACAATCCGTCACACCCATAGCGCGCAACGCGGGTTTTGCTGACGAGGCTTTCGGAGGCCGGTTGCTGCACGACGGCCGGCAGTTGGCGGTGGTCGCCGATCAGCACAAAAACGATCGATGAGCGGCCGTCCGTCGGTGTGCGCCATGATGAGCGGCAAGAGGTGCGGCTCGAGGAGTTGGGAGGCTTCGTCGATGATGGCCAGCGAGAAATGCTTGCCGGTCATCTTCGTGACGGCCGAACTCAGCGAGAGGGTGGTGCCCACCACCACGCGCACGTTTTGCACCAGTTGCTTCACCTCGTCGAGTTGTTTGAGGGCGCGGGTTTGGGCATCGAGCAGATAGGGGCGATAGGCCGGGGCGCAATTCATTTCGTTGCCCACGCGCACAAATTCGATGTGGGCTTCGACCAGTTTGCCGCAAATCTCGTCGACGGCGCGATTGGTGAAGGCGCCGAGCAGTACTTGCGCTGTGGGTTCGGCCAGCTCTTCGCGCAGCAGGCTCATCAGGCCTTTGGAGGTCTTGCCCGTGCCGGGAGGGCCGACCAAGAGGAAGAGGTCGCGGGCGGCTTTGGCCTTGCGCACCAATTCGGTGAGCTCCTCGTTTTCGGGTAGGGTGAGCAGGTCGGCCGACGCGTCGAAGGCCGGTTGTCGCTGTCCGAGCACCCATGCGCGGCGGTCGGCGGGGCCGGTGAGCAGGTCGTAGAGCCCGCGATAGAAACTTTGCGTGCCGGCGTCCATGAAGTCGGGTTCGATCGCCCAACTTTGGCCTTCGCGCAGGGAGAAAACCTTGGGGTCGGTCTGTGCCTCGCGGAGGGTGACAACGATTTCGTCTTCCAACAGTTGGCTTACGGTGGCGCGAAACACCATGTCGCGGCGCAGATCGGGTTCGCGCGCCGTTTCGTAGCGATAGAGCACCACGATGTCGCCGGCGCGGAAGTTGGGCGGCGCGGCCACTTCTTCGTTTTTCGTCGGCTGTGGGGAGGGCCAGGTGCAAGTGCTTCACGCCGTGGTTCTCCTTGTCGGCTTCGGTGGAGAGGAGACGGAGGTCGGTGAGAATGCTGCCCACTTCGCGCTTTTCGGCCGTGGTGCATTGCCATGCCGCGGCAAATCCGCTCGCTTCTTTCTCCGAACTGCCGAAGCGGCTCAGGAGGTTCTCGCGCACGAGGAAGCGGTGGAAGCGATAGAAATAGGCCAAGGCCGTTTCGTCGGCGGTGTGGAAGGGGGCCAGCAGGAGTTCGACTTGCGGCCGAATATGGCTATTCCACAACGGTTCGGCCTTTCCCGGTTGGTGCAAGTCCTCGGGCGAAAGTTGCTCGATGAAATGGCGCATGCCGTTGCGGGCAAACTCCATTTCGCACGCCACGATCTCGTTGCGGATGCGGAAGGTTTCGCGCAGGCGGTCGGGCGCATTGGGAATGGGCCACATGCTTTTCTCATCGGGATATTTGGAATAGAGCAGATAGCCCTGCAAACGACTGTAAGGCTGTTGGAAAGCGTAGTGGCGCATGGCCATGTAGAGCATGAGCTGGATCTCGTGCTCGGGGTAGGCAGTGCGGTTGAACTCGTCGATTTTCCCACTTTTTTGTTCCACCACGACGGTGCCGTCGGGCTTCATGAGGTCGATGCGCCCCTGCAAACCGAGCATTTCGCAAAAGAAGGAGGGTTCGATGCACACCCCCTCTTCGCCGGAGAGGTGGAGCTGGTGTTTGAACGTGGTTTGGCTCAAACGGCGGAGATTGCGCTGCTGGGCTTGTGCGTTTTGGTGAAAACTGTGGCGATCGATGGGGCAGGAGGCAAAATCGAGGGCGTGGTCGGCAAAAAAGCGGCGCGTGGTGTCGGCGTAATCGGCATGAAGCTCGTGCACTTCCTCGTCGAGCATCTGTCCGCTCAGGTTACCGAGCAGGGTGGCTTCGGAGGCGACGAAGGGATCGAACTTTTTCAGCACGTGCCACGCCGACCGCGTGCCGGTGGGGCGGATGCACTGCGCCACGGCGGTGACGCTGACCAAATAGTCGGGCTCGACAATGATGAGTTCGGGGAAGAGGTGGTCGTTTTTCGCGACGGAGGGCCACGAGATTGAGCTGCGTGTTGGGTTCAACCAGGGGAGCAGATAGGTGAAGTCGCGGCCGCCCGTGGCATCGGGGGTGAGGGGAGGCGATATTCGGTGTCGTCGTAGAGGTCGGTGGGGCTGACGAGGAGGGCGTGGGTGAGCACCTGATTGACCACCACGCGCCAACATTTTTCGGAGAGTGTGCCCTTGGGCGTGGCGGAGGTGAGGTGTTCGGGCAGGAGGGCGGCGAGTTCGGCCGGAACGGGGGCTTGTTTCAGACAGGCGACCAAGTCGGCCAAGGCGCGGAGGTCGCCGGGCAGGCGGGCGGTGAGTTCGTCGAGCGACGCCTCGTCGGCGCGTCGCCAACGCACGCGGAAATCATTGGCAGCGTGGTAGAGCGCGGAGGAGAATCCGAGTTGCGCGTGCAGATAGTGCAGACGCGAGAAGGCGCCGGAGAACGAAGCCGGCGCATCGGCCGTGGTTTCGTTCACCAGTTCCACAAAAAGGCGATAGGCCATGCCGCAGCGGCGGCGAATGTCGTAGGCTTCGGCCTGCAAGCAGCGACGAATGTCGTTGTAATAGTAGTCGGCAGGGGTGAATTCCATAGTAAGGCGGTGGAGTGTATGAGGTTAGCAGAATTTGAGATCGTAGATGACGGTGCTGCCCACGATGTCGTTGAGGCGGCGCACGAGTTGCTGGCGCATCATGGAGAGCTGGGTGCGGAGTGCCGGTGTGCGCACTTCGATCCACAGCGCCTGTTCGCGCACAAAGCGGGCAGTGGTGTGTGCGGCGATGGCGCTACCGGCCGCTTGAGGCCAAGCTTGCACCGCGCGATATTCGAGAAGGGGCGTTTCCAACCCATTTTCGCGGAGGAACATGCCCAGCACGTCCCCCACCATTTCAGTCCTTTTGCGTTTCATCGTGGGGCGTAGAAGAAGGTTCGCATCGAATTTGTCCGTGTTCCACCACAAAGAGGCGATAGTCGCGGTGGGTGGCGGCGAGGATGCTGTCGAGGTGGTCGCGGTTGGTGTCGGTGATGAAGATTTGTCCAAAGTCGTCGCCGCTCACATAGTCGACAATGCAGCTCACGCGGCCGGCGTCGAGTTTGTCGAAAATATCGTCGAGCAACAAGAGGGGCGTGCGTCGCTCACCGTGGTTTTTGAGATAGAGGAATTGCGCCAATTTCATGGCGATGAAGAAGGTCTTGATCTGTCCTTGCGAGGCTTCTCGGCGCACGCTGTGGCCGTTCATCTGCAAGTCGAGGTTGTCCTTGTGGGGGCCGTGGAGGGTGTGGCCTACGATGTGTTCGCGGACCCGACCTTCGCGCAATATCGGGGCGAGCGCGCCGCGGTCGCCGTGACTCTCGTAGGTGATGCTCACCGTTTCGGCCGCGGCATTGCAGAGGCGGGCGTAGAGGGGGGCGAAAATGGGTTGAAAGGCTTCGACAAACTCGCGGCGGGCGGTGTAGATCACGGCGGCATCGGCGTCCATCAGGGTTTCGAGCACATCGAGCAAACCTTCGTCGAGCGCGCCTTCCTGTTTGAGGAGGGCATTGCGCTGCAGGAGCGTTTTGCCGTAGCGAATCAAGGCTTCCAAGTAGCGGGGCGAGGTCTGGGAGATGACCGTGTCCATGAATTTTCGGCGCTCCTCGCTGCCGCCCGTCACGAGTTGTTCGTCGCTGGGCGAGAGCATGACGAGGGGGATGGCCCCCACGTGTTCGCTCAGGCGCTTATAGTCTTTGTCGTTGCGACGCAGGCGTTTGCGCTGTCCGCGTTTCAGTGCGCACGACACCACATCGCGGGTGTCGTCGGGCGCAATGTACTGGCCTTGGAGCATGAAAAAATCGGCCTCGTGGCGCACGCAGTTGCTGTCGGTGAGCGCGGAGGCACTTTTGCCGAAGGAGAGAAAATAGATGGCGTCGAGCACATTGGTCTTCCCCATCCCGTTCGCGCCGATGAAACAATTCACGTTCGGCGAGAGCCGAAGTTCGGCCTCTTCAATGTTCTTATAGTTGAGGAGAGTGAGCTGTTCGAGAGTCATGGGGCGAAAGAAATGAGCGCAGCGCAAGATGAAAAAAGAAAGGGGAGGAGGCTGCGGGTGAGTTCGTACAAAAAGTAGGAATAAAACAGCATTCTGCCAAAAATTTTTTTGCACGGGTGCTACGCGGGGTGGGTGCGTGTGGGGAGCACGGCGACGATGATCGGTTGCGGTGATGCGGCGGATTGGGGCAGGGGAGGGGCGGAGAGCAAACGTGTGCGGGCACTTTGCTTTTTGGGGAGTGGGGAAAGTCAGGACAAGGGCGAAGCTCGTGGCTTAGAACGTGTGCGTTTTGTTCGTTTTTGGGCTGAAAAAAACGCACCTTTGCCCGAACGAAAGTAAAATAATCGCACTTTCATTTCTCTACTCACGTACAATATATTATTTTTGCAGCGTATTTGCCACAAAAGGACGGCATTACGCATCCACACGATACAAAAAAGCAAAATATAATCATGAGCCAACAGAAAAAAGCCCTCGACATGAACGAGGCCCTCGCGACTTCCGAAGCTTTCCTCATCAAATACCGTAAATGGGTCATCGGAGGAAGCATTGCAGTCCTTGTCCTCATCGCGGCATGGGTGGGCAGCATTTTCTATTTCAAGAGTCAGAACCAACTCGGACAGTATGAAATTTCCCTCGGCGAGCGCTATGTGCAAACCGGCGACTGGGAGAAAGCCATCAAGGGCGATGGCGCCACGTTCAAGGGATATGAGAAAATCGCGCGCAACTACCCCTGCACCGATGCAGCCAACATTGCGCACCTCTACTGCGGTCTGGGTTATTTCAACCTGGGTAATTACAAAAAGGCCATCTCTGAACTCGAAGACTTCTCGCCCAAGGGCGATATCACGGTGTCTGCCAACGCTTTGGCGGCGCTCGGCAACGCTTATGTGGCTGACAAGCAGCTCGACAAAGGCGTGAAGTACCTCAAGAAGGCGGCCGATCATGCCGACAATGCTGCACTTTCGCCTGTTTATCTGCTCGAAGCCGGTCAAGTGCTCGAGAGTCAAGGCAAGAAGGCTGAGGCACACGAACTTTATGTGTCGATCAAAAAGAACTATCCCGAAAGCCAGTTTGCACAAACCGGCGTTCAGAACGGAAAGGTGATCGGCGCTGAGATTGATAAGTACATTGAACGCACCAAATAATCGATAAGGTGTAACATCTTCCCGAATGAGGACTCGGAAAACGGTGGAATCAGCCCCGGTGGGCGCCCCGAGCTCCGATTCCTCATTCGGTTTTTCGTAGACCGCTTCTCGATCGTAAACTCCCTTTTTAGCAACGTGGAAACGGCACGGCCAGTTCATTTGTCAGAAATTATGTCACAATACACATTCCTTCGAGAGGCTGAAGGTGAGAAGCCCGATCTCTCATTTATGCGTTTCGGCGTGGTCACCACAGAATGGAACGCTCATATTGTCGATGCCATGTTGGCGCAGGTGCGTTCTACGCTCGCAGAGTATGGAGTGCCAGAGAATAACATCACTGTGCGCCGTGTACCCGGCAGTTTCGAACTGATTTATGGTTGTGCACAGTTGGCGCAGCGCGGTTATGTAGACGCTGTGATTGCTTTGGGTTGTGTCATCAAAGGCGATACCCCGCATTTCGATTACATCTGCCTCGGTACGACCGAAGGGCTCGTACGGCTCAACGCTACCGGCAAAGTTCCTGTGATCAACGGTGTGCTTACGGTCAATGACGAACAACAAGCGCTCGACCGTGCAGGTGAGAAATGAACAAGGGACGCGAGTTCGCCATGACGGCTGTCAAAATGGTGCAATTCGTCCAGTCTTTCGAGTAATAAAAGACGTTTGCAAACCGATTTTTCCCACGTTTTGGGGGAGGAATCGGTTTTTTCGTGGAGAAAAGGATATAAAATCGCGGAAACCCTTGGTGTTTTCAGCTTTTATGCCTACCTTTGCCATCGCAAACGCAAAAAGGGCAAATACCAGAGTGGCCAAATGGGGCAGACTGTAAATCTGCTGGCTTACGCCTTCGGTGGTTCGAATCCATCTTTGCCCATCTTACCGACGCAACGACAACCGGTCGTTGCGTCGGTTCTTTTTGTACATGGCCGGTCTTTTTTTCGTGCGGAGCGTCGCGAACAGTGGCCGCGAAGTGGGGAGGTGTGGCGCAGCGTGTGCGCCGCGCGAAAGCATGGAGCGAAGGGATCGTTGACCGACTCCATAATATACATGTCGCTCTTCATGATATACAAGTCCTTTGCGGAGAGCGGCAGACGACAGGGGGAGTTTTGTCGGCAGACCGTCGAATTTTGTCGAATGGGCGCAGCGTCTTCCTGATCTATAATGAGCGCGCCGATCAAGGTGCTGAACACAGGCAGCCCCGATGAAACCTTTTCGTTTCATCGGGGCAGCTTTTTGTGGTGTGGGGTGGGGTGTTGTGCGCCAAACGCGCATTGTTCACCTGGAGTGGAGCGGAAAGTCAAAAGGCGTTTGTCATTGTTTGCGCCAACGCACAAATTCTTCCTGATTGCCGTTGAAAACATTGATGTCCACGTCGCCGTGAATGCCCCGCACACGGCCTTCCGGCGTCAACTGCCAAAAGGCCAGTTTCACGTAAGGGCGGAATTCACCATAGCGGGCAATCCACACATCATAGCTGCGGAGGGCTTCCGGCGCATGCGGCAAGTGGTCGTTGACAAACGACTGTCCGACGTACAAAAATCGGGCGTCGGCCGGTGGCGCGCTCCACATAGCGCATCCAATTCAGCGTTTCGCGAAACAGTACCTCGCGTCCGCCCATTTGCGCGATTTGTTGATCCGTCGGTTCCACGTCGAGTACCGGCGGCATTGAGGTCAAAGGAATGCGTGCATACTTCAAGAAGTATTTCGCTTGGTCGATGCCGCTCGATCTGGGCGAATAGAAATGATAGGGCGCCACGGGGATGCCTTGAGAACGTGCGCCGTTCAAGTCGTAAGGATAGTATTTGCTGAAAATTGTAGTGCCCTGTGTCGCTTTGATGAAGACGAAACTCACGGGGTAGTCCACCTTTCCGGCTGCATGTTGGTGCGCCACGCTGCCGATACCCACAATGCGGAGCGAATGCCAGTGGATGGGGTAGATTTTATTGCCGATTTCATGCTGGTGGCGCGAAATGTCGATGCCATAAACGCGGTCGGCAGTATAAATCATGCGCTCTCCGCGGTAGCGGTCGGCGCGCCAAGTACCGGATTGTACCATGCGTCCGTTCACGGCAAAGCCATGTCCGTCGCGGCGATAGATGGAATCGAACGTGCCGCGATAGAAATCACCATTCGCCCAAAGCGCCGTGCCTACCCAACCCGTAGAGTGGCGGGTGAGCGAGAAGAAAGTTTGATGCTCGTCTACAAATTTTCGGTGCAAAGTGTCCACCCGCGGGTACAAAGCGTCGTGTTGCAATGCACCCGTGCCGACCGCCAGTTCTCCCTCCGTGGCCGGTGCGAGGAGAAGCAACCCCTTTTGGCGTTCTGTCACCACGTAGTGTTTTCCACCGGCCGTGTAGCGCGTCTTGCGTTGCGCCAACACGCGCTTCGCAGTCGTGGCGCGCTCGAGTCGTTCGATTACATTTTTGCAATTCTCCCACCGGTGTTGCTCCTCGTCGGCATAAGCCATCACTTCGTTGTAGCCCTCGTCCGTCACGCTGTGCGTGCGCGCATAATAGTGGAGTTCGTCGACGCGGCGGTGCAGCCGTTTCTCGCGTTGGCGTTCTGCTTCGAGGCTTTGAATGATGAGTTTTTCCAGCACCTTTCCCTGCAAAGTGTCAGGACGCGGCGAGAAAAAAACTTGCACTTCGCCGTTTCTGCTCACCCGATAGCCCGAATGCGTCACGGTGTGTTGTGCCGCTTGGTGTTGGGTGTGGAGCGAGCGGAGCAACACCACACTGTCGCGCACACCACTGACAAGGTCGGAGTCTGTGGCGAGGGCGAAAAAGAGCGTGTCGCCGTCCGCAATCGGCATAACGTAGTAAGTCTGTTCATCGACCGACACCAAACATCGCAAAGGCGTGTCGTCGCGACGCAAGTAGAGGGCGACGACGAAGACTTGAAACAGAACGAGAAGAGCAATGAGGCTGCGAAGGAGTGTTTTTTTCATTTCCGGAGTGACTATCGCGTGGACATCTTTTTGCACGCTGGGCTAAGTGTGTCGAAACGGCACACAAAGTTACAAATATCGCCCGAAACATTTCGCTCCGTCCGCAATCATATTTACCTGCAAGACCAAAAGTGGGAAAAAGTGGAAAGTCCACCACTTTTTTTGTGTTTGAATTTGTTGTGATGAATTGAAAATAATAACTTTGGGGCGAAGACGCTGTGTAAAATAGTCTACTTAGATTGTTTTGCCGCCGTCGCCGTCTTCTTGCTTGGCGGAAGGCGTCGCAGTGCAGGCTGCCGACGTGCCCAGTACGCCCTCCCCGATTCGCGGCGACCGGTCGGGACGAAAATGCACCTAAAATTTACGCTCATGAAACAATTCCTGCTTTCTCTCCTCAGCCTACTGCTGTTGTGCGTGGGTTGTGGCACCATCGAACTGCCCGACGGACCGTCGCAGAGCGGAACGAAGCACAAAGTGATCGTCCACACTCGTGCGGCCGACAATGTCGTGCCCACCTATCCCGTGGAAGTGCTGGCTTTTGACGCGGCCGGGCAATGTGCTGCGCGGCAAACGCTCAAAAAGGCCGAAGATGCACTCGCTCTCCAACTCGTCGACGGCACTTATCGCGTAGTGGCTTTCGCCGGTCTGCCCTCTTCTTCCGTTCTCGGCAATCGCCCAGCGCTTTCGGCCACCGCGCTGCCGTCCGGTGCGAGTCCGTTGTTCACGCAAGCCCTCTTGCGCGCCGAAACCTCCGTGACGGTGACCAATAAGCGCACGCAAGTGCACCTACTTCTCGCCCCGTCGTGACCGCTGCGGAGTTGCACCTGACCCAACTGCCGGCTGACGTCACACAGGTGGAAGTCGAACTTTCGCCCGCCTGCACCGCGTTGAATTTAGCCGGCGAGCGCAGCGGAGTCGGCGCTGTCACCGTGCCCCTTGTCCGCGATGCCGCCGGAACGTGGAACTCCGGCACACGCTACCTCTTGCCGGCGGGCAGTGCGCCCACCCGCTTGAGCATTCGTTGGGTGCGCAACGGCGAACAAGCCGTCTATGGCTACACCTACCCGCAGGCGCTTACGCCCGGCACGCCCTATCGTTTCGAAGGAGCCTTTGTTGACGATGCCGCCGGCGGAACGGTAGGTGATGTCTCGGTGGCCGCATGGAATGCCCCCGTAGTGCAGAGTTTTCGTTTCGGCAAAGGTAGCGAATCGCCCAACATCACCCCACAACCGCCCGGCGGTGGTGGACAAACCGGCGGCGGCACGTCGTCGACCACTTGGGAAGGGCGCGTGTGGAACGGCCATGTCGTCGCGCTCGTACAGAACGTCGTGGGTAACGAAGCCGACTTCGTGCTGATCAGTCGCGTGCAGTGGGATCCCGTACCTTCGGCCTATGCTGAAACGGCGCCGCAGGAGGCGGCGGAGTACGCTGCGTCCTACAAAGAGGGCGAACTCACCGACTGGCGCATCCCCACTCGCGAGGAGGCCGTCGCACTTTCGGCCTATTGGCGGGGCGAAAAACTGAACACCATCAACGCGACGTTGCGCGAACTCCACGAATCTGAAATCTACGACAAGGTCGAAGGGCGTTCCGCCGCCTATCTTTGCGACGAAGCGCGCTCGGTTTTCTCCTTTGCGGAGAATGGACGTGTGCGTAAAGCCGGTAAGTCGGTGAGTACCTACTTGTTGCGGCTCGTCAAGACCGTGCATGTGCGCTTTGTGCCCTGATTGTGTCGTGCGCAAAAAGTAGGCGCGTAGGAAAACACGTGAACTTTGATCGGAAACAAGCCCTGTTTTCGGTCAAAGTCCACGTGTTTTTTTCTTCTTTGTTGTGGGCTTTTGAAAGCACGTTCTCGGAGAGTGGGCAGCAAGGCGCTTCTTTGCGCTGATATTGCACGCTTTGGCGGTGTATTTTCGACAGCGTCGTGTGCGATGCGCGAGGGGGAAGTGGGCAGAGCGGCCGTCGGTGTACAAATGCTTGCGAAGTGGCAAATCGTTTGAGAAAAAAGTAGTATATTTGCACCGACGTATCGCAAAACGTCAGCTTGTCTTTTCGTCGCCTGTCGGCGTGCTGCTCCACGGCCTTCGCCGCTTCCGATTTCCGTCGGAGCCTCGGTGCCTTCGTTGTGCTCCGATTGGCACCCGTCGTTCCCGGAGGGGAAATGCTCCTGCCGTCAGCGGAACAGCGCGAGAGACAAGTTTCCACTCCCTTATCACGAAACGTAACGCGACACCGATCTATGATAAAAAAGTTCACTGAGCGCACGGGGATGAACCTCTACGCCGTCAACGAAGAAGTCCTCAAAGAGTGGGACGCAACTGATCTCTTCCACAAAAGCATCGCCGAGCGCGAGGGCTGCCCGGCCTATGTGTTTTTCGAAGGCCCCCCCTTCTGCCAACGGCCACCCCGGCATTCACCACGTGATGGCGCGCACCATTAAAGACGTGTTCTGTCGTTACAAAACGATGCAGGGCTTTCAAGTGAAACGCAAAGCCGGTTGGGACACCCACGGTCTCCCCGTCGAACTCGGCGTGGAGAAAGAACTCGGCATCACCAAGGAAGACATCGGCAAGAAGATCTCTATCGACGAGTACAACGCCCAATGCCGCCGCAACGTCATGAAGTTCACGCGCGAATGGTCGGACCTTTCGCACCTCATGGGCTATTGGGTTGACATGGAACACCCCTATGTGACGTACGAAAACTCCTACATCGAAACACTTTGGTGGCTGCTCCGTCAGTTGTATGACAAGGGCTATCTCTACAAGGGCTACACCATTCAGCCTTACAGCCCCGCTGCCGGTACCGGTCTCTCGAGTCACGAACTCAACCAGCCCGGCGCTTACCGCGATGTGAAGGACACGACCGTCACGGCCCAGTTCGAAATGCTCGATGCACCCGCATCGCTCGGCGAATGGGGACGCGCTGTCTTCCTCGCTTGGACCACTACGCCGTGGACCCTCCCCTCGAACACCGCACTCTGCGTCGGCCCGCACATCGACTACGTGGCCGTGCAGACGTTCAACCCCTATAACGGTGAAAAACTCACCGCTGTCTTGGCCGAAAGCCGCCTCTCTGCCTACTTCAAGGCCGAGGGAGCCGAAGCCGAAATGGCCTTCACGCCCGGCGACAAAGTGTTGCCCTATCGCGTGGTGGGCACGTTCAAGGGCAGCGACCTCGTGGGCATGCGCTATGCCCAGCTCATGCCTTGGGTAAAGCCCTGCGAACCGCTCAATGACACGGCCGCCGACTTCGTACAAGACTACGCCGCGGCGAATGCCGACCGCGTTTTCAACATTGGTCGCGATCGCTTCGTGGAAATGGGCGACTGCGCGTTCCGCGTCATCCCCGGTGACTACGTAACCACAGAAGATGGTACGGGGATCGTGCACATTGCGCCCACTTTCGGCGCCGACGACGCCAAAGTGGCCAAGGCCGCCGGCATCCCCTCGCTCTTTATCCTCAACCAAGGTGGCGAAACGCGTCCGATGGTCGACTTGACGGGACGTTACTACACGCTCGAGAATTGCGCTGAGCCCTTTGTGGAGCACTGCGTGGACACCGAACGCTACGCTCACCACGCCGGCGACTATGTGAAGAACGCTTACGATCCGCGCTTCACCGTCGAAGGCAAATATGACGAGGAAGCCGCCGCCAAGGCCGAGGATCTCAACATCGTGATCTGCATGGAAATGAAGCAGGAGGGCACCGCTTTCAAGATCGAAAAGCACGTACACAACTATCCTCACTGCTGGCGCACCGACAAACCGGTGCTCTATTATCCGCTCGACAGCTGGTTCATCCGCTCCACTGCGGCCAAAGAGCGCATGATTGCGCTGAACGAAACGATTCGTTGGAAACCCGAATCGACGGGTACGGGACGTTTCGGCAAATGGCTCGAAATCTCAACGACTGGAACCTCAGCCGCTCACGCTATTGGGGCACACCGCTCCCGATTTGGCGCAACAATGAGACGCGCGAAGAGATCTGCATCGGCTCGATCCAAGAACTTTATGACGAAATCGAGAAGGCTGTCGCCGCCGGTGTGATGTCTTCCAACCCGCTCAAGGACAAAGGATTCGTTCCCGGCGATTACAGCAGCGAAAACTACCACCTCATCGATCTCCACCGCCCGTATGTCGACGACATCGTGCTGGTTTCGGCCACCGGCGCACCGATGCACCGCGAAACCGACCTTATCGACGTTTGGTTCGACTCGGGTGCCATGCCTTATGCCCAAATTCACTATCCGTTCGAGAACAAGGAACTGCTCGACAACCGCACGGTTTATCCCGCCGACTTCATTGCTGAGGGCGTAGACCAGACGCGCGGTTGGTTCTTTACGCTCCATGCCATCGCAACGATGGTGTTTGACAGCGTAGCTTTCAAGGCGGTGATTTCCAACGGTCTTGTTTTGGATAAGAACGGCCAGAAGATGTCGAAACGTTTGGGCAATGCCGTCGATCCCTTCGGTGCAATTCAAGAATACGGCTCCGATCCTGTGCGCTGGTACATGATTACCAATTCGTCGCCGTGGGACAATCTGAAGTTCGACGCAGAAGGTGTGCTCGAAACGAGCCGCACATTCTTCGGAAAACTCATTCAGACGTATTCGTTCTTCTCGATGTATGCCAACGTCGATGGCTTCGATCCCGACGCACCCCAGGTGCCGGTGGGCGAACGTCCTGAGATCGATCGTTGGATTTTGAGCGAACTCCACTCCCTCATCCGTGAAGTGCAAGCTTGCTACGAAGATTACGAACCGACCAAGGCCGGCCGCTTGATTCAAAACTTCACGGTCGACAATCTTTCCAACTGGTATGTGCGATTAAACCGCAAGCGCTACTGGGCAGGTGAGATGACGGCCGACAAACTGGCCGCCTATCAGACGCTCTACACCTGCTTGCTCACGCTCAGCCGCTTGATGGCGCCGATTGCGCCCTTCTATGCCGATCGTTTGTACAAGGATTTGACCGGCGGCACGCAACAAGCCACGGCCGAGAGCGTGCATCTCGATCACTTCCCCACGGTGGACGAATTGCTCATCGACAGCGAACTCGAAGCCCGCATGGAGTTGGCGCAACAAACCACCTCGTTGGTGCTCTCCCTCCGTAAGAAAGAGCGCATCATTGTGCGCCAACCGCTGCAACGCATCGCCATTCCGGTGCACGATGCGCGTTTGAAAGAACGTTTGGAGGCCGTTCGCCAACTCATCCTCGACGAAGTGAACGTCAAGACCATTGATTTCGTCGAAGGCAACATGCTTGAGAAGAAAGTCAAGTGCAATTTCCGCGTGATGGGTAAGAAATTTGGCAAACTCATGAAGGCTGTGAACGAAGTAGTCACAGCTATTAGCCAAGACCAGATCGCCCAACTCGAAACGCAGGGCACCCTCACGGTGAATGTTGAGGGACAAGACTGCTAATTGAGCGCGACGATGTGGAAATCATCAGCGAAGACATGCCCGGCTGGAGCGTTGCCAACGAAGGTGCGCTGACTGTGGCACTCGACATCACGATCACCGACGAACTCCGCAACGAAGGCGTGGCACGCGAGATCGTGAAGCGCATTCAAGCCCTGCGTAAAGACAGCGGTTTCGAGATTACCGATCGCATTCACATTGTGTTAGAGTCGCATCCCGCGGTGGAACGCGCCACGGCCGACTACAAGGACTTCATCTGTGCGCAGGTACTGGGCGAAAGCCTCGAAGTGCGTGCCGATGTGTCCTCGGAAGTGACCTTCGAAGTAGAGGGCGCTGCCGTGAAACTGCACATTGAAAAAGCCTAATACTCGTGCCCGCAGCTCGGTGCACACAACCGACGGCGCAACCTTCGCGGGAAGCGCATCGAGCGTGTGCGACGCGCCGCGGGCATGCCTGCATTCTAATAACCCACTTATCCATGGAAGAAAAAAAACGGTATTCGGATGAGGAACTTGCGGAATTCCGCGAGCTCATCAATGAGAAACTTCGCGTGGCGAAGGAACAGTATGAGGAGGTGATTGCCACTCTCAACAAGCGCAACAGTAACGATATCGACGACACGTTGCCCACCTATCATGCGCTTGAAGAAGGTTCGACCGTACAATCGTTGGAAGAACTCATGAACAGCGCCGAACGTATGCGCAAGTTCATCACCGGATTGCAAGCCGCCTTGATGCGCATCGAAAATAAGACGTATGGTATTTGCCGCGTCACCAAACAATTGATCCCCAAGGAGCGCCTTCGCGCGGTGCCTCACGCCACTTTGAGCATCGAAGCCAAGTTGGCGCAGGGCAAATAAGCCCTTGCTTATCCCGGTGTCCGCGCCGACCGCCGCGTCGGTGCCAACCTCTCTGCTGAGGGTTCGGCGAGTAGCGGTTGTGCCCTCACCGTTTTGTTGCGCGCCGCGTGGATGTCGTTCGTCGAACACACGTTCACGCGGCGCGCGGCAGCCCTCTTCCCATCGCATTATCTTACAGACTTTATGAAACTTCGCGCCTCTTTGGCCACCCTCATCTTTTTAATTCTCGTTGTCGGTGACCAAATCATCAAATATCTCGTCAAAACCGGCATGAGTTTGGGCGAGCGCATTCATGTGACGGACTGGTTCTACATTCTCTTCACCGAGAATCACGGTATGGCCTTCGGCATGGATTTCATCGGCACGGCCGTCTTGTCCATATTCCGTGTGGCCGCCATCGTTTTGTTCACGGTTGTGCTGGTCAAACAGATTCGTCGCGGCGCTCCGTTGGGCTTTGTGGCCTGTTTGACGTTGATCATTGCCGGCGCCTTCGGCAATATCATCGACAACTTCTTCTACGGTTTGTGTTTCACGGAGAGTCAGCCCTACACTCTGGGCGCGGCGCCGGCACATTGCGTACCGATGGGCGCGGGCTACGGCAGTTTCTTACACGGTCGCGTGGTAGACATGTTCTACTTCCCGTTTTTCACTTGGCCCGATTGGGTGCCGGTGTTGGGCGGCGGCACCTTTTTCGGCGCCATCTTCAATTTGGCCGACTCCGCCATCTCGGTCGGGGCAGCCGCTATGCTCCTTTTCTATTATAAGTACCTCTCCGTGCTGATGGGAGGGGAGAAAACCACCAAACCATCGCCCGAAATCACGACCGAGGAAGAGGAAAAACAAGCAAAATGAGGCTGAAATCGTACATTCTTTTGCCGCTCTGTTGCGCAGGCATCGCCCTGTTGACGGCCTGCGGCCCTGGTAAAGAAAAGAAAGACGTCTTGCCCATCGAAAAAATGGCCGACGTGCTCTACGACTACCAATTGGCACAGACGTTGAGCGAGAGCATCGCCGACAGCCTGCCCAAAGCGCCGATCGAGTATCGCCTTTCGGTCTTCCACAAGTATGGCATCAGCGCACGAGAGTTCGAGCATCTCGCTGGCCTACTACCTCGTCACGCCGAGGAGATGAAGAAGGTGTATGCGCGCATCGACGAGAAATACGACCAAAGCGGCCGCAACGGAGTCGCCGGCGCCGGCGCCAGGGGCACAAAGCAGCGACTCTTTGCAACTTTGGCAAACGCGCCAAACCGTACTCACGGCGCAAGTGGCGCCGCAAGTCACTTTTCGCGTGAAACCCCAACAAAAAGTGCCGGTGCATTCCACGCTCTCGCTCCTGTTCTCGGCCGATTGGCTGTACGGACAGGGATTGAAGCAAGCCGCCTCGGTGATTCGCGTGCGCTATGCGAACGATTCCACCGAAACCTTCGCCAACGGCGTTTATTCCTACCAGCGCGACCAAGAGTTGCGCCTGTCGTTGGGGAGCCAATCCGCCGTTCGCGAGGTGGAAATCAAGTTCATACAAAACGTGGGTTGGCAGTCCACGCCGCAAATCCTGACGCTTTCCGATTTGCGGTTGGTGGCGGTGCGTCCCACCTCCACGACGCCTTGATCGCACATGCCTTTGTTTCTTCCCGACACCGGCGAGCTGTCGCCCGATGAGGTCGAGTTGCGCCGTCGCTACGAGCGCTTTTTGGCGCAACAGCCCTTTCCCACCACATCCGCCGAGTTGTGGGTGGCCGTGTTGCGCTATTATCCGCTCGAAGGGGCGGTGCGCTCTCGCGAAGTCTTGGTCTACGACCGCGCTCACCGCTTGTTGCGCACGCAAACGCTCGCGGTCGAATCGCCCTATACCGTATGGTACGCCGGAGAAGTCCACGAAAGTTGGCATCCTTTGCGCCTTTCTTCCTAAACGCGCGCGGCGATTGCGGAGAAAGTCCACCGCTTTCTCCGAAAACGTGGCTGTTTTCTTCGGAAACATGGCTACTTTCTTTTGAAACTCCGCGGCTTTTTTTCGCGCAGCACCGGAACTATCCACCCCAAGTGGCTGTTGATCTGCGTTTTCCGTTCGCCTTTCTCTTCAACCTCTCCGTGTCGATGTCTCCGCCTTTCCTTTGTATCGCAAAACATCGGCGATATTCTATTTAATTCTCCTCACGCCTTTCCCCCAACTGTTGAGCGGGAGGGGCACGCTCTTGTGAAGTGCTGTTTTCCGTTCCCCCCTTTTTCAATCGATCTGCTCATGTGGCTCATGCTTTTAGGCCTTGCGGTCTATTTCCCCCTCCTCATTTTTCTCTCGCGGTTGGCCGAACGCCGCCACGGACACACCGGTAATTCCGCTTTCTACCGCGCAGCGCGTTCTGCCCCGTGGCCGATGGTGGCCTTTGGCATGATCGCCGGTAGCATCTCGGGCGTTTCGTTGGTGAGCGTGCCCGCTTGGGCTTCGTCGACGGGCATGACCTACCTGCAAATGTGCGCCGGTTTCATTGTGGGCTACGTTGTTGTGGCGCTGGTGCTCCTGCCGGTGTACTACCGTTTGCGGCTGACGAGTATTTATGGTTATCTTTCGCAGCGTTTCGGCGCGCGCACCCACCGCACCGGCGCTGTTTTCTTCCTACTCAGCAAATTAACCGGTGCCGCCGCCCGCCTTTATGTGGCCGGATTGGTGTTGCACACCTTCGTGGCGGCACCTTTCGGCATCCCCTTCCCCTTGACCGCCGCGCTCACCTTGTTGCTCATTTGGCTCTACACCCATCGCAGCGGACAGGCGGGACTCCTCTATACCGACGCCTTTCAAAGTCTGATGTTGCTTTTGGCACTCGGCGGAACGCTGTGGGCAGTGGCCGCGCGGATGGGACTCGACGTGCTGGGCGTGTGGACGACCGTGCGCGAAAGCCCCATGAGCCGCGTGTTGGAGTGGGATGTGACGAGTCCGCAGGCCTTTTGGCGACAATTTCTCTCGGGCATTTTCATCGTCATCGTCATGACCGGATTGGATCAAGACATGATGCAGAAAAATCTCACCTGCCGCACACTCCGCGATGCGCAGAAAGACATGTGCCTCTACGGCTTGGCCTTTCTGCCCATCAACGCGTTGTTGCTCGCTCTGGGCATTCTGCTCTATACCTTTTGTGCGGCGCAAGGCATCGCGCTGCCCGAAAAGGCCGACGCCCTGCTTCCGCAGTTGGTGAGTAGCGGCGCGCTCGGCCCGTGGGTGGTTATTCCCTTCTCGTTGGGCATTGTCGCCGCGGCCTTCAGTGCGGCCGACGGCGCGCTCACGGCGCTCACCACGAGTTGCTGCATCGATTTGCTGCGCCGTGAGGACGATGTGCGCCTGCGCCGCAAGGTGCATGCACTCATGGTCTTCACCTGTTTGGTGTGCGTGTTGATTTTTGCCGCCGTCGACAGCCCGAATGTGATCAACACCATCTACGTCATGGCTTCCTACACCTACGGGCCACTGCTCGGACTCTTTGCCTTCGGCCTTTTCACGCGTTTTCGGGTGAGAGATCGCTATGTACCGTTCGTTGTCGTGGCGGCTCCCGTGATATGTGGGGTGCTCGACCGCATGGCACCCGTCTGGTGGAACTACAAATTCGGCTATGAACTGCTCGTGTTCAACGGTTTGCTCACCGCCTGCGGGCTGTTTCTCCTGCGCGCCAATGATGAAAGAGTGCAAAAGTGAGCGCATTTTCCACCAAAAAAACGGCCGCCGTCGTTGGTCACTTGAGCGGTGCTTTCTAAATTTGCAGCACTAAAAAAGCCGTCCTGCGCCGTTCGCCCCGCTTCTGCGAGCAGCGGTTGGCCAACCGCCGCCGCAATCGTGGCAATGGTGAGGGCGACCCACGCAAACCAACCCCCTCCTTACTTGCTTATGGAAAAGAAAATTCGCGCCGCCATCGTCGGTTACGGAAACATTGGTAAATACGCCCTCGAATCCATCGAGACCTCTCCCGACATGGAGTGCGCCGGTGTGGTTCGTCGCAACGGTGCCGTTGATTGTCCGCCCGAACTTGCCACCTATCCCGTAGTGAAGCACATCTCCGAACTCGAGAATGTAGACGTCGCTATCCTTGCCACGCCCACCCGCAGCGTAGAAACCTACGCCAAAGAGTGCCTTGCGCTCGGCATCAACACCGTCGATTCGTTCGACATCCACTCGGGTATTGTCGATTTGCGTCGCACGCTCGACGAAACCGCAAAGGCCCACAACGCCGTGAGCGTGGTGGCAGCCGGTTGGGATCCCGGTTCCGACTCCGTGGTGCGCACCCTCATGGAAAGCCTTGCGCCGAAGGGCGTGAGCTACACCAACTTCGGCCCAGGCCGCTCGATGGGTCACTCCGTGGCCGTTCGCGCTATCGACGGTGTCCGCGATGCCCTTTCGGTCACCATCCCCCTCGGCACCGGTATACACCGCCGTATGGTCTACGTTGAACTCGAACCCGGCGCAGATTTCGCCAAGGTGGCCGCTGCCGTCAAGGCCGATCCGTATTTTGTCAACGACGAAACGCACGTTCAAGCCGTCGAATCGGTCGATGCCCTCAACGACGTCGGACACGGTGTGCACCTCACGCGCAAAGGTGTCTCGGGACGCACGCACAATCAGCTTTTCTCGTTCGACATGAAGATCAACAATCCCGCGCTCACCGCGCAGGTGCTCATCAATGTGGCGCGCGCTTCGATGCGCCAACGCCCCGGTGCCTACACAATGATCGAGATTCCCGTCATCGACTACCTGCCCGGCGACCGCGAAGCTCACATCGCTCACCTTGTTTAATCGCAGGTCGACGAATGACCCCACAACATTTCGCCCCTCCGTCTGCACAGACGAAGGGGCGTTGTCGTGTTAGGGCGCAAACTGCTCCGCCGCGCCGCAAAATCAGTAGCACACAGCGCACAGACCGAAAGTGCGCATCGGATAGTTTAAGTGCAATCTCTATATATAAGGAGTTATTGCTGTCCGGTAAACTTCAAAACGGCAGAAAAATCCATCCCGAAGCCCTTTAGAATAGGACTTCGGGCTTTCTTTTTCGAAAAGCAAGCCCCCCTAATCAAATAATGATGGTTCCGGCGGTGGGGATTTAGCCCTTTCAGCACAAATTACAGATTCATCCTTTTGGGGATCTTCCATGAAAGCGATGAAATTGGTGTAATACATGAGCGTCAATCTAAGCATGGTCACGATTTGGGAAAACGAAACGTGCCTTTTGATCATTCGGGACAGTACTGTACAGAGGAGATTGGCGATGAATACCACCCAGGTTTGTATTTGGATGGCATTCACGCTCTCACCGTAGAAAAAGTGCAGGGGAAAGTTCTGTTTGAGCTGCTTATAAAGGGTTTCTATAGCCCATCTACGCTTGTAGATTTCAGCTAGTTCCTCAACAGAGAGTTCAAAATTGTTGGTCAGTAAGGTCACCGACTTGCGAGAGTTGTTGCTCCACAACTCTACGCATCGGGCTTCGTGCCTCACCTTCTCTTTCTGAAAAAGGATGTGTTTGTCGATGTGTGTCACCAAACCCTCACGGGAAACATAGGCAGTAGAGGACAACTCCTTGTAGGTGAGGTTCTTTTTCATCTTGGTGACATAGCAGACGCCTTCCTCGGTAAGCCTTTGAAATTGAGCATAATCAATGTAGGCTCTGTCCATGGTCAAAGTCGACTCCTTGGGTAGATGTACCTTTTTGAGCAGATAATGGTCGTGTTTGGCCGCGGAGGTCAGTTCTACCACCATAGGCACGCCCACTTGGTACTTCATTACGGTGTGTACCTTCATTCCGCCTTTCTTTTTGCCGTGTTTGGGATGCCGACCCATGCCCTTGAGGAGGTTGTCAAACAGCGTGATGGTGGTAGAATCCATCATGTAGAGCTGCTTTTCCCATGACTTCTTATGCCCCGTTGAGCGGCTGTCCGCTAAAAATGGCGTGTAGCGCTCCAAGAGATAGGCATAAACCTTGGCAAAGAACTCTTGTGAACGCCGCAGATTGGCTTCGGCAAGGGTACTGCGACGAACCACGTAGTCAAGTCCCAAGTGGGCGAGTTTCATTGTCTCGGCTTTCATTCCGATCTCCAATTCTCGCAGAGAATCAAAGTGTTTGAGTACGCCAAAGAGCATAATGATCAAGTGTTTCCACCCGGTCAAACGCTTCACATAGCGCTCGCTGCCCAAGGTTTCGCGGCTTATTTGTTGGATTTTTGCCTTGTCCAGCAACTTTATGATCTGACTATAGACCGGCTGTCCGGTAAAATATGTACTTTTGCTCATGTTACTAGTGTTTATTTTGCAACAAGCAAAGTAACAAAAGAGGCTGAAATCCTGCAAGAGGGTTTCAGCCTTATTTTATGTGGAGAGAAAAACGTTTACCGGACAGCAATATTTCTGTAACAACATTAGGGAACAGTTCCACTAACTTTCGAAAGTTCTCGTCAGCCATGTTTCTGGACTGCATATTTAGGCTCTCCATTGTGTGATATACTAAAATATAATAGTTCAACATCTCAGCAAATTCAACTCATTCTTGAATTTTGTTTTGCTGAAACAAACCAAATTGTCTACGCTACTGAATTTCTTTGGTAGATCTTGCGAAAATCTGGAAGCTGCAATGGATGGTAGATAGCCTTTGGTGAGGATAGTGAGTAAATCCTCAGTTGTATGTATGTTGTCAAGCAGTATCATAACTTTTTCATTTTGTAGAAACTAACAATTCTTTAACGTTAGCACCTAAAGTATTAGCAATCTCTACGAGATTTTCCAACGATGGTTGACCCTTATTCGAGCACCATTTAGAAATCGTGTTTTCTGATTTTCCTATGTGCTCTGCTAGCCATTTTCCGGTCAATTGCTTTTCAGCCAATACCGACTTTAATCTATTTATCACAGCCATAAGGTGATTTTTTTCTTTTTTTATCTTTTGTATTTACTCTACAAAGATACTGATTAGAATTGAGGGCAAAGAATAAGTTTCCAACTATTTTCGTTTCCCCTCTTTAGCCCTATTGTTTCCTCTTTATCATCGCTCGTTGGAGTACACTCTTCTAGTCCTTATTTTTGCTCTTTAGCAACTATATATCAAACTAATAGCATCAATATGGACAACAAACTCATGGACGACTATGTGCTGGTTTTAGAAGACCGCACGGAGGTCAAGAACGTGGCGGAAGTAGGTAAACTTTCCGTGGTTTCAAACATCGATGAAAAGGGGAAACTCAAGACTGCCCCTGCCGAAGAAGCCAATCAAAGCGACTTCCTCAAATTCAATAGCAGAGATGGACTTTTGAAGAACTTCCTCAAACAGTTCAATGAACCCAAACGTTTTTGGCTTGTACAAGGTGCTTGCTGACAATGTGGAACTAGGTGTGGCGAATCTCAAAAATAACGCTGCAAAAACAAGCAAAAATCATGAACAATGAAGCTTACATCTGAACAAAGATCGGAAATTATTTCCGAAATGGCCTCGAGTGAGGCAGGTTTTAATGAGTTGATGCGCGTACTTTTGGATAGTTTTCCAAGCAGGAGCGCGCCCCCTTCTTAGAGGAGCATAAAGGTGAACAGGGTAACGGTTTCCGTCCTCGTCGTTGGCGTGGTCACGGTTGCAGTTTTCAACTTCGCATCCCCCGTACTCGCTCGGGTGCTTTTCAACCGATCATACTCGGGATCTTGGCTGCTCAGGAAAGCGAGCGTGCACTGCTTTTTCATGAGTTGTATGCGCGTGGACTTTCCTGTGAAGACATCGCCGAAGTGGGTCGTCGCATCTACGGTCACCACTACAGCAAACAGCCGATGAGCCGGCTCTCCGGGGCTTGTTACGAGGAGATCCAAGAGTGGCTTTCGCGCCGACTTTCTTCTCATTATTTGGCCGTCTACATCGATGCCACGTTCTGCAGCACGCGTCGCGACGGGAGCGTCTCGAAGGAGGCCTACTACACGATGTTGGGACTGCTGCCCGACGGCAGTCGCGAGGTGGTCACGGTGGTAAATCACCCCACGGAAGGGGCTATTGCATGGGAAATGGAGCTCGAAGCGCTCAAGGAGCGCGGCGTGGAACAAATCAATTTGATTGTCTCCGATGCTTTGAACGGTATCGAAAATACGGTGTGCTCGGCTTTTCTCACGGCGCTGCACCAACTCTGCGTCGTGCATTTCAAACGGAAGGTTTTGAACACCGTTTCCACCAAAGACAAAGCCGAGGTCGGAGAGGAACTCAAGGCGCTCTTTCCCATGGAGCATACCGACATGCCCCCCCTTGCTGCTTATGAGAATCTGCGTAGCTTTGCGCGGCGTTGGGGCTAGAAATACCCGAGCCTTGCCCGATTGGACAGAGAACGCAATGCGGCCTATTTCACCTATCTGAGGTTTCCCGAAAATGTGCGCCGAATGATTTATTCGACCAACTGGGTGGAACGTCTCAATCGCTGCTACAAGCGCACTTTGCTCATGCGTGGGGCGATGCCATCTCCCACCTCCGTGGTTTATCTTTTGGGCTCTGTGCCCAAGGAGAAAACAGAAGGAACGTATGCAAGACGACTTCCGTATTTTCGGGAATGGAAAATCAAGTAAAACGACAAAGAAAAATCAACATCACAAATTCCCCTCCGGCTTGGGGTACCCCAAGCCGGAGGGGGAGGACGAAGGAGAATCTTACACACTTTTTCGGACATTACCCTACAACATCGTCTGTCCGAGAAAAGGAGTACCTTTGTTCATGGTTATCCTGTTTTGTGGTAAAAACAAAGATAAACCAAAAGGCTGAAGTCCAACTACGGACTTCAGCCTTATTTTATATGGAGAGAAAAACTTTTCGCCGGACAGCAATCATTTTCTTCGCCGGCCTGAGTGCTATGCTGTGTTCGCTCTTTTAGCGAAGAAGCTTAGAAAACAGTTTGATAATTGCCTTCGCACGCTAAAAGAGTGCGAAATGGATACCAACGAAGAAAACTTCTCTTCAAGCACGCTGTCTCTTACTGACGAAAAGAAGAGCGTTGAAGAATTGACAACGATCAATACGTGAGTGTGCGCTGACGCAATTGGACCTAAGTTCGGGCTAAGCATCTCCCCTAAAAAGCATCCCGCCGACCATCGAAAGTGAAAGGTGGATTACTTAGACCGAACTCCGGTTGGAAAAGGACATCAACAAGCGCAAAATCTTGAAGGGGACTCGCTACCTGCTGCTGCGCAATGGAGCGGATATCTTCGACAAGGAGTACAAAACAAGGCTTGATAACGCCTTAGACATGAACAAACCGCTCTCACAGGCCTACTACCTCAAAGAGCAACTCAGAGAAATATGGATGCTGCCCAATAAACAAGCAGCCGAAAAGATCATGCTCGATTGGGTGAAACAGGCGCAGGAGAGCAAAGTGCCGCAGTTGATGAAAATGGCTGTCACGATCATGGCTTATAGAACCGGTATTCTGGCGTGGTACGACTGTCACATATCGACCGGGAAAGTAGAAGGAATCAACAATAAGATAAAGGTGATGAAGAGAGTGGCCTATGGTTTTAGGGATGAAAGGTATTTTCAGCTAAGGCTATATGCGCTGCACGATTGCCGCATCACTCCAAATGTCAGATGAACCAGATTTTCTCCGTAAACTTCTTGTTTTTCAGCGGGGTACGATCATCTGTATTGGCTTGTGTCAACTGCCATTGGACGATTTCTCCGCGATCGTTGATAATGATGTGCAGTTTGAAACCGAAGAACCACCCCATCGTCCCTTTGCCGCTTGTGGCAAATCCCCGAAAGGTTTTGTGTCTTCTCGATCGCTTGTCGTGACACACCCGAATGGGGGTGGAATCAATGATCGAGATGCCGGTGCAATCGCCCAAACAACAGTTGTTGAGAAACAAATAAAGTTTGAGAGAAACCATTTGCTCACGTTCCACAAAGCGATTGTAAGAGAGCACAACGGGAAGGTGTTGTCGCCACTCTTTGCAGATCATTTGGGTGTAGAAAGCCTTGAGTGTTCGGTAGCCCGAGAGGTGAAAGAGGATGAGAATGGTGATAATTTCGCTGTCGCTCATCTTAAAAGCGCAATTTCTCTTCTTTTTTCCGTCTTTGTCGATCGCTTTTTTCTTGAACTGCGGCTCAATTTGCTTACAGAATTCGTCGACCGAATAAAAGATTTCCGTTATCTTTTGCAGTGTAACCAGTGTTCATATGGAATAGTAACTATCTGGTTACCAGGCACAAAGGCGCAAATTTATTCGCATATGAACAAATTTCCCACCGATTAAGTTACTTAGTCGGTGGGATTATTTTTAGGGGAGATGCTTAGACCAAACTCAGGTCTCTATATATAAGGAGTACGTCGGTGGGAATCAGGGGGGATTTCGCTCGCTGAGATGTCATTTTTTTGCAATGGAAGTAAGCAAACTGTTGACTTTGCTTGACTTATCGGGGTGAGAAACGGCAAAAACCGAAATTAAATGCTAACTTTGTAGCATTCATTCGCCGACGGACTTTGCACCGCTGTGCAGTCCGTCAGACCACAACCCTACAAGCTTCATTCGCCCATGAAATTTAGGCATCTTTCTCTGCTTGCCGCATTTCTTTTGTTGCCCCTGGGCAAGTTGAATGCGCAGCAATCGTTTGTCAATCTGACGCCCCTGCCCAAGCAGATGAGCGTTCAGGCCGGCACCTTCGTCTTTCCCGCTTCGTTCACGGTAGGCGGCGACGGACTTGACAAAGCCGTGAGCGCAGAGGTGCGCAAGTTCGTCAGCAATTACAACCGTTCTACCGGCAGCACCGCAACAGCCGCCGACCGTGCGGCAGGTGCTGTCATCACGCTCCGCCAAGTCAAGGACGCGACGAACACTTACGGCCAAGAAGGTTACCGTTTGACCGTCACTCCCGAAGGGGTGACGATCGATGCGGCCACCGCCACCGGATTCTTCTACGCTTTCGCCAGCATCAACAAAATGTTGCCCGCTTGTGTCGCCGCCGGTGTGCGCGATGCCGGTGTGACGCGTTTCGAACTCCCCTGTCTGACCGTCACCGACGGCCCCCGCTTCCCCTATCGCGGTTTCATGCTCGACGTGGCGCGCCATTTCTTCAGCGTCGACGAGATCAAACGCATGCTCGATCTCATGGCGGTGTACAAACTCAACAAGTTCCACTTCCACCTCACCGAAGACCAAGGTTGGCGTTGGGAGGTGAAGAAATATCCTCGCCTCACGAGCATCGGTGCCGTGGCGTCCAACACCTACGTCACCTCCATGCAGCACGGCGCCTACTGGACAAATCGTCCCTACGGCCCCTACTACTACACGCGCGCTGAGTTGAAAGACATCGTGGCCTACGCCGCCGAACGTCACATCGAGGTGATTCCCGAGATCGATATGCCCGGTCACTTCTCGGCAGCCATGGCCGCCTACCCGCAATTCTCCTGCAATCCCAGCGGCCCTCACCGTGTGGAGACGTGGGGTGGGGTGTTCACCGACGTGCTCAACGTGGCCGACCCGAAAGCCGTGCGCTTTGTGAAGGACATTCTCGACGAATTGATGGACATCTTCCCCTCGGAGAATATTCACATCGGCGGTGACGAATGCCCCACCACGGCCTGGGAAAATAACAAGCAGTGCCAAGAGATGTACAAGCGCCTGAACCTCAGCTCTTATCGCCAACTGCAAACCCACTTCATCGACGAAATCAGCACCTATTTGCGTTCGAAAGGTCGCAAGATTTCCGTTTGGAACGAAACCGTGACCGAGAAGGGAGCTGACCTTCAACTGATGAAGAAAACCGGTGCCACGGTTTATTGCTGGGTGCCCGCACGTCGCGGCGCAGAGATCGCCAACGAACTCGGACTTCCCAGCATCTACACCGTCTACGGCCCCTACTACATCAACCGCGCCCCCTCGAAAGAGGGGTGGATGGGCACCTTGCCCGGCAACGGTTCCGATCATTTGAAAGCCACTTACGAAGATCAGCCCACCGACTTCAAGCATTCGATCGGTGTGCAGGGCACGTTCTGGACGGAACACGTGGCCACGGCCGATGTGATGGAGCACCTTGCCTTCCCGCGCCTCATCGCCATCGCCGAAGCCGGTTGGTCGCCGCAAGCCAAGAAGAACTTCAACAGCTTCGTGCGCCGCATGCAGGCCGATACTGTGATGCTCAACTACAATAACTATGAGTACGACCGTGCTTTCCTCCGCGACGAGAAGTCCACTTCGATGGTCTTTCCCGAAGTGAGCACGGCCGACAACAGCACCTACTACCGCATCGTGACGCGCGCCGGCGACAACGATCGCAAAGGCCGCTGCATCACGCTCCTCACCGCCGACTCGCCGCTCGTAGCGCAGCACAAGGCGAAGGGCGCTGCCGCCGATCGTCTGTGGACAGCGCCGCAAGAAGCCGAAGGTACGGCCGCTGCCGACGCGCAACTCTGGCGGCTTGAGCAAGACAGCAACCACCCCGGTCGTTTCGCCCTCGTATCGAAAGCCGCTCCCGAAGGCAGCGTCGCCACACAGCCCACCGCCACTTCCGTCGCCGGACGTTGGAACTACGATCGCACGGCCAAGCACTACGACTTCGTGCTCGGCGACAAAGGCTACGGCACCGCCGACGGCTATCGCTACTACACCATTCGCTCCACGGCCAACAATAACCTGTGGTTCAACGCTTCGATGCCCGGACAAGGCCAAGCCGTGAACCTCTATTCCGATCCTGCCGGCGGCAACGGTGGCCTTTGGCTCTTTGTCGGAGGAAAGAAAGTGACCGACGTGGCGAACCCCACCGTGCAAGCTCCCGCTTCGCTCCCCAAGGCCGGACAGGTCTATCTGTTGCGCAACACCGTCGACGGATTCAAGGGCACGATGCTCGCCGACAAGACGGGAGCTGCCGAACTCACCCACACCGCGCAGCTCGACAACAGCAACAATGCGTGGGAACTCGTCGACGCTTCGGCCTTCAACACTGCCGGCGGCACCTTCACCTTCCGCCTGCGCAATGCCGCCACCGGCCGTTTCGTCGGCACACCCGCCGCGAAGAAAATCGAGCGCTATGCTTTCCCCGTGAGTGTGAGCAAAAGCGGCGCCACCCTCACCGCCACCTACCATCCCGCCACGGCCGATTACAGCCTTTCGCTCTCCGGCAAAACGCTCTTCCCCATTGCCGCCGAGTCGCACGCCTATCCCGGTGTGATCAGTTCGGGCAGCAGCACCGGCGCCCCCGACGCGGTGCGTCCGCAAGGCACGGGTTGGCAGTTTGTGGCCGCGCGCAGTCTCACGATTCAATGCGTAGATACCAAGGGCAACCCGATTTCGACCGTCGTGCGCTACGTTCCCGTCGACGAGCGCTCGCTCGTCGCCCCACAACTGCCCGGCTATCGTTTGCAATCGGCGCTCCCCACGCTCGATGCCGGCGACACACCGCTCACGCTGACCCTTACTTACAAGAAGACCCACAACCGGGTTTTTTTCTGACGGCCATCGATGAACACGGCGCATTGTTGGCCACCGACACCCTTGCCGTGGCGGTGGGCGAAAGCCTCGTGCTGCACGCCCCCTCCGTCCCCTTCTACACCGTACGCGACTTTCCCGCCGAAGGCCTCACGCTGACGCCCGAAACCGATGTACAACGCACGCTCGTTTACACCGGATCGGCTCATGCCGGTGTAGCGGCCGCGGGCGAACCGCTCGCCGAGTTGACCGACGGCAATTATGTGTTGCTCTACGACACCTCGACTTCCGCCCCCGAGCGTGCCGGCTATCGCAACGTTTCGCCCGACAACGGCCGCGTGTTGCAAGGCCAAATCGGTAGCGACGGCGTCGATCCGATGTACGTCTGGCAGTTGCGCCGTAACGGTGCGCGCTGGCAACTGTACCATCCCGCCACCGGGAAATATCTCCCCGAGCTGCCCCGTTCCGGCGAAGTCATCGTCGGCGCTACCCCCGGTAACTTCTCGTTCACGCTCAATGCTGACCGCCGCAGTTGGCGCGTCCAGGGCACGAACGGCGAATACTGGGACGGCGTGGTGGGCGGTATGACCGGTTGGAACGACTACGGTCACGCCTACGAACTGCGTTCCTTCCGTCTCGCGCCCTATTTCCGCGTCACCGTTCGCCACCGCCTTTCTGCCGACGGCAGCACCTTGCTCCCCGACGAACAGTTTTTCGCTCCGGCCGGCAGCGCTTTGACCTTCGAAGCACCCGAACTGGCGAAATATAAACTCCAATCGGTGGACGGTCTCCCCCTCGGTGCCGACGGCCTCTCCTCAGATCTGACGCTCACTTGCAACTATGTGACCGGTCTTTCCTCGGTGCGTGCCGAAGCACCCACCGCCGCAGCGCACTACGATCTCGCCGGTCGCCGCATTGCCCCCAATGCCCCCGGTCTTCACGTGTTGAAGGGCAGTAAACTCATCGTTCGATAAACGCTACAAAATAAAAATCGCGCCGCTTGCCCGTGAGCAAGTGGCGCGATGTGTTTTGTAGCTGTGGTTTCAGCAGCGCGGAAAAAGCAAACAAAGGCGGAAAGCACGCACCAACAACGCACTTTCAAAAGCGTCGAAGCGCGAATTGTATGTGATTTTCGGCAAGTTACGGCGTGCAACTCGTGGGATATTCGTAAATTCGCGCCAAATATCGAAATACAAAAAGTCTATGATGACAGCAAACGAAATACGCGAAGCCTTCAAACGCTTCTTTGAAGAGAACAATCACTTGGTTGTTCCCTCCGCCCCGATGGTGATCAAGGACGATCCCACGCTGATGTTCACCAATGCCGGTATGAATCAATTCAAGGACATCATTCTCGGCAACGTCGAACCCAAGAGCCGCCGCATGACAGACTCGCAGAAATGTCTGCGTGTGAGCGGTAAGCACAACGACCTCGAAGAGGTGGGACACGACACCTACCACCACACGATGTTCGAAATGTTGGGCAACTGGTCGTTTGGCGACTACTTCAAAGAAGGCGCCATCACCTTCGCCTACAAGTTTCTGGTCGAAGTGCTCAAAATCGATCCCAAAGACCTCTATGTGACCGTCTTCGAGGGCGACAAGAGCGCCGGTTTGGAGCGCGACGATGAGGCCGCTGCCATTTGGGAACGCTATTTCCCGAAGGACCACATCATCAACGGCAACAAGCACGACAACTTCTGGGAAATGGGCGACACCGGTCCCTGCGGCCCTTGCTCAGAAATCCACATCGACAACCGCACCGACGCCGAGAAAGCCGCCGTTTCGGGAGCTGAACTCGTCAACAAGGACAACCCCTTTGTGATCGAGATTTGGAACTTGGTGTTCATGCAATACAACCGCAAGGCCGACGGCTCGCTCGAGGGGCTGCCCCACAAAGTCATCGACACCGGCATGGGATTCGAACGCCTGGTGCGCGTGATGCAAGGCAAGACCTCGAACTATGACACCGATGTGTTCCAACCCATCATTCGCAAAATCGCCGAATTTTCCGGCTACACCTACGGTAAGGAAGAAGACGTCGACGTGGCCATGCGCGTCATCGCCGACCACCTGCGCGCCATCGCCTTCTCCATCGCCGACGGTCAGCTGCCTTCCAACGCTAAGGCCGGTTATGTCATCCGCCGCATCCTCCGTCGTGCCGTGCGTTACGCCTACACCTTCCTCGGTCGCCGCGACCCCTTCCTCTGCCTCCTCGTGCCCACGCTCGTGCAAGAAATGGGCGGCGCCTATCCCGAGCTCCCCGCACAGCAGGAACTCATCACCAAGGTGATTCGCGAAGAAGAAGAATCCTTCCTCCGCACCCTCGCCACCGGCATCCACTTGCTCGAAGGCGTGATCGCCGAGACCAAGCAAGGCGGTAAGACCGTGGTGGACGGCGCCAAAGCCTTCACCCTCTTCGACACCTACGGTTTCCTCTCGACCTCACGCAGTTGATTTGCTCCGAAGCCGGTTTGACGGTGGACGAAGCCGCCTTCAACGCCGAGATGGAGCAGCAGAAGCAGCGCGCCCGCAATGCCGCCGCCGTCGAAGCCTCCGACTGGGTGACGGTGCACGAAGGCGAAACGAAGTTCGTGGGATGGGATTTCACCGAATACGGTTGCCGCATCCTCAAATACCGCCAAGTCACGCAGAAGAAGCAAACCTACTTCGAACTGGTGCTCGACACCACGCCCTTCTATGCCGAAATGGGTGGTCAGGTGGGCGACACCGGTGTGCTCATCAATGAGCAGGAAACGGTGGAAATCTTCGACACGAAGCGCGAAAACAACCTCCCCATTCACCTCACGCGCAAACTGCCCACCGACGTTGCGGCCGAGTTCATGGCCTGCGTCGATGTGGATCGCCGTCGTGCGGCCGAAGCCAACCACACCGCCACTCACTTGGTGGATCAAGCCCTGCGCGAAGTCCTCGGCGAACACGTGGAACAGAAGGGTTCGCTCGTCACCCCCGAAGGACTGCGTTTCGACTTCGCCCACTTCCAAAAGGTCACGCCCGAGGAACTGCGCCAAGTGGAGCGCCTCGTCAACGCCCGCATCCGCGAGAATCTCCCCTTGTAAGACCACCGCGACCTCGACATCGAGGAAGCGAAGAACATGGGCGCCATCGCCCTCTTCGGAGAGAAGTATGGCGACAAGGTGCGCGTCGTGCAATTCGGCGACAGCATTGAGTTCTGCGGCGGCACGCACGCTTCGAGCACAGGTTGTCTCGGCTTGTTCCGCATCGTGAGCGAGAGCAGCGTGGCGGCCGGCATTCGCCGCATCGAAGCCCTCACCGGCGAAGCCGCCGAAGAGAGCGTCTACGTGATGCGCGACGTGCTGCAAGGCATTTCGTCGTTTTTTTCAACAATGCCAAGGACGTGCGCGCAGCCGTCGAAAAAGGCCATTGCCGACAACGCCGAACTCCGCAAGCAAGTGGAAGAAGCAGTGCACGAACGCGTGATGCAACTCAAATCGCGCCTCATCGAAAAGGCGCAGGAAGTCGACGGTGTGAAGGTCATTTCGTGTGTCCTCCCTGATGGACGTCGACGCTGCGGCCGTGAAGGACTTGGCCTTCCAAGTGGCCGGTCAGTTGCAAGAGCGCACCCTCGTGGTGCTCGGTTCGAAGCACGACGACAAACCGCTCCTCACCGTGATGCTCAGCAAAGACCTCGTCGGCGGCGAACGCCAACTTCATGCCGGCAACCTCGTGAAGGCAGCCGCGCAGCTCATCAAGGGCGGCGGCGGCGGCGCACCCCACTTCGCCACGGCAGGTGGTAAGGACGTGGCCGGACTCGATGCCGCTGTGGCGCGTGTGCTCGAGCTCGCCGGTTTCTGATCGCGCCCTTTTCAACATTAGGATATGATATAACTCCCCACGAATCTCGTCTTTCGCCGATTCGTGGGGATTTTTTTGTAGTTGCCGAACGAAGGGAGAAATATACCGCTTCCGCCGATAGTTTCGAAGAACAGCACAAAAACGCTCCATGCACACGAGGACTCGCGGCATGGGGGATAGGAGAAGAGACGAATGGGAGTAGCCCAAATCGCGTTCTCCAAAGAAGGCATGCGCCCCTTTTCTGAGGTAATGTCCGAAAAAGTGTGTAAGATTCTCCTTTGTCCTCCCCCTCCGGCTTGGGGTACCCCAAGCCGGAGGGGGATTTGTGATGTTGATTTTTCTTTGTCGTTTTACTTGATTTTCCATTCCCGAAAAAACTGGAAGTCGTCTTGCATACGTCCCTTCTGTTTTCTCCCTTGGCCACAGAGCCCAAGAGATATACTACCGAGTCGGGAGATGGCATCGCGCCACGCATGAGCAAAGTGCGCTTGTAGCAGCGATTGAGACGTTCCACCCAGTTGGTCGAATAAATCATTCGGCGCACATTTTCGGGAAACCTCAGATAGGGTGAAATAGGCCGCATTGCGTTCTCTGGCCAATCGGGCAAGGCTCGGGTACTTCTTGCCCCAACGCCGAGCAAAGGTACGCAAATTCTCATAGGCCGCAAGAGGTGTCATGTCGGTATGCTCCACGGGAAAGAGCGCCTTGAGTTCCTCTCCGACCTCGGCTTTGTCTTTGGTGGAAACGGTGTTCAAAAACCTTGCGTTTGAAATGCACGACGCAGAGTTGGTGCAGCGCCGTGGGAAAAGCCGAACACACCGCATTTTCGATACCGCTCAAGGCATCGGAGACGATCAAATCGATTTGTTCCACGCCGCGCCCTTTGAGCGCTTCGAGCTCCATTTCCCAAGTAATTGCCCCTTCTGTGGGGTGATTTACCACCGTGAGCACCTCGCGACTGCCGTCGGGCAACAGTCCCAACATCGTGTAGTAGGCCTCCTTCGAGACGCTCCCGTCGCGACGCGTGCTGCAGAACGTGGCATCGATGTAGACGGCCAAATAATGAGAAGAAAGTCGGCGCGCAAGCCACTCTTGGATCTCCTCGTAACAAGCCCCGGAGAGCCGACTCACCTGCTGTTTGCTGTAGTGGTGACCGTAGATGCGGCGACCCACCTCGGCGATGTCTTCACAGGAAAGTCCACGCGCATACAACTCATGAAAAAGCAGTGCACGCTCGCTTTCCTGAGCAGCCAAGACGCCGAGTATGATCGGTTGAAAAGCACCCGAGCGAGTGCGAGGGATGCGAAGTTGGAAACTGCAACCGTGGCCACGCCAACGACGAGGACGGAAACCATTGCCTTGTTCACCTTTATGTTCCTCTAAGAAGAGGGCGCGCTCCTGCTTGGAAAAACTATCCAAAAGCACGCGCATTAACTCATTAAAACCGGCCTCACTTGAGGCCATTTCGGAAATAATTTCCGATCTTTGTTCAGCTGTAAGCTTCATTGTTCTTTGTTTGATTAGCTATTTCACCACAAATATAAGAACTTTGGAGCTTACACACGTTTTGGGGACAGTATCTTTTCTGATGGAACAAAAGCTGGTTTCTTACTATTGCTGTCCGGTAAAAGTTTTCCTCTCCACATAAAATAAGGCTGAAGTCCGTAGTTGGACTTCAGCCTTTTGGTTTATCTTTGTTTTTACCACAAAAACATGATAACCATGAACAAAGGTACTCATTTCCTCGGACAGCCGATGTATGGTCAGCTTATAAGTTTGCTCGACAAAGCACAAATTCTTCGTATCAGCCAAGAAAACGGTGGAGAACGCTACGTCAAGCACTTCGATGCTTGGCTACACTTGGTCGTTATGCTCTATGCAGTGGTCAAACGCTTCGACTCCCTGCGCGAAATTGTGGCATCCATGCTGCCCGAAGCCCGTAAATTGGGACATTTGGGCATTAACGCCATGCCGCGTCGCTCCACACTTTCGGACGCCAACCTGCGCCGCAACGAATGTATCTTCGAAGCCATTTACCGAGAGCTGTACGCCACTTATAAGCACGTGCTTTCCGCGGACAGCCGACGGCACGGGTGTCCAAAAGTGAATCGAACGCTTGCAAATCATCGATTCGACGACCATTTCGCTCTTCTCCAATCTCATTTTCAAAGGTGTCGGGCGGCATCCGAAGACAGGGAAAAAGAAGGGCGGCATCAAAGTTTACGCCAATATTCATGCCAACGAGTTTGTGCCCTCCGATATCCGCTTCACCTCGGCGGCCAAGGGAGACTCCTTCATGCTCCGCCCCTCCAACTACCACAGCGGCGATATCTTGGCCTTTGACAGGGCTTATATCGACTATTCCAAGTTTGAAGAAATGACGGAAGCCGGCGTGACGTATGTCACCAAGATGAAGAAGAATCTCCGGTACGAAACCCTTGAAGATGTGATGTATATGACAAAGGAAGGGGTGATGAAACACCGCGTGCAGCAAGTGGTGTTCACCAAACGGGGCAAAGGAGGAGAGGAATTAAAACACCGGGCAAGAATCATCACCTACGCTGACCGTAAGAAGCACAAAACCAAACTGATCTCGCTGCTTACCAATGACATGGAAATGTCGATTCAGGACATCATCAATATCTATCGCCAAAGGTGGGAGATAGAACTACTTTTCAAGCAGCTCAAACAGAATTTTCCCCTCAGATATTTCTATGGAGAGAGCGCCAATGCCATCAAAATTCAGATTTGGGTCACATTGATTGCCAATTTACTGCTCATGGTACTGCAAAAGCGTATCAAACGCAATTGGAGTTTCTCAAATTTGGCCACGATGGTGCGCATCATGCTCATGTACTACATTGACTGCTACAGTTTCTTCGAGCATCCCGAAAAAGATTGGTTGAAGATCTTGGATACCCACGATAATCCACCTGCTCAACCTTCACTCTTTGACTAAGGGGGGCTTACTTTTCCCAAAAGAAGTCCGCAACGCCTATTGATGGGCATTGCGGATAGGGAAATCGTGTCATTTGGAAGTTTAGCGGACAGCAATAAAAGATTTTGAATGGAACAAGCATGTTATAGACAGTCAAGGGAAAACAATGCTCCTGGCAGATATAAACATCTTCTTTGGGCGCAACTATTCGGGGAAGACCACTCTTTCTCGGATTTTTCGTTCCTTCGAGTTAAAAGGGGGACTCGAAAAGTACGAGAGTAGCTCATTTAAGTTAGAGTTAAGGGATGGAAATACTATAGACAAGCAATCTATAGAAAGCTTCCCATGCCCAGTTCGTGTCTTCAATGAAGACTTTGTGAAGGAGAATCTTCTCTTTATAGGCAATCCTGATGAGGGTGTGACACCTTTTGCGGTATTGGGAGGTAATGCCCAGATTGAGTCGGAAAATCCAAGAGCTAAAGACCCTGTTAGGAACAGCAAACGAGGGGAGTGAAACCGGACTCTATTTGGAGAGGAAGAATGCTATCAAGGACTATCAAGAAGCCGAGAATGATTTCAAAAAGTCTCAGCATAACCTTGAGCAACAGCTTACTACGAAAGCTACGGCTAAAGGATCCGGAATCAGGAATCAACCTCAAATTTATGGTGATCAGAACTACAATATATCCAAGCTAAGAAAAGAACTAGAGCGGGTTTCTCAAACCAATCGATTGTCAGATGAGGAAATAGATACACTGAAGGCTTCCTTAAAAGAAGAGGCAAAGCAAATCCCGCACGTGTCAAAATGTTCCCTTCCAAACTTTGAGGATATAAATCAGAGAGTCAAGGATATTGTGGAGCAGCCAATAATGCCATCTGGAAAGATTGAAGAATTGGTTCACAATGCAATAGCAAACAAATGGGTAGAGACTGGGTGCGAACTTCATAAGGGCAAAAAGACTTGTCTATTCTGTGGTGGAGAAATCACGGAAAATCGCTGGGCTGAGCTAGAGCGTCACTATGACGAAGCTACAAAGAGCTTGAAAGATAAGGTAGAGAAGGCGGTTACTTGGCTAGAAGAACAGAAACGAGTTATACAAGAACTTTACAAGATCTTACCTGAGAACTACTATCTGCACTTTAAACCAGAGGTGGAGAGGATTAATAAAGAGATGGAGGAACGTCGAAGGGAAGTCCTCTCTGTTCTGGAGGATATCCTACTGCAGGTGAAGAGAAAGCAGGAGAACCTTTATGCTACCCCTACTTATGAAGAGCATACATTTGATCTTGCTAGACTGGATGAGATATATGCCCGGGTTGAGACGCTTGAGAAAGATGCAACTGAGTATGGTGATAAGCTTAAGGAGAAGCACACCAAAGCCCAGACTGCTTTGCGCTTGTCTGAGATCGCTCGCTTTAAGGAAGATATAGGCTATGACGACCAAGTCAAGGCTATATCAGAGAAAGAGGCTGAACTCGAAAAGAAAGAGCAAAAAGAGAAAGGGAAGAGGCAGTTCGCTCCAAAGAGGAAGAGATTAAAGCCAAGGAAAGGCTTCGCCAGAATGAAGAGGAAGGAGCGAGAAGGGTCAACGCTATTCTACAGAATTACTTTGGTCATCGATTTATAGAACTTCGAGCAATCAAAAAAAAGAATGAGGAAGGTGTCTACTTTGATGTGTTCCGAGGGGATAAAAAGGCTTATAATTTGAGTGAAGGAGAGCGTAATCTTGTAGCTTTGCCTACTTTGTCGCAAAGCTAGAAGATGTTGATACCGCTTCAGAGAAGCCAATGATTTGGATTGATGATCCTATATCGAGTTTGGATGCTAATCATGTGTTCTTTATTTTCTCGCTGATAGACCAGCAAATAGTGGTTAAGCACCAGTGGGCACAGCTCTTTATATCTACCCACAATCTCGATTTCTTGAGGTATCTCAAACGACTCCATATAAAGGGGCTGACTATACCCTATCTAGATAAGAAAGGCTATATAAAGCAAAGGGATATTCAAATGCAGCGCTTCTTATAGGAACGGCAGGGTAATTCGTCGTCTATCAGTGTTATGCCGAAGTATATGAAAGAGCATGTGACAGAGTTCAACTATCTGTTTCATCAAATCTACAAGTGTAGTCAGGCAAGCACAGATAACTATGAGGTGTTCTATAATTTTGGGAATAATGCTCGTAAATTCTTAGAGGCATATCTTTACTACAAGTATCCCGATAATGATGCAGACTCACTTCATAACAAGATGAAGCGTTTCTTCTCGGATAACTGTGCAGCCACAACAATCGATCGTATCGACAACGAACTGTCGCATTTAGGTGGACTCATAGAACGAGGGATGTCAATCTCTGATAATGCAGATATAAAGAAATGTGCTCAGTATATTCTTGACACAATCAAAAGGAAAGATAGAGAGCAATATGATGCATTCTGCAAGAGTATCGGTGAGTAAGTCTTAGAGCTTTGCAAGTCTGGAAGTCATCTCCACATATATGAGCCATTGGTGTTCCTCATAAGAGGTTGACCAATGGCTCGTTTTTATATCATCTAAGCTAGCTTAATTCTCGGGTGCAATAAAGGGTGCAAACCACGTAACACGTTGATTTACACCCTTGTTTGCGGAGAGAGAGGGATTCGAACCCCCGGTACCTCTCGGTACGGCAGTTTTCAAGACTGCTGTAATCGACCACTCTACCATCTCTCCTGATGGCATCTCGAAGCGGAAAGCGAAGAACGAAGTCTTTGCAAGGCGCTTCTGCGATCATTTGAGTGCAAAGGTAATACATACTTGTGAGATATGCAAACTTTTGCGCACTTTCTGTGGTTTTTCGTCTTGAAACGCATTGAGGAGAGAGAATTCTGGCGTTTGGAAGACAGAAAGAGAGGATGAACAGGAGATATTCGAGTGCCAACGTATTCGGTTCGTCGACGATGGGAGAAACGCGTCGTTACACTCAACTTCACCGTGCCGATCGGCTGTTCCATTTCGCAGTAGTGGCAACGTAGCACATTGCCACTCACCGTGAAGCGCGTCGGCATCGGCTCGTTGTTGCAAATACATTTCGGGTTGTTGCAGCGCACAATGTCAGTCAATTCATCCGGCATCGCCACACGGCGCTTTTCCACCACCTCGTAGTCGCGAATGATGCTCAACGTCACATTCGGCGCCACCACCGAGAGCTGATTCAACTCCGATTCGGAGAAAAAGCGGTTAGCGATCTTCACAATGCTCTTGCGCGCCATGATGTGACTGTGCAGGTTGTAGCCGATGAACACCGTGTCGTGATCCAACTCCTCGATGTGGAGCAGGCGAATCACGGCAAAGAGTTTTTCTGAAGGAATATGGTCGATGACCGTGCCGTTTTCGATGGCGGCCACCATGAGTTTTTCGCGTTTCATAGAGCGGAGTTTTGAGAAAGAGCTGCGCCGTCAGCACGCACCTCGTCGAGGGTAATGCCCAACACGTCGCAGATGATGGCTTCGCGGGCAAACAATCCGTTGCGCGCTTGTTCGAAATAATAGGCGTGCGGCGTGTCGTCCACATCTTGAGCAATCTCGTTGACACGTGGCAGCGGGTGGAGAATGCGCAGGTTGGTACGCGCTTTCGCCAGCATCTCCCGGCGGAGAATGTAGACATCTTTCACGCGCTCATACTCCATGAGATCCGAAAAACGCTCACGTTGCACGCGTGTCATGTAGAGAATGTCAGCCTCTGCAATTACGTCTTCGTCAAAATGCTCGTGTTCCACAAACTGAATGCCGTGTTCGCGACAATACTGCTTGTATTCGTCCGGCATGGCCAGTTCGGCAGGCGCAATGAAGTGGAACGTGGGATTGAAATGGCGCATCGCCATGATGAGCGAGTGAACCGTGCGACCATATTTCAGGTCGCCGACCAGATGAATGTGCAAGTTGTCGAGCGTGCCCTGCGTCTGCATCATGGTGTAGAGGTCGAGCAGCGTCTGCGACGGGTGTTGGTGCGCTCCGTCGCCGGCATTCACCACCGGCACCGAAGTGAGTTCGCTCGCATAGAGCGCCGCCCCTTCGAGATAGTGGCGCATCACGATCACATCGCTGTAGTTCGCCACCATCATAATGGTGTCTTTGAGCGTTTCGCCCTTTGTCGAGGACGTCACTTTCGGGTCAGTAAAGCCGATGACGCGCGCCCCGAGTCGGTTCGCAGCCGTTTCAAACGAAAGTCGCGTGCGTGTGCTGGGCTCGAAAAACAAGGTGGCGACAATGCGTCCGTCGAGGAGCTTGCGGTTGGGGCGCAGTTCGAATTCGTGCGCCATCTCCATGAGATACAGGATTTTCTCGCGCGAAAGGTTCGCGATACTCACCAAACTGCTGTTTGTGGTCATGAGAGTCTTAGTTTTGGAAATTGCTTTGTGCCCTCAAATTTACGCATTCTTGCGGGGGATTCCCTCTCCCCGGCACAAAAAATATCATCTTTTTCGTTCTTCGTCGATTTCGAAAGTACGTTGAATGTCCGTTCTCGACAACGTGCCAAGCGAAAAAGTTCGACCCGCACACGGTTCGCAGGGCAAAACCGTCCCTCTCTTCAGTGTAAACAGAAAACCATGCCATGGAGACCAGTGGAGTTAAAGTCGCGTTCCCAAGGAAACACAACGAACGAAAGGAGCAAAAGCGCAACAGCACATCGAGCCCACTCCTTATTATATAGCCCCCTCTCGTCGGCTCCACTCACTTTCCTCAAATCTCGCCGCCGATGCCCTTGAACTTTTCGATGAACGCCACGATCTTTTGGAACACACTCTGTTTCTTCGTCACATACTCCGGGTGGAGCGGGCTCAATCTCGGCAGCGCCTCGTTCAGATCCGTACCGTTTTCGCTCGCAAACTCCTGTCGGAGCGACGTGCGCAAGTAGCGTCTTGCCGCCTCGTCGTTCAGTTCCTCCGCATCGATCAGCCGATCCGCCTCCTCGCGCTGTCGTTCGCGCGCAAAGGCATAGAACGCCTCGATCACCTCCGTCTTTTCATTGAACGAAGGCAAATCCGTGTGGTTGATGAAGTCCACCATCAGCTCCTCTTTCGAGCGATTGTCGATGCTCGCACGCAGCGTGCGGCGCACCTCCTCCACCAGCGGCGCCTTGTCTGCCGTGCCGCGGCTGTGTTCGAACACCAGTTTCAAGATATAATCCAAGTTGATCTCCTGCGATTTCAGGAGATCCACCTCAAACACCACATCGTCCCAGTCCACCGTCGGTTCCACCTTCGTTTTAGTGTGGCGTTGGCGACGGATCCATTCGCGGATGTCGTTGTACGTCGAGCGGTAGTCCTGCACCGTGCGTTCCGTCGGCAGTTCGATCGTGCGCATCAGCGCGATGTCCTCGTCCGTCAAGCAGTACATCGTCTTGAACGTCTCCACCGCCGCCACATCCGTTTGTTCTATCTGTTGGAACTCCTTCAACTGCGTGAACTCATCGTAGTTTTGCAGAATGTTTTCCGCCCGCAGATACTCGCCGAAGAGTTTCACGAAGGCCTTTTTGTCCGCCTCCTTGTCGATCTCGTCCGGATTCGGGAAACGCTCCTGCAACTCCTGCACGATCTCTTTGAAACCTCGGCGCGTTTCGCCTGTCAGCGCGTCGGTGAACCCCGCCAACTGCTCCGCGTAACTTCGTTCCAGCACCACGTTTTTCGTGTTCTTGTCGCCGAAGAGCGAAATCGCGTCCACCGTGTCGCGTTCCAAGTCGCGGAAGGTCACAATGTTGCCGAACGTCTTCGTCGCGTCGTAGATGCGGTTGGTGCGCGAGAAAGCCTGCATCAGGCCGTGGTAGCGCAGGTTCTTGTCCACAAACAGCGTGTTCAATTTCGGCGCGTCGAAGCCCGTGAGGAACATCCCCACCACAATCAGCAGATCCACCTCTTGTGCCTTCACCCGGCGTGCCAAGTCGCGGTAGTAGTTTTGAAACTCCGCGCCGTCGACGCTGAAGTTCGTGGCAAACATCGCGTTGTAGTCCGCGATCGCCCGACTCAGAAACTCCTTCGCCGACGCGTCCATCGCCGCCGGTTCGAACGTCTCCTCATCGATCTCGCCCACCGCGTTTTGCGCCTCGTTGGGGGCGAAGGAGAAAAATCGTCGCAATCCGCAGCGGATGTTCCGCCTCGGCCTGTCGTCGCGTCAGTTCCTCATAGTAACGCTTCGCCGCCTCCACACTGCTCACCGCAAACATCGCATTGAAGCCCTGTCCGCCCTGTGCGCGGTGCGTTTTCAGGCGGAAGTTGCGCAAGATATATTGCGCAATCTCCCCAATGCGATCCGGGTGCAGCATCAGTTGGCGATAGTCCGCCGCCGTCAGTCGCTGCTCGTCGCGTTCCGTCTCCGCCTGCTTAAATTTCGGGCGCACATCGTTGTAGTCCACCTTAAATTTCAGCACCTTCTCGTCGCGGATCGCGTCGGTGATCACATAGGCGTGCAGTTCGCGGCCGAACACGCTCGCCGTCGTCTCCGCCCCCGCCGCGTTCTCCGGGAAGATCGGCGTGCCCGTGAACCCAAACTGGTAGTACTTCTTGAACTTCCGTTGCAGGTTGCGTTGCGCCTCGCCGAACTGTGAGCGGTGGCACTCGTCGAAGATGAACACCACCTCCTGCCCATACACCGGCAAGTCCGTCTCGCTGCGCATCAGGTTGTTGAGTTTCTGAATCGTCGTCACGATGATCTTGTTGTCGCGCTTCGCCAAGTTCGCTTTCAGCCCCGCCGTGCTCGCCGAGCCGTTCACACTGTCGGGCGAAAAACGTTGATATTCGAGCATCGTCTGGTAGTCCAAGTCTTTGCGATCCACCACGAAAAACACCTTGTCCACAAACTCCAGTTGCGTCGCCAGTCGCGCCGCCTTGAAACTCGTCAGCGTCTTGCCCGAGCCCGTCGTGTGCCACACATAGCCGCCTCCTTCCGGACAGCCCCACTGTTTGGCCTCGTGCGCGCATCTGATTTTCCAGATGATGCGCTCCGTCGCCGCGATCTGATAGGGGCGCATCATCAGCAGCGTGTCGTTCGTGTCGAACACCGCATACGTCAGCAGCACCTGCAACAGCGTGTCGCGGCGGAAAAACGTCGCCGTGAAATCCTTCAGGTCCTTGATGGCCGTGTTGTCGGCCCGCGCCCAGTTCATCGTGAAGTCGAAACTGTTCTTCTCGCGCTTCACCGTGTTGGCGAAATAGCGTGTGTCCGTTCCGTTCGAGATCACGAAGAGCTGCAGATATTTGTAGAGCGAAGCCTCGCTGTTGAAACTCTCCTTGCTGTAGCGGTGCACCTGGTTGAACGCCTCGCGCACGGCCACCCCGCGCTTCTTGAGTTCCACCTGCACCATCGGCAGGCCGTTCACCAAGATCGTCACGTCGTAGCGGTTCTTGTGCGTGCCCTTCTGTTCAAACTGGTTGATCACCTGCAGTTTGTTGCGTGCCGGGTTGCGCTTGTCCACGAGGTGGATGTTTTGCAGGCGGCCGTCGTCGAAGGTGAAATCGTACACCGGATGATCCTGCACCTTGCGCGTCTTGTCGGTGATCGAGTCGCCCGGGCAGTCCAGAAACTCGTCGCAGAAGCGTTGCCACTCCGCGTCGGTGAACTGCACCGCGTTGAGCCCCTCGAGTTGTCGGCGCACATTGGTGCGCAGCGCATCGGGGGTGCGCAGGTCGGGCAGGTATTCATAGCCCTGTTGTCGCAGGTCGGCAATGAATTCCGCTTCCAGTTCCGTTTCCGTTTGGTAGCCGGTGGGTGGCTCGTGCAGCTCCGCGTGTTTCGTGTAGCGGTCTAACACGATGAAGTTTTGCGTTTCGGCGATCGTTGTATATTGAGGCATAGTGCGAAAAAAGGGGAATAGAAAAAAGGGCGAGCCGTTCAGGCCGTGACTTCCGCTCGCGGAAAGTTCAGCAGCGCATCGCGATAGTATTCATATTGTTTGCGTCGCAGGGCGATCTCTTTCGGCAGTCCTTCGCTGATCGAGTTCGTCAGCGTGTCGAAGCGGTCGAGGATGTCGACAATGCGGCGCTGCTCAGAGAGAGGGGGAATGGGGATGATTATTTTTGCAAGATCTCTTGGATTTACGCGCCTAACCTTGGTTCCTGTAATGAAAGCACGTTTCTGTTGTTGAAAAATCATTGGTTAGGAAAAAAGTAGGCAACATATTTAGGGTCTAATGCGTGTTGATAGTAGCACGCATCATTGCTTACTACGATACTTTCATTTCCTAACCAAGCAACGGATTTACATACATCTTCGTCATTTTCACTGGTTGTTGCAATGATCAAATCGCCATAATTGGCTTTTCTCGCGTTGTTTGCCTTCTTGGCGGAAAGTTTACTAATAGTATCTTGGGCAGAAACACCATAATGAGTGTATATCTCTCCATAATGTATACAGCTTACTCCTTCCGAAGTAAAAATCTTTCTTTTGAAAAGACGTGCCACGGTAGAAAGTCCCTATTGCCCCGAGCGTTTTCCATTCGATATTAACGTTTAGGGGGGGGCATTGTGAGAAATTAAGAAGTTGATCGCGGTAATACGCATATTGTTTTTTTACGCGCCTCCAGCTCCGCCTCCAGCTCCGCCTCCAGCTCCGCCTCCAGCTGTGTGAACTTGTCGAGGATCTCCACAATGCGCGCTTGTACGCGAAGAGAGGGGATGGGAATAGTAAAAGGTGAAATTATTCCATTATTCAAATTATTGATTGTACTTGATTTTAGCGTTGCGCCCAAGTATTTTGTAAATGCTCCCGACCCGATGTAGTGAAATAAATATCTGGAAGAAATCGTTTTTTCTTCTTTGAGCCGAAGAACTCCCATAAAACCACCAAAGGTGTAGTCTATGTCACTTTCTATGTATGCTGTTTTACCGATATGCTCTTTACTTCCGCTGCCAGCACAAATAAGAATATCTCCTTTACGGAGCATTTGGTTTTCACGGACTCTTATTGTCTTCTTTACGTGCTTGACTTCATTGAAGTTGAGCTTTCGTGTTTCAAGTGTGATATTGTTTGCTCGTAGGACTTTCCACCCATCGACTTCGGTTGTTTCTGCCGATTTGTTGTAGGTAATACCGCGAATATAGTCGCACATCTCCCCGAGCGTTTTCCATTCCACCTCTTCTCCGTCGAGGAGTCGTTCGAGGTAGGGAAAAATATTTTTGTTTGTTGCGTTGTTCATTGCCTTTGAGGTTGAAGGCGTGCCGCGGCGTCGTGGCCATCGGCACACCGAAAAACAGAGATGGGGGGCAAGCGCAGAAAGGTGTCGCCCACTTCGGCCATTCAGGCACTGAGTTCCGCGATGATCGTGTCGATGTCGCGACGCAGCGCGTCGATGCGCACCACCGTCTCCGCCACCTCGGCATTGAGAAGATCGATGTCCACCGCCTCGCGTGTGTCGCGCGCCTCCACATACGAACTCACCGAGAGATTGTAGTCGTTGGCCGCCAGCGTGGCGTGATCCACCAGCGCCGAAACGTGCGCTTCTTCGCGCTTCTCCTCGAAGAGCGAAACGATGCGATCCACCTGTTCTTCGGTCAGCACATTGTTCTTCCCCTCCTTGCGGAAAAACTCCTCGCCGCTCGCGTCGATGAACTGCGTGAGGGTGTCGGTCTTGTGCTTCGAGAGCACGAGGATGCACACCGCGATGCTCGTGCCGAAAAAGAGGTTGGGCGCGAGGGCGATGACGCTCTCCACAAAGTTGTTGTCCACCAAGTATTGGCGGATCTTCTGTTCCGCTCCGCCGCGATAGAAGATGCCGGGGAAGCACACGATGGCGGCGCGGCCGCGCGCACTGAGGTGGTTGAGGGCGTGGAGAATGAAGGCAAAATCGGCCTTACCCTTCGGCGCCAACACGCCGGCCGGGGCAAAACGCTCGTCGTTGATGAGCGTGGGGTCGTCGCTCCCCACCCACTTCACCGAGTAGGGCGGGTTGGACACGATGGCGTCGAAGGGGCGCGTGTCGCGGTGCTGCGGCGAGAGGAGGGTGTCGCCCAGCGCGAGGTCGAACTTGTCGTAGTTCACATTGTGCAGGAAGAGGTTCATGCGCGCCAAGTTGAACGTGGTGTGGTTGATCTCCTGCCCCACAAATCCGCCCTCGATCACGTGCTCGTCAAACTGCCGCTTGGCTTGCAGCAACAGCGAGCCGGAGCCGCAGGCCGGGTCGTAGATCTTGTTCACCTTCGTCTGTCCCGACAGGGCAAGGCGCGCGATGAGCTTCGACACGGTCTGGGGCGTGAAAAACTCGCCGCCCGACTTGCCGGCATTCGCCGCATAGTTCGAAATCAGAAACTCGTAGGCATCGCCGAAGAGGTCGATCTTGTGGTCGGCAAAGTGTCCGAAGTCCAAACTCTCCACGCCGCGGAGCACGGCGCAGAGGCGGCGGTTTTTCTCCTCGACGGTGTTGCCCAACTTGGGGCTGGTGGTGTCGAAGTCGGCAAAAAGTCCCTTGACGGCGCGCTCCGAAGCGTAGCCCACGGCCGAGGCTTCAATGGCGGTGAAGATGGCGGCCAGCTCGGTGTTGAGATTGGGGTTGCTCTCGGCCGTGCCCACCACCTGCGCGAAGAGTTGCGAGGGATAGATGAAATAGCCCTTTTCGCGCGTCACGGTGTCGACGAGCTCGGCATTCATTTGGCTGTCGGTATATTCTGCGTAGTGTTTATCGGAGTTGCCGCCTTCCATGTAGGCGGCAAAATTTTCGCTGATGTAGCGGTAGAAGAGGGCGCCGAGCACAAACTGTTTGAAGTCCCAGCCGTCGACAGCGCCGCGCACATCGTCGGCGATGCGCCAAATGGCGGCTTGAAGTTGGGTGCGTTGGGTGGTTTCGGACATAGAGCGGAAGTGAATCGTTCGAGTTTTGTTGAGTTTATCGTGCGAATATACTCATTTTTTTAGGACTCGCCGCCCCTCTGCGCGCGCCTTTTAACACGCCGCCGGTGGGATAGGGGAAGCGGTGGGGAGAAAAGTGGTCTGTTTCTCGAGAAAAGTAGCGCGCTTTCGACGAAAAGGAGTCCGTTTCCGCTCACTCGCCGCGTCGTTTTTTTCTCGCCGGCTGTGTCGTTAGCTCTCGCCCGTCGCGCTGTTGTGTCGGCTGTCACGCTGTTTGTGTCGGCTATCGTCCACGCCACCACCACCGCTCGTTCGTCCTCTCGCGCGCGCGTTACGCGCACTCAGCGAGTTTTCGCTTTTCTGCCTTCATCGCGCGACTTTTCGCTTTCAATCGGCTGATAATTAGGAGGTTGTGGGTGAAGGGTTCACCACGCAAACGCGTGTTAAATATCTTTCTAATCATTTGTAGCACAGCGTGTTGCGGGTGAAGGCAAAGGTGTGTGCTTTTCGGTGCGCTGCCTTCACCCTCCGTACCGCCGTGGCGAAGGGCATTTTGCTCCGCCGTTTTTGTCGTGACGCCGTCCGCCCACCGCGCACGCCGAGGTGAAGATAGTTGCCTTCACCTCTAAATCGTTGAATTAGAGAAAGATAGGCGGTTTTTGGCAAAAGGTGAAACCTTCACCCGCAAAATGCTCGTTTTCAGAGAGATACGCCATAAAAGTGAAGAGGTGAAGGCAAAAAAACGAAAACCGCCTGACGCGCGTGTGACGCGCGCGCGTTGGCCATCGCTGCGTTCGCCGCAGGTGCACTTTCGAAGAAGTGCTTCCGATCGTTGCCGCATCACAGCAACTGTGTGGGCGAACCGACAAAGATGACGAGGGTGCTGCAATATATCAACCACCGCCCCGGACAAAAACGAAAGTTTGAAACATCAAAAGCAGGGTACTCCAAAAGGATTGCCTAATTTTGCACTTGTCGGTTGACTCTGCGGACTGAACTCAGGTGACATAATGTCATTTTTTTTGATTTTGGCATCTTCTTTGCTAAGTTGAAACAGTAAAACAAATGCAATAATGATTATGAAGAAGGTATATCTCATAGAGGGCGAAAAAGGTTCTGGAAAGAGCAAATGGATTCATGATAAACGAGAACAGTTGATGAAATCAGGATGGGAACGTGAGAAATTCGAGAATGAAGGTGTTTGGGACACCGCTATCTTTGTTCTTAAGCGAGAATCACAGATTGTTGTATTAAATTCAGGTTCTGACACAAAGGAAATAATTGAAAATTTTAGTAGGTTTATTCTTGGATATGAGAATGTTTCGGAAGTGTATACCGCCATTAGACCTCAAAAAAAGAACCCTCGATTGCATAAATGGATGAAGGATGCATTGAAAGTCTTAGGTAGCACGAAAGAAATCACCTGCTATCCCTAACAATGAACAAAAGGATGAACCTCTAATACGACCTTATTTTGTCCTCTCAATGATAACAACGCTTGTAACCTTGGTCAGTTGCTCATGAGGTTTGAAGAATATTTTGTAGGGGTCTCGCAAGGGAGTACGAATTAGACGCGACTCTACTGTTCAATGGTTCGAGCTCTAGAGGTCTTCCTACCCTCAGATGCAACTGTATGGGAATATGCCAAACAGATGAGCCCAATCCCAAAAAGGATAAATAATAAGTACCTTTAGCTCTCGTGTTTAGAGCTGATACAGGAGCTATTACTCACTCAAAACAAGTAAGAAGCATGGAAGTAAAACTGCTTGCGGCTAGAACCTTAGAGATTCATTACTATCTAGATGAAGGTCTTCATGCCATAGATGCCAAAGCCTTCTATGCTTGCCAGCAAGAGCTGGTGGGCTTGATCGATTATGTGGCTAAGCAACTCTGTGTAGAGGTCGATATAAAGACTATTGTTCGCAAGGAAGAAGGCGGTGTAATAGAATACTTGTCACTTGTATCAGAAAATCTACCGACAGTAGCCAGTGTGACTGTTGGGGTGCTTGTGGGCATAATAGCTCCTGGTCTGAAGGAAGGATTTAAGCAGATTATTACTCATCGTGTAACTCAGATGCAGAAATCCAAAGAGGAGAAAGAATTGGATGCACTCAGACTCAAAGAGGAGAGATTGAAATTGGAGAATAGAATATCAGAACTAGAGGAAGAGAAGACTGCCCAACTGGCCAAGCCTAATAATGAGGGTGCCATTCAGAGTCGGAGGGGAAAGTTTTATGCCTCCGCAAAGTCTGTTGAGGCTCTTAAAGGAATAGAGTTTGGACTCAAGGATTCGCCCGAATCTAAGGAGTATATTTGGAATCCTGGAGTGCTGAGAGAAGAGTTTGATTCGTTTATCAATGCTCGTACAGAGATAGAACCCTTAGAAGATGATGACGCTCTTATCGAGGTGGTTGCTCCTGTTCTTACGAAAGAAAAGAGCCGAAATAAATGGAAGGGTATCTATAATAATAATCCGATTTCTTTCAGGATATTGGATAAAGAGTTCTTACAGAATGTATGGAGTCGAAAGGTTGTGTTCTCTAATGGTAGTAGCTTGCAGTGTGTCTTAGAGATCGATCGTGAAGTGAACGAAGATGGAGTGATCTTCCTTAAAGACCATAGGGTAGTGGAGGTTCTTGATATGTCCAACAACGGCACGCCTCATTCACTTCCTCCGCGTAAGAAAAAGACTCCGTCACCTAGTGATGGCCCCTGATTTATTCTCGGGACAGTATGACCAAGCCTAATCCC
>BNJT01000564.1_pt1 | contig 50309 bp, 75 predicted proteins | sample 8540491 | NCBI WGS metagenome assembly BNJT01 (sample SAMD00202455, study PRJDB9452) | human saliva metagenome | host: Homo sapiens | reverse complement strand
TGGAAAAGTTGTTGAACAAGCAATGTATAAAAATGGTAAGGAAGTAAAAAACTAAATAATAAGCAAAAATAATGTACATAATTTATATAATTGTAATGATTATAAATACCATTGACTAAAATCAGTGGTATGTTTTGATTTCAAAAAATAACGAAAAATATTCAAAATATTGACAAAACTGTAATAAAAAGCTATAATTCGTCTATATAGGGTTAGATAAAAACAAATTTATAGGAGGAGAGAGATTGAATAAGAATTTTCAAAAATTGAAAAAGATTTACGTTCTATTGCAAAGAGATATAAAAAGTGTTAAATACTCAATAGGCTTAGTAATTCTATTTTTAATGATGGGGTTAAATGCTTTTTTTCTGAAGAAGTAAATACAGGTTCAAGTGTAAGCAATTCTGTTAGAACAATAACAACAAGAGAAGAGCATAAAAGATTCTGTAGAAGGTTTACAAGGAAAATTAAAGATGCGAGAGCAGAAAAATACAAAAATCTATAGAAGCTTTAAGATTAGAACTAATTCAATTAATGGAACAAGGTAATCAAGTAGTAAAATCTCCTTGGTCGTCTTGGCAATTTGGAATAAATTATATGTATGATAATTGGAGTGGAACATATAAAGGAAGTGGAGATAAACCACCTAAATATATTTACAACAGTATTTATAGAAGAGGAAATTGAGGAAGAAAGAAATGCCTTTAGATGTACTTGCTGGAAAAAACTGTTGAAGGGTATCCTATAACACCTGGAAATGAAAAATACAAGTGCTTGGCAAACAGCAACAGCTGCAACAGCTGGAAAATTGAAAAGAGATCTTTCAATAGATGCCTCAACAAATGGTGGAAGAGAATGGGGACTTGTTGAGCTTAGAAAGATAAGAGAACCACTTAATGAAGTAGAAATATTAGCAAGAGTTTCACCTAAAGAAGTAAAAAAAGACAAATTGGATATACCTGTTTCAGTTACACCACCAGCTACATTGTCTGCACCAGTTGTAAATCCAAATGTAAATAAACCAACTGAGGCACCCAAAGTGGATTTACCAACACAACCTAATTTAGAAATAGCACAAGCTCCTACTATAAATAATGATCCAGAGATAAAAGTATTAACTGTAAATAAAGTTGGAGCTATAACAGTAAAGTACACCTGAAGTAACTCCAGTAGATTTTATGCTTACTCCAAGTGGTTTAACAGATAAAAATTCAGGAAGATATTTTCATGGTAATCAAGCTGGATATACAAATTATGATTTAAATAACAAGAATATAACTGTAGATTACAAAGATGCAAGTGGAAACCATCAAAGAAATTATATATCAACTTGGGGTAGAGTAACAGGTTTAGATGGTGTAACTACAAATGTAAAAGTAACTCATAAAGATACTAGAGCTTTTATGATAGATGAAGGAATTGATTATAGAGATGCTGATATTAAGCCTTTTAGATACATAGAACTATAACTTTAGAAGAAACTAAAACGGTGGGGATAGATGTTCAAGGAACACATACTGGTTCAGGAGCTGTAAAATTCATCATTTACATATAAAGATAATGAAAAATGCACCTAGTAATATTGATAGTAAAGGGTAACCCTATAAAAATTTAGTGTAGCTAATATACAAGTAATCAATGATGGAGATATAATTGGGAAGTCTGGATATGAAAATCAAGTGGCATTTGGTTTTAATAATAATGATGCTTCTTCTAATAACACAAGAACTCAAATGATAAATAGAAGAAATGTTACTTTGGGTTCTAAAAAATAGTGTAGGTATACAATTACGTCCAGAAGATCCCTAATGCAAAAGGGTGCAGGAGGTAATAAAGAATTAGGACTAAATATGATGACTGCTGAAAAATATTGGTGACAATGCAACTATTACATTAAATGGAGCTGGAAGTTTTGGAATACTAACAGTATAAAGATTTAACAAAATTAGCAGCAAATAGTAAATCTAAAGATTTAGCAGAACCAAAAACAATATACTTCTGTTAAAATAGCAGAGGGTGGACAAATAGCAAGTAGAGTTGAAGAACAATATCAAAGTGCTATTATAAATGGAGATAAATCTACAATAACGATACAAGGTGATAAGTCAGTTGGAGTAGGACTTTTGAATTCAATTCAATCTGTTAAAATAGGTGGAAATATAAATATAGGAAAAATGACCCTCAAGTATTGTAGCAGACGCTAATACTGGAGCAGAAGCAGGTAAAAGTAGAAGGTTCAGTTGGAGTATATATGGAAGTAGCAACTAGACCTGTAAGAGCTAGAGAATTTGAATATAAAGATGGAAAACCAGTATTTGAAAGTGATGGGATAACACATAAGGTCAAATATACTTACTATGATGATCATGGAAATGAAAATATAGCAGAGGAAGCGTTAAAAACCATATAACTATACAAATAGTAATAATCAGGCTGTTAATACTGATATACATACAGGAAAAACAGTAGGTACAGAGACAGTAGAAGTTACAGCAACTATAACTTTAGGTGAATATGCTCAAGATAGTTATGGATTGAGAAATAGTACAAAAGAAATTGTTATGGGTAGAGACAGTACAGGAAAAATAACAGATAGTTATACAACAAGTGGAAGTATTACTTTTAAAAATCTGGTGGAAAGGTAGTAGTAGGAGGTACAAAGAACTATGGAGCTGTTTCTGCTGGAGATAATTTTAAAAGAGAAGTTATCAGAAAAATTAAATAATGTGGGTGCTAATGTAGAACAAGTTAGATTAGATGAGGTTGGAAAAATTGATATTGAATCTGGAGCAGAAATAGAAGTTACAGGTAAGCAATCTATAGGTTATGTTATCAGGAGAGGGTACAAATGCTGGAACAATAACAGTTACTGGAAATAACACCTATAACCCAGCTGCTACAAATTATGAAGGTAGCTTAGGTTTTCTATGGAGTAAAAAGGAAAATTTTATAATACTGGAACTATTAAAAACAGAGGAAATTTAGCTCATGCTGTTGTTTTGAAACAGACAAACTCGAGATCTAAAGATGACAAAGATAATATGATTTTTAATCATTATGGAGAAATAAATGTAACTTCTCCTGATGGTACTGTTCTTGGTGAAAAAAACTGGTAATATAGGTGTACTTTTCAGATGGAGAAGCACTTGTTAATTTCTATAATGGTGCTAAAGTATATGTTGGAGATGATTCTATAGGTATTCATACTTCTAAAAGAGATGCTTTTAATGCAACTTTTAAAAATCTTGGAACTTTAAAAATAAAAATAGGAAAAAGATCAACTTTTGCATATTTAGATGCTGATGGAACTGAAACACAAACTACATTAAAAGAATTTTTTTGGAAATGGAAAAAGTAAATATTGAAAGTAATATGGGAGAAAAAAAATCTAGTTTAGTTTATGCCAATAATAAAGCAAAGGCTCTATTAGATGCAGACTTAACAATTGATAAAGGAGCTCCAGCAGTCTCTACTATAGCATTACTAGCTACAAATAACTCTTCAGTGACTGTTGATAGTGGAAAGACTTTAACAACAAATACACAAGTTGCCTTAGCTGCCGTTAGTGGATCTACAGCTGAAAAATGAAGGAACAATAGTTTCAAATAGATCAGACAAAGGTATAGGTATCTATGCAAAAGAGGCAGGGAAGTAAAGGTATCAATAAAGGTACTATCACTATGGAAGAAATAAATGCTATAGGAATGTATGGAAAGGATGTTGCTAGTCTTGAATCTTCTACAGGTTCTAACATTAAAGTGAAAAAAACAGGTTCAGTAGGGATGTATGGAGTAGTATCAGCATCAGCTACAGTACCTCCATTCACTGTTACAAATGCAGGAACTATAGAATTAGAGGAAGGTGGCTCAGCAGGAATTTATCTAGTTAATAAGTCAACAGCTACAGATATAATAGGGAATTTATTAGCATCAAATACTGGAACAATAAAAGCTAAAAATCTGGAGAAGGATCAATAGGAGTTTATGCACCAAAAGCTACAATTTCTAATGTTGGAGCAATAGAAATAGCAAATACTACAAAAAATCTATAGCTGCATACATTTCTGATGGTGGAAAAAAATAACAGATGCTAGCACAGCTAATATTAATTTAGGAACATCTGGAAAAAAATATTGCTTATTATAAAAAAATGCAGGAACTTCTATAGGAGGTGCTAATGTTGGAACAGTTAAGGGTTATGGAGTTGGAGTATACTTAGAAGGAACAAAAAGCAAACCCAACTGCGACACCAGCAGTGCCAGCAAGCCAAGCTACTCTAGGAGCTAATGCACCTGAATTAAAAATTTAACAATGGTACAACAGATGGAAATGGAATTATAGGTCTATATTTAAAAAGGAGATACAGATATATCTGCTTATACTAAAACAATAACTGTAGGTAAGACAGTAGGTACTAACTCGGCAATAGGAATCTATAGTGATGCTCAAGGAACATCTGGAACAGGGAATGAATATACTATCAAAGCAAAAATTAAAAACAGGTGAAAAATGCAATCGGTATTTTCAGTGCTCCAGGAGCTAACAAGAGTTATATAAAAATATTTAGGATCTCAAATGACTCTTGGAGAAGGTTCAACAGGATTCTATGTAAATGGAAAAACTGAATTAGATACAACTAATACAACACCAACAACAACTATTAATCTAGATGGTGGTTTAGTTGCTTATGTTACTGAAAACTCTGAATTTGTAGGTGGAAAGAATGAAGTTAATCTATCAAAATCAGGTATTGGAGTCTATGGTGAAAAGAGGAGCTAAAGTTGATGTAGGGAAGTTGGTCATTTAACAACAATGGTCATGCCGCTGAAGAAGTTAGACTTAAAGAAGGTATAGCTAAAGTAACAACAGATAAAGATTTTAAAAACCTAAGATGGTATTAACTCATGTAATTAATGGAGAAACATACCTAGCTAATGGAAAAAAACAGTAAAATCTATAGCTGATCCACTACATTCTGCTATTGAGAAAGAAAGAAAAATATAGGTCTTATGGCTCAAGGAATAAAAAAATACAAAAAGTCGGAATTACTTGGGATAAGGGTAATGACTATGAAATAATAAATGAAGGAACTATAGATTTTAAAGATTCTATAAAATCTACAGCTATCTATGCTGAGTCAGCTAGAGTTAAAAAATGAAGGAACTATAAAAATTAGGAGAATCATCAACAGGAATTTATGGAATATACAGAGATGACAGTCCTAAATTTGAAGATGCTGGAGGTACTAAATATCCTAATAAATTAGAAATAGATACAACAGCAACTTCTAGTATAAGTCTAAAAAAATGGTTCAACAGGAATGTATTTAGTAAATGCTGAAAAATTAAATACTGCAGCTGGAGGAACTATTCAATCTGTATACAGGAGCAAACTAATAATGTTGGTATCTATGCAATAAATGGAAAAGTTGATCTGGACGGGATACTAGCATAAGCTAATGCATATAATCTAAAATAACTTTAAAAACATTAACTATGACTAATAATTCAAATATTACTTTAGGTAATGGTTCAGTTGGATCTATACAGTAGAGGACAAGATAATCTGATTCCTTCTGCAGTTAGAAATACTGTAACAAATGATGGAAATATCACAGTAGGTGATACTTTTAACTGGAGCACCAGCAGTTGGTATCTATGCAGAAAATACTAATTTAACTCAAGGAAATACTGGAACACCTGATATTACAGTAGGAGAAAAAGGTATAGCTTTATATGGAAAAAATAGTACAATAACAGCAAAAGGTACAGTAAACTATAGTAATAAAGGTATTTTAGGATATTTTGAAAACAGTACTTTTTACTTCTCATTATGGAGATTTAACTGCTCATCAAAAATACTATATTATTCTTGAAAAACAGTACTGCAAATATGAATGGAGCAGGGACTGATATAGATATAACTGTTCCTGATAAGGCTGCAACAAGCGATTCATTTGCAGGAGTATATGTTGAAGGGACATCTACATTAAATGGAGTTAAAAAGATAACAGTAGGAGAAAACTCTAACGGTATTTTCATGAAGGATGCTACTTTCACTTCAAATGTAACTGATATAGAAAGTACAAAAGAAGGTGCTAAAGGATTATTAGCAGTAGAATCTGATTTAACTAATAATAGTAAAAATTACTTTAAGTGGAGATAGTTCAATAGGAATATACTCAGATGCAAGTAATGCTAAAACTGTTACTAATAACGGAAAAATTAATTATATCTGGTAAAAAGACTTTAGGAGTATTCCTAAAAGGAAGTCAAACATTTATAAATACAGCTGATATAGATGTAGCTGATACAACATCTTCTGTTCCAGCAGAAAAAAACAGTTGGAATCTACACTAAAGATGGAACATCAACTATAAAAACATAACTCTGGTACAATAAATGTTGGAATAAAAATCTATAGGTATCTTCTCAGCAACAAATTCTGGTGTTGAAAGTAGATACTCCAGCTAAGATTAATGTAAAAGATGAAGCAATAGGAATCTATAAAGAATCAGGAACAGCTCTTCTAAAAGGAGAAATTGATGTAGCTGCTCACACAAGTACAACTAAAAACAGTGAACCTGTTGGACTTTATGGATTAAATGGAGCAGATATAACTGACAGTGCTTCTAAAATAACAGTTGGGAGCAAAATCATTTGGATTTATCCTTGAAAATGAAACTACTGCAACTACAAATAGATATACAAGTACAGGTGCAGGAACAGTTAGCCTAGGAGATGACAGTGTATTCCTATATTCTAATGGACAAGCTAGTCTTACAAATGGAAGAGATATTTCTTCTAACTCTAAACGTTTAATAGGTTTCTATATTAAAGGAAATGGAACTAATAGAGGAGATCTAACAAACAATGCAACTATAGATTTCTCTAACTCTCTAGGAAGTATAGGAATATATGCACCAGGAGGAAAAAGCAACAAATAAATGGAAGAATCTTAGTAGGAGATACTGACTCTATAGATCCAGCAACTGGAAAAAAACATATACTGATGTTTCAAAAGATTATTTATGGAATAGGAATGGCTGCAGATAATGGTGGTCATATCATAAATGATAATGAAATAAGAATATATGGTGACAAATCTATAGGTATGTATGGAAAAAGGTGTAGGAACTACAGTTGAAAAAACTAATGGTAAAATATTCTTAGATGGAAGTAGAGCAACAGCTACTAAATAAAAATACAAAAGTATGATAGGAGTATATGTTGATGAAGGTGCTACATTTGTAAATAAAGGAGATATAAGAACTGCAGATGCCTATGCTGGAAAAAGATGTTGGTGGAACTATAAAAAGTTGATGATAATGTTTCAGGACTTGTTGGAGTTGCTGTAATGAATGGTTCAACTTTAGAAAAACTATGGTAACATCGATATAGATGCTAATGAAAGTTTATGGAGTTGTAATCAGAGGTAAGAGTCCAACTCAACCAGCAGTTATTAAAAAAACTATGGAAACTTTAGAATAAAATGTAAGAGGTAGAGGAACTTATGGTGTTAGCTATAAAGATATAAGTGCAGCAGATCTTGCAGCTTTTAGAAGCTATAGTTAACTCAAAAATTAAAATCTGATGCAACTGGACAAGAATTAGTAGCAGCAGCTGGAACAGATAAAGTCATATGAAGGAGTAAGTATAACTATCCAAAATGGAAAACCTATATTTACTAGAAATGGAGTACCTGTTTCTGATAGTGAAGTAGAAAAAATTGAAAAAATTATAGGAAACGCAACTTCAAACTTAGGAATGTCTGATGTTGGATTCTATATAGATACATTGGGAAGAACTAAACCAATTGATATCAATGGAGCAACACCTCCTATAAACAGTCAATTAATAGTGGGAACTGAATATTCAGAACTTACAAATAAGAAAGAATGGTTTGTAAAAGATGATGTAATAGCTCCTTTCTTACAACAAATTCAAGGAAGAAACTTTAAGTTAACATCTATAGCAGGTTCATTAACTTGGATGGCAACACCTGTTTTGGATAACTATGGTCAAATCAAAGGTGTAGCTATGACTAAACTTCCTTATACAGCATTTGTAGAAAAATCACATAATGCTTGGAACTTTGCAGATGGATTAGAACAAAGATATGGAATGAATGCTCTTGATTCTAGAGAAAAACGTGTTTTCAATCTATTAAATAGTATTGGAAATAACGAAGAAATTCTTTTAACACAAGCATATGATGAAATGATGGGACACCAATATGCTAATGTACAACAAAGAATTTATGAAACAGGAAATATCTTAAACAGAGAATTCTCTTATTTAAGAAATGCATGGTCTAACCCAACAAAAGATGCTAATAAAGTTAAAGTTTTCGGAACAAATGGAGAATATAAAACTGATACTGCTGGTATTATAGATTACAAATACAATGCTCAAGGAGTTGCATATGTTCATGAAGATGAAAGTGTAAAACTTGGGGAAACAGTAGGTTGGTATGCAGGTTTAGTTCATAATAGATATAAATTTGAAGATATAGGAAGATCAAAAGAAGAAATGTTACAAGGAAAAGTTGGAATGTTTAAATCAGTTCCATTCGATGATAACAATAGCTTGAATTGGACAATATCTGGAGATATATTTGTAGGATATAACAAAATGCATAGAAGATTCTTAGTTGTAAGCGAAATATTTAATGCTAAATCTAGATACTATTCTTATGGACTTGGAGTAAAAAATGAATTAAGTAAGGAATTTAGATTATCAGAAGGGTTTGCATTAAAACCTTATGGAGCATTAAGATTAGAATATGGAAGAATGTCTAAGATAAGAGAAAAGATCAGGAGAAGTAAAACTAGAAGTTAAATCAAATGATTATATTTCTATAAAAACCTGAAATTGGAGCAGAATTATCTTATAGAGCTTTTCTTTTGGACCTAAGTCATTAAAAAGCAGCAGTAACTGTAGCTTATGAAAAATGAATTAGGAGTATTAGCAAAATCCTAAAAAAATAAAGCTAGAGTAGCAGGAACATCTGCTGATTGGTTCAATATCAGAGGTGAAAAAGAAGATAGAAGAGGAAATGTTAAAACAGACCTTAATATCGGTGTAGATAACCAAAGAATTGGAGTAACAGCTAATGTTGGTTACGATACAAAAAGGAAGCAATATTAGAGGTGGACTTGGACTTAGAGTTATATTCTAATATCATTATATAATGGTTATTTGTCAAATAGTGCTGATAAAAAGTTTAGACGATGACCTGATAGAATTAAGAGAATTTTTGAGAATTAAAAACTTAAGAATTCTCTTTTTCATTAAAAATTAAGCACTAATCAATATACGTTTTTAAAATTACTGAAATTTGAATGTCCAAATGCTGTTCTCTTTATTGATTTTATTTTATTGTTTAAACTTTCTATTAAATCATTAGTAATATTGGATTCAATATATTTCATATATATAAGTTTTTAGAGCTATCATCATTTTCTTAGAAATTTTTCTTTACTAGTTAAATATTTTTTTGTTTCGATTTTTAAAAAAATAATGAAAAATATTCAAAATATTGACAAAACTGCAATAAAAAGCTATAATTCGTCTATACAGAGTTAAGTAGAATTAATTAATAGGAGGAGAGAAATTTGAACAGGAATTTGCAAAAATTGAAAAAAAGATTTTGCGTTCTATTGCAAAAGAGATACAAAAAGTGTTAAATATTCAATAGGACTGGCAATTTTGTTTTTAATGATGGGTTTAAATGCTTTTTCAGCAGATGTAAGCACTGAATTAGATACAGCTAATTATACAGGAGTTGTAACAAGAGGGAATTAAAGATTCTGTAGATAATTTACAAGATAAAATAAAAGGGGTCAGATTAGAAAATAAGAAGTCTATAGAAGCTTTTAAGATTAGAATTAATTCAATTAATGGAACAAGGTAATCAAGTAGTAAAAATCTCCTTGGGCATCTTGGCAATTTGGGATAGGATATCTTTTCACTGATCTTCATGGTAGAGAAAGAGGAACAGGCGATAAAAGCATACGTTATAGATTTGAAAGTTATTATACAAGATATGATTGGAAAACAATAAATGCAAGTGATGGAGAAGATAGTGAAAGACCACAAGGTTCACCTCTATTAGTAGGAAAACCAGGAGGGCTAGGTTCTTCATCAAGTATAATAGGGAAAACTGTAAATAAAAATGGAGCTATATCTTCTATCAGTTAATGGAAGAAATAGATATGGTTTGGTAGATCTTAGATATGTAAAAAGAAAAAAACCAACTGATGTTGAAATATTTGCAAAGGTTAATCCTAAAAAAAGATAGAAAAAGGATCCTCTTGATTAAAAAAATATGGTCACACACTTGTGACTTCAGTCATGAGTTAGACCATTAAGTATAGTCAGCATATATAGAAATATGTATGTAGAGGTAGCAACTTTAAAAAGCTATCCAATACTACTCGAATTGCTGGAAACCCCTAAAACTAGTATAACTACAACATAGTACCTAAATAAAAAAATATGGTACAAGTGTGAAAGTGGCGAAAGCAGAAAAATATACTAGATGACATAAGGTTAAACCTAAGTGTTAAGATAATGGGCAATCAGCAGCCAAGACCGAAAGGTAAGGTTCAACGACTATTCCTCCTGAGGGAAGTACACTAAAAGCTAGTGGAAGTGGGTAGACCCAAACAGATAGAGCTGGGGATAAGATATAGTCTGTGCTAATAGAAATATTAAGAAGTTCGAGGCTAATCTCCTTAATTTATTAAGGAGTGTATATGCCAAGAGAACTGCATAAGTGGTAGCGTACTTATGTGAACGACAACCTCTAAAAACGACTGAGTCAGTTTTAGGTTCATATATTTAGAAAAAAATTTTACTTTTTTTCATTTACTTATAGTATAAAAAGTAGTATACTATATATAGGTAAATGGAGGTGAAATCGTATGGAAAAAAAGCATATAAGTTTAGATTTTATCCAACTAAAACTCAAATAACAATATTAAATTGTACTTTTGGTTGTGTAAGATATGTCTATAATCATTTTTTTAGATTTAAAACAAGAGCTATATAGCAAAGAGAAAAAAATCTATGTCGTATAATCAATGTAGCAAAGCACTGACAGTTTTAAAAACAAGAGAAAGAATGGTTAAAAGATGTAGATAAATTTTTCTTTACAAAAATTCTTTAAAAAGATTTAGATAGAGCCTATAAGAACTTCTTTAGTGGAAGTGGCTATCCTAAGTTTAAATCTAAGAAAGATAATAGAAAATCATACAGAACCAATTATACAAATAATAATATAGAGTTTTTAGATAAATGGATAAAAAGTACCTAAGTTAGGAAGACTAAAAAAATAAGAGATAAGATAAAACCACAAGGAAGAATAATAAATGCAACAATAACCCAAGTACCTAGTGGAAAATATTATATATCTCTGTGTTGTACAGATGTAGAAGTAGAAAAAATTAGAAAGTACAAAATAAAAAAATGTTGGAATAGATTTAGGTATAAAGGACTTCGCGATTACCAGTGATGAAATCTCAATAGAAAAATCCAAAAATATTTACAAAAAGTCTTTGAATAAACTAGCAATATTACAAAAGAAAAACTATCACGAAAACCAAAGGGTAGTTCAAATAGAAATAAAGCTAGAATAAAAAAATAGCAAAAATTATTTTGAAAAAAATATCAAATCAAAGAGAAGACTTTTTACAAAAAAATTATCAACAGAGCTAATAAAAAGAATATGATATTATCTGTATGGAAGACTTAGAAGTAAAAAAATATGATAAAAAATCATAGACTAGCAAGAAATATTGCAGACGTATCATGGAGTGAATTTAGTAGAATACTAAGTTATAAAAGCGAAATGGTATGGAAGAACAATAGTAAGAGTAGATAAATTTTTTTGCAAGTAGTCAAATATGTAATTGTTGTGGATATAGAAATGAAGAAGTAAAAGATTTAAGTGTGAGAGAATGGACTTGTCCAGTATGTGGAGCTGTACATAATAGAGATATAAATGCAGCAAAAAAATATACTAAAAAAGAAGGACTAAGGATATTAGGTATAAGTGCTTAAATATATAAATATATGAACCGTAGGAACTATGGGGATAGCTTGGTAAATTTAGTTGGCTAACAGAAGCAACTACTACCCAAGAACCCTGCGACTCTAGCACTCGTAGGGTGTCAGTCGTGGGAGGTTCAGGTTGATCCACCAAAAATTTGAATTAAAGGATCCAAAAGGATTAACAGTAAATCCTTATATAGCTAAACCAGAAGAAGCTCCAACAATTAAATTACCTAATATAGGACAAATAGAAATAGAGGCTTTAAGCATAACAGCACCAAATGCACCAAGTGCACCTACTACACCTACTATAAGTGTGAGTATAACAGCACCAACAGCACCTAGCATAAGTGTAACTCCAAATGCACCAAGTGCACCAGAAGCACCTAATGTAGGTGTTAGTGTTGTAGCTCCAGCTATTAATGTTTTAAATATAGGAACACCAGCAGAAGTAAGTGTATCAGCTCCAACTGTAGAAACACCTAAACCTGTGGCTTTTTTTCTGTTGCACCTACTATAGATGCTAAAGATTCTATAAACCCATCATTAAGTCGTAAAATAAGTAACAACCAAATCAGGTGTAAATCGATTTTTTTCCAACTCAATCAAGCAAAGATCTTATGATGTAGATACTGTAAATAATAGTGTAAGAAATTTCTTTACTCTTAGTGGTGTTTCAGGTGATGTAACTTTACCTGAAATTAGGAACAATTAATGTAAAAATAGATGATACAAGAGCTGTAGTTGTAGATGAACCACAAAAATGGCTCAAAAATTCAAAATGAAAGGAACTATTAATCTATATGGAACTAAAAAAATATGGGTATAGATTTACAAGGTTCTCACAATACTCCAAATTTAGTGGCAAAAGTTGAGAATACTGGTAATATTATTGGGTATTATAAAAATGGAAATGATGAAAAATAAAAATCAAATAGCTTTTTGGTTTTTTTCTAACCTAGATTCTTCATATAATAATACTATGACTCATATAATAAATTCTGGAAATATTTCTTTAAATGCTCCAGAAAGTGCTGGAATACAATTAAAAACCTGAAGATCCTCATGATTGGCAGCTCCTGATTGGCATAACTTATATTCTACTCTACAACCTGATGGAACTTCAAAAGATTTAGTTAAGATACACTGGTGGTGGTTCTGGTTCAACAAATAGAGGAAAAGTATTAATGAAGGCTGATAACCAAAAATGAAAATAGATGTAAATTCTAGTGGAAGTTTTGGTATCATTACTGTATTTAATCCTGGTATTAGTGAATTGGATACGTGTAACTTCAACAAATGCAAATTTTAATAATAAAAGCTCAAAGTAATTTAAGAGCTCAAAGACATTTAGCAGGAGCTGATATTCTTCCAGGAGGAGAAATAGGACGTTCAGGTTTATCAGGTGTAACTGATTCTAAATGGACAAGTGGAGTATATAATTCAGGTACTATCAAATATTACTGGGGATAAAGAGTGTAGGTGTTGGAATACTTCAAGAAATACAAGAAGTTAAAGTTGGAGGAACTATTAATATAGGAACAGCGACTTCATTATCTCAAGAACCTAATCAAAATATTACTAAAGATTATGATCCAACTCTTACTAAAGATTATGATCAAAAATCTTGTTGAAAATGCAGTAGGTATATATGCAGCAGTACCAACTATGCCTGTATTAAAAAGGTGACATAGATACTATGGGTAATAAAGCTACAACTGATGTAGTAGGTACAAAAACTGTAGAATTTGGACGTTTTGGAAAATACAGGAGCAGTAGCAGGCTACAGATGATAAAGGAATCATAACTATAGGAGCAAATGCAACTAAGAGTATAGGATTACTTGTTTCAGATAACTTTGAAAAATTAAATGATGGTTCTCTTGACGAAAAAAAGATGAAAAATGGTGCTCCAATATCTTCTCAGGATCTAGTGTTGCAAGACAACTAAAGAGATCAGGTTCTATAACAGCAAAAAGCTGGAGCAAAAAGTTGAGGTAACAGGAACTTCTAACTATGGTTTTGTTGTAAGTAGTGATTCATATAAATCTGAATTTTTCAGGTGCTTTTAGATAATTTAAAAAAATAACAAGAGATAAAACTAACTATGGTATAGGGATAAATGAAGGAACTATTACAGTTAATAAAGGAGAAAAGATTCTATAGGTTTTGCTCTATTAAAAAGGAGGAAACTCTAAAAATGCTATAGTTACTGATACAGGAGCAACTACTACCACAGCAATAGGAAAAAAATAGAAGTAATAGGAAATTCTAAAAAGTCAACAGGTTTTTTTATGGGGAACAGGATAACTTTACTAATGAAGGAGATATCACTGTAAATACACCAGGTAGCTCTTTAAATGCAGGAGAAAAATATAGCTGTATTGTTAAATGGGAATACAAAACCTATAGATTTTAAAAAAATACAGGTAATATTTCAGTATCTGGAAAGAGTAATATAGGAGTATATGCTACAGGAAATCTAAATTTCTTCATGATAAATACACAAGACCTGGAGAAGCAGCTTCTAATAAATTAAAAAGTAGAAAATGGATCTACAGGAGTATATGTAAAAAGGTTTATCTGCGCGACAGACTCTAATATAACAATAAAAGCTCCAGTAGAAATAGGAGAGAGTAGTTCGACAACAGGAACAACTATAGGATTTTTATCTGATGCAGGAACTAATGATGTAATTAATTTTGAAGATGGAACTAGTAATTTATTTGATTTAAAAAAATAGGAAAGAAATCAGTTGGGCTATATTCTACTAAAAACTGAGTGAATTTAATAATGTTTTTTTAATTTTAATTTAACTAATGCTCCAGCTGCAGCTAGTGCAGCTAATGTAACTTTAGATGAAGGTGCAACTTTCTTTCTTTAATGATGCAACTTCTACAGGCATAGGAAATGTTCTGGTTAATAAGAAATTAAAATTTAATATGGCTAATGGTTCAACTCTAGGATATATTAAAAAAATGGAGCTATTGTAAGTATAGATCAAAAGATTTAAATACTACGGATAATACTAAATTTGGTACTATATCAGCAGTTGGGAACATCTTTATTGTTAGCTACAGGAACTAATTCAGGAAATGCTTCTACAGCTAAAATAGATTCAGGAAAAAACAGTTAAAAACAACAACTAATGTTGGTTTAATTTCAACTGATGGAGCAAAGGCTATAAATGAAGGAAGTTTAACATCTGATATAGTAAGTGGAGTAGGGTCTGTATTCAAAAAAAGCAACAGCAGAAAATAGTTCTACTACTTCAACAATAACTATGAATAAAGAAAAAGTCTGCTGCTATATTTGGAGAAGATAATTCAACTCTAACTAATAAGGGAACTATAAATCTTGAAGATAAAAGAGTCAGGTGGAATTTTTAGCTAAAGATTCTAACGTAACTAATAGTGGGTCGGCTTCAAAGATTTATGTTAAAAAGGAATCTTCAGTTGGTATAGATGCAACTTTAACAGGGTCAACACTATCGCCAGTTGTAACATTAACTGGAGACAAGGTAGCAAAAAAATGAAGGTCTAATAGAACTTCAAACAAATGCTAAAAGACATCTGCAGCTATAATAGGAAAAAGAGAGACAGGAAGTACTAAAAAAATTAACAATAGAAAATGTAGGAACAGCTACAAACTCTGCAACTTTAGATATAAAGTCAACAGAATCAGTAGGTATAAATGCTACTAAATACAGCTGGAACTGCTGAGATTTAGTCGTTAAATAATGAGTATGGAAAAAAATTAATGTTGAAGGTGAAAAGAATCAGTAGGTATAAAATGTCTTGGAATCTACAGTAACGAATGATACTAATGGTATTATAGAACTTAAGAATGAAAAAGACAGCAGGTATTATAGCTACAAAAATCTTCTAAAGTTACTAATAAAGGAAATATTACCTTAATATAGCTATACAGGGGAATAACAGCATCTAGTAGATGGACTTGTTGGAGTATCTTTAACTGGTTCTGAATTAACTAATGAAAAGTACTATAACTATGAATACAGCTTTCAGTACAGGAGTGTATGCTAATGATTATCTTGATGTTAATGCTACTCCAAATGTTAGAACAAAAGAGTAAGGTAACTAATGAAAAAGATATATTAGTTAAAAAAAGAAAAAAATTCAGTAGGTATTTACTCTGTAAATGGAGATGTATATAATAAAAGCTACTAATGGAAAAAAATAGAAACAGAAGAGGATTCTTCAGTAGGAATTTATGCTAAATTAGATAAAGATGCTACAGCTAATCAAACTATAGAAAAATGCTAAAAAAATATAACTATAGGTAAAAAGTACTGCTGAATCTTCAGTAGGAATTTATGCTACTATTGATTCAGTTGGAACAAAAATCTTTAAATATAACTAATGATACAACAGGAATCATTGATGTAGATTTTAAAAAAATCAGCAGCTATTATAATGAAAGGTCAATTAGATAATGCAGTTACTCCTGCTCCTAGAGGTATAGTTACAAATAAAGGGAAAAATAAATATGAACTCTGAAAAAATCAGCAGCTATTATAGGAGAGAGAGCTAAAAATTGTTAATGATAAATTTGGAATAACACCAGCTGAAATAATAGTAAATGCTAGAGAATCGGCAGGAATTATAGCCTCTGATAAATCTATAGTACAAAAATCTTGGAAAGATAAAAAAACTAGTGCGACTATTACATCATCAACAGAAGGTTTAGTTGGAATTTCAGTAGATGATACAGAAGTTACAAATAAAGGTAATATAGAATTAGATAGTGAATTTTCAACAGCTATATTTGGAGCTAATAAATCTAAAAATATTAAATGATACTGATGGGACTATAGTTGCAAAATAAAGAATCTTCTGTAGGTATATATGCTAAAAACAAATAGTCCTGCTACAAATAAGGGTAGTATAACTATGAAAGAAAAAAATCTTCAGCAGCTATGTATGGAGATGAATCTAAATTAGTTAATACAACAACTACTGGAAAAGCTGACTATAGAAAAAAGAGTCTTCAGCAGCTATGTATGCTAAAAATGCAGATGCTTTAAAATGACACAGGAGCTGAAATAACAGTAAAAGATAAAAACTTCAGCAGGTATGTATTTTGAATTAAATAAGGCAAACCTTGCTATAAATGGTACTAACAAAGGAGAAATAACTCTTGCTAATACTGCAAATAAATCAGTAGGGATGTTTGCTAAAAATGCTATTCCAGCTGATAAGGTTATGAACTTAACTAATGAGGGTACAATAAATGTTAATGCAACAAGCACGACAGATAGTTCAGTTGCTATGATGGCAGATAATACTCTTGCTATTGATAAACTGGTTCTAAACAATAAAAAAAGATATTAATTTATCAGGTGAAAAAGGCTATAGGAATGTTACTAATTAATGCAACTGGTAATAACACAGGTTCTTCTGCTAATATAAATGTAACTAATAAAAAAATACAACAGGAGTGTTTGCAAAAAGCTGGTTCTAAATTTAAAAAAACATTTCAGGAGCTAAGATAACTATAGATACAATTGCAAATAATAATAACCAAGCTGTTGGAGTATTTTGCTGATGGAATAGGAACAGTAGCTGAAAAATAGTTCAACTATAGAAGGAATTAGTAAAAAAATGCTGTTGCTATGTTTTCTCAAGATAAAGCTAATGTAACTAATAAAAAAATAGTATAACTATGAATAAAGAAAAATCAGTTGCTATGTTTTCTCAAGATGAGGATAGTAAGGCTATAAATGAAGCTAATATAAAAATATTAGGCGATAATTCAGTAGGAATGTTTGGTAAGGTAAAGGCAACAGTCCAAAAAATAAAGGAACTATTGATTTAGGAACAACAGGATCGAATCTAACTGGTTTAATAGGAATGTTTGGACAATCTTCTAATGCAAGTGAACCAGTTAAAATAGAAAAATTTAGGTGGAACTATCAATGTTAATACTAAATCATCAGCTGGTATGTATGCAGATAACTCATCTGGGACTGTATCTAATGTTACTCTTGAAAAATACAGGAACTATTAATGTTAATAAAGAGAAATCAGCAGAGTATATATGCACCAAAAATCTACTGTTTCTAAAGTTGGAAAAGTAAATTTAGATAATGTTGCAAAATGGAGCTTCAGCAGTATATATTGAAGATGGTGGAGTAGTTACAGCAGCTGAAACAGCTGAAATTAATCTAGGAACAGAGAATCAAAAATAGAGTTGCTTATTATGTAAAAATGCTGGTTCTAATGTAAAAGGAACTAGCATAGGAAAGATTACAGGTTATGGAGTTGGAGTTTATCTTCAAGGAACAGCAGCAGCTCCAGGGGTAACTGCAAGTCAGGCAACTTTAGATTCTAATACAGCTACATTAGACTATACAACAGGAGCTACAGGAAATGGAATAATAGGTCTTTACTTAGCAGGTAATACTGATATTTCAGCTTATAATAAGGCTATAAAAGTAGGAGCTACAGTAGATAGTAATTATGCTATAGGTGTTTATACAGATGGACAAGGAACTTTAGGAACACCAGGAAGTCCTTATTCTATAACACAAAATATAACAGCAGGAAAAAATGGTGTTGGTATCTTTGCTGATAAGTCTAGTAACCTTCAATATAATGGAACAATGAAAGTAGGTGAAGTAGGAGGAACAGGTTCTTCTAGTAGTGGAGTAGGTATCTATATAGCTAATCAAGGAGGAACAGGTTCTAAAGTAACTTTAGGATCTACTGGTAATATTGAATTATATGGTAAAGGTGGAGTAGGAGCTATAGTAACAAAAGATTCTAATTTTACAGCTACTACAGGAAGTAAGATAGAGTTAAAAGAAGGATCAGGAGTAGGAGTTTTTTTGGTTTAAAAAGGTTCTACAATAGATGCTGAACACTTAACTTTTATAAATAATGGATATCAAGCTGAAAAAAATCCGTAGTATAGGAGGTAAAAGCTCATATAATAGCTGATGAAACTATAGCTCAAGGTATAGTTTTAACTCACGTTATAAATGGAGAAACATCTCTAGCTAGTGGTAAAAACAATAACAGCTCAAGGAAAAAATATAGGACTTATGGCAGAAGGAATAAAAGATCCAGCTACTTCAGGTTGGCAAAATGGAGATTATGAGATAATCAACAAAGGAACTTTAGATTTCTCAAATGCTCCTGAATCAACAGCACTTTTATTCTCTATCTTCAAGACTTAAGAATGAAGGAGCTATAAAAAGTTGGAAATAAATCAACAGGTATCTATGGAGAGTACAGACTAGATACTCCTAAGTATGATGAAGATGTAAATCCATCTCCAACTCCTAATAAGAGCTCTATAGAAACTACAGCAAGTTCATCTATAACTTTAACAAATAGCGAATCATCAGCTATTTATGTTAAGAATTTAAAGAACGTTGACAACAAAGGTTCTATAACAGCAACAGCTGGAAAAAAACTAAGAATTTAGGTATCTATGCTATAAATGATGGAACAGCTAATGATACAACAGGAAATCAAAACTTAGATTTAAAGAACTCAGGAGTTATAAGCTTTAGGAGATGCTTCAGTAGCTATTTACTCTAAAGGAGAATCAAACACTTTAAGAAATAAGGTTGATAATACAGGAGATTTAACTGTAGGAAAAACAAACAAGTGAAGGTTCAGCTATAGCTATCTATGCAGAAAATACAGATGTAAAAACAAACTCAACTGCAACAGTTGGAGAAAAATGGATTAGTTTTCTATGGTAAGAATTCTGATATAGAAGCTAAAGGAAGTGCTAACTTCTCAATAAGGGAATACTAGCTTATCTTGAAGATTCTAAATTCACTTCTTATTTAGGAAATTTAACAGGTGCTGATAATACTATACTATTCATTAAGAATAGCCAAGTTAATTTAGCAGGAAATGGAACACCAGTAGATGTAAGTGTAGCTGCTAATCAAACTGGAATACAAATTGAAGGAACTTCTTCTACTTTTAGAAGGAATAAAGGATATAACTTTAGGACAAAAATTCTACAGCTATATATTTAAAGAATGGAAATCTAACATTTACAGCTGATAAGATTTCTAGTACATCTAATAATGCTAAAGGTATATTAGCAATAAATTCTGATTTAACTAATAATAGTAAAAATAGATTTAAGTGGAGATAGTTCTGTAGGAATATATGCAGATGCACCAGCAAGTAAAACTATTAAAAAAATACAGGAGATATGACTTTAGCAGGAAAAGAAACTTTAGGTGTATATCTAGCTGGAGCTCAAAAGTACGAAAAACTATGGAAATATCAATATAGCTGATTCAGCTGACGCTAAACATCCAACTATAGGAACTTATGTAAAAGGAAACGCTGATGTTTACCATAAAGCTGGAGATATAAATGTTGGTTCAAAAATCTGTTGGAATTTATTCTAAAAGCAAATAGCCTTGTTAGTGTTGAAGCAGGTAATTTGAATGTTAAAGATCAAGGTACAGGAATATACAAAGAAAAAAAGGAACAGTATCTTTAGCTGGAACTTTAAATGTAGCTCCTCATACTGCTACAGCACAAAAATTCAGAACCTGTAGGTCTATATGCTAGAGATGGAGTAACAGTAACAGATAATCTTACAAGTACAACTATAGGGAGAAAAAAATCTTATGGTATTATACTAAACTCTAGTTCTACACCTAGTACTTATACTAATACAAGTAGTGGAACTGTTGAATTAGGTAATGATAGTACATATCTATATTCAGAAGGAAAATGCAAATATAACTAACAATAGAAATATTGCTCCTACTGCTAATGCAGATAGAAGTATTGCATTCTATATAAAAAGGAAATGGAGAAGCAAATACTAAGTTTGTAAACAATGGAAATATAGATTTATCTGTTGGAAAAAGGAACTATGGGAATATATGCACCTAATGCTGAGGCAGTAAACAAGGCAAATATAACTGTAGGTAAAATAGATGATACTGATCCAGTAACGCAACAAGTATATCCTAAAAGATAAAAATAACTTATTCTATAGGTATGGCAACAGCAGATAAAGGTAAGATATATAATGAAGGTAATATTATCTTAACAGGAAATAAATCTTTAGGTATGTATGGAGATGGAGAAGGAACTGTTGTAGAAAAACAGAGCTGGAGGAAAGATAATCTTAAAACCAGGAGCAACAGCTACTGCAACTGATAAGATAACTAATATGACAGGAGTTCTTGTTAATAATGGAGCAACTTTCATAAATAAAGGGAGATATAACAACAGATATTAACTACTCATATAATCCTAATGTTTCAGGATTGATAGGAGTGGCTGTATTAAATGGTTCTACACTTGAAAACCATGGAAATATAACAATAGATGCTGATAATAGCTATGGAATAGTTATCCGTGGTAAGAAAAATGCAGACGGAACTATAAAATATGCTGTAATTAAGAACCATGGAAATATTACAGTACGTGGAACTGGAACAACAGGTGTAAGTTGGGATAATGTTAGTGCTGATGATATAGCAGCATTAAAAAATCAAATAGGAGCGGCTTTAAGTGCTGATCCAATTAAAAATGCTATATATACTGCAGACGGAACAGATAAGGCATTAGAAGGTGTAGATATCAAAAATAGTAAATGGACAACCTATAGTAACACGTAATGGAGTTGTAGTACCTTCAGAAATTGTTAATAAAATTGTTGGAGCAAATAATGTTGGTATGTCTGATATAGGATTCTATGTTGATACTTTAGGAGCAACTAAACCTATAGATATTGATATGAATGGAGCTAGTCTTCCTCCTATCAATAGCCAACTTATAATAGGTACTGAATATTCTAAGATGACAAATTCAAAACAATGGTATGTAACTGATGGAGTTATTCAACCATTCTTGAATATGGTTGCAGGTCAAAACTTTTAAGTTAAGTTCATTTGCAGGTTCATTAACTTGGTTAGCAACACCTGTTCTTGATGGAAGTCAAAATATAGTTGGAGTAAGTATGGCTAAAATACCATATACTTCATTTGTTGAAAGAACTGATAATGCTTATAACTTTACAGATGGTCTAGAACAAAGATATGATAAAAATGCTTTTAGATTCAAAAGAAAAAGAAGTATTTACAAAGATCAATAGTATTGGTAAAAAAATGAAGGAACATTATTAACTCAAACATTTGACGAAATGATGGGACATCAATATGCTAATGTTCAAAGAAGAATTTTTAAGTACTAATGATTTCTTTAAACGTGAACTTAGCTCTTTATTTGAATGGAAAAACTAGAAGTAAAGATTCTAACAAAGTTAAGTTCATAGGAGAAAAATTCTGAATTTAAAAACAGATACTGCTGGAGTAATAGATTACAAGAAAAAAATACTCAAGGTGTAATCTATTTAGGAGAAAAATGAAACAGTTAACCTAGGAAATTCTTCTGGTTTCTATGTGGCTTTAGCAAATGAAAAATATAAATTTGGAGACATAGGTGGAAGTAAAAGAAAGAGGAGTAGTAGGTAAATTCGGGAATTTACAATTCAAAAAGCATTTGATTATAATAATAGTTTAAACTGGACTTGGGATTTAGGAGTATTAGCTGGATACCATAGAATGGATAGAAAATATCTAGTAATAGATAAAAATCTATCAAGCAAAAATCAACTTATTATAACTATGGTTTAGAATTTAATAACAGATTATCTAAGGAATTTAGATTAAGTGAAACAATTAAATTTAAACCGTATGTAGGATTAGATCTTGCTTATGGAAGATTTACAAATATAAAAAGAAAAAAAGATGGACAAGTTCGTTTGGAAGTAAAAAGCTAATGATTATATGTCTGTAAAAACCAAATATAGGATTTGAAACAAGATATACTATACCAACAGATAGTACAGCTCATTATTTTGTAGCTTTTAGGAGCTAAGTATGAACAAGAGTTAGGAAAAAAACTTCTAACGTACAAAATAAAGCAAGAGTAGCTTATACTGATGCAGGTCACTATAACTTGAGAAAAAGATAAGAGAGAAGCAGGAAACTTAAATGGAGAATTAAGTGTAGGTATAGAAAAAGGAATATTTGGAGTAATCTTTAAAACAGGTTACGGAACAAGAACTAAAAGATTTTAGAACTGGAGTAGATTTACGTTTCATATTCTAATAAAATAAAGAATGATGTTGTTGGAAAATTTCTAACAACATCATTTTTTTCTTTTCTAATAAAAATATTATTAAAATAATCCTTTAAAAATGAATATAAAATGAAAAATTATAAAAAAATTAAAAATTTAAAAAAATTTTTGTTGACAAAGTTTATGAAAAAAATGTTATTATAGACGATGTCAACGAGACAAGGACATTAGCAACAGAATAGAGAAAAAAAGACAAAAAGCAACCATAAATTTGGTGTTAAATAAAAATAGCAAAATTGAGCTATTAAAAAGATTGAACGAAGAGTTTGATCCTGGCTCAGGATGAACGCTGACAGAATGCTTAACACATGCAAGTCTACTTGAACTTCGGTTTGGGTGGCGGACGGGTGAGTAACGCGTAAAGAACTTGCCTCACAGTTAGGGACAACATTTGGAAACGAATGCTAATACCTGATATTATGATTTTAGGGCATCCTAAGATTATGAAAGCTATATGCGCTGTGAGAGAGCTTTGCGTCCCATTAGCTAGTTGGAGAGGTAACGGCTCACCAAGGCGATGATGGGTAGCCGGCCTGAGAGGGTGAACAGCCACAAGGGGACTGAGACATCAGCCCTTACTCCTACGGGAGGCAGCAGTGGGGAATATTGGACAATGCACCAAAAAGTCTGATCCAGCAATTCTATGTGCACGATGACGTTTTTCGGAATGTAAAGTGCTTTCAGTTGGGAAGAAAAAAATGACGGTACCAACAGAAGAAGTGACGGCTAAATACGTGCCAGCAGCCGCGGTAATACGTATGTCACAAGCGTTATCCGGATTTATTGGGCGTAAAAGCGCGTCTAGGGTGGTTATGTAAGTCTGATGTGAAAATGCAGGGCTCAACTCTGTATTGCGTTGGAAACTGCATGACTAGAGTACTGGAGAGGTAAGCGGAACTACAAGTGTAGAGGTGAAATTCGTAGATATTTGTAGGAATGCCGATGGGGAAGCCAGCTTACTGGACAGATACTGACGCTAAAGCGCGAAAAGCGTGGGTAGCAAACAGGATTAGATACCCTGGTAGTCCACGCCGTAAACGATGATTACTAGGTGTTGGGGGTCGAACCTCAGCGCCCAAGCTAACGCGATAAGTAATCCGCCTGGGGAGTACGTACGCAAGTATGAAACTCAAAGGAATTGACGGGGATCCCGCACAAGCGGTGGAGCATGTGGTTTAATTCGACGCAACGCGAGGAACCTTACCAGCGTTTGACATCTTAGGAATGAGACAGAGATGTTTCAGTGTCACTTCGGTGAAACCTAAAGACAGGTGGTGCATGGCTGTCGTCAGCTCGTGTCGTGAGATGTTGGGTTAAGTCCCGCAACGAGCGCAACCCCTTTCGTATGTTACCATCATTAAGTTGGGGACTCATGCGATACTGCCTACGATGAGTAGGAGGAAGGTGGGGATGACGTCAAGTCATCATGCCCCTTATACGCTGGGCTACACGTGCTACAATGGGTAGTACAGAGAGTCGCAAAGCCGCGAGGTGGAGCTAATCTCAGAAAACTATTCTTAGTTCGGATTGTACTCTGCAACTCGAGTACATGAAGTTGGAATCGCTAGTAATCGCGAATCAGCAATGTCGCGGTGAATACGTTCTCGGGTCTTGTACACACCGCCCGTCACACCACGAGAGTTGGTTGCACCTGAAGTAGCAGGCCCTAACTGTAAGGAGGGATGCTCCGAGGGTGTGATTAGCGATTGGGGTGAAGTCGTAACAAGGTATCCGTACGGGAACGTGCGGATGGATCACCTCCTTTCTAAGGAGAATATGTCTTTCTCTATTCTATTGGTAATGTTCTTGTGTGGACTTATCAACAATGCGTTTGTAGCTCAGCTGGTTAGAGCACACGCCTGATAAGCGTGAGGTCGGTGGTTCAAGTCCACTCAAACGCACCATATGGGGATATAGCTCAGTTTGGGAGAGCGACGCACTTGCACTGCGTAGGTCAGCGGTTCGATCCCGCTTATCTCCACCATTAAATTATCTGAACATTGGAAACTATATAGTAGAACAAACAAGAAAAATTAACTCTAACAATTTCTTAGAGTTAGCTGTCAAAAAAATAGGTTAAAATAATTAAGGGCACACAAAGGATGCCTAGGTAGTAAGAGCCGATGAAGGACGTGGTAAGCTGCGATAAGCCTAGATAAGTTGCAATCGAACGTAAGAGTCTAGGATTTCCGAATGGAGCAATCTATTAAGATGGAGTCTTAATACGAAAGAGGGAACCGCGTGAACTGAAACATCTAAGTAACGCGAGGAAAAAGAAAGTAAAAACGATACCCAAAGTAGCGGCGAGCGAAAATGGGTCAAGCCTCAAACCTTAAATATGCCAAGGATACAGCCGTTGTATTTAAGGGGGTTGAGGGACAGAGTAGTGAAGAACTGTAAGATATTCAATATAGTGTATTGATGAATTGGAATTGTCTGGAAAGGCGAACCGTAGAAGGTGAAAGTCCTGTACAAGTAAATCCTTACACATATAACTCTGCTCCCAAGTAACATGGAACACGAGGAATTCTGTGTGAATCTGTGAGGACTATATCTCATAAGGCTAAATACTCTTACTAACCGATAGCGCATAGTACCGTGAGGGAAAGGTGAAAAAGAACCCCTGGAGGGGAGGAAATAGAACCTGAAATTGTGTGCTTACAAGCGGTCAGAGCCAGTAATGGTGATGGCGTGCCTTTTGGAGAATGATCCTGCGAGTTACGTTAAACGGCGAGGTTAAGTATAACGGAGCCGAAGGGAAACCAAGTCTTAATAGGGCGATTTAGTCGTTTGGCGTAGACGCGAAACCTGGGTGATCTAAACCTGTCCAGGATGAAGCTGTGGTAAGACACAGTGGAGGGATCCCTAACCCACCGCCGTTGAAAAAGTTGGGGGATGAGGTAGGTTTAGGGGTGAAAAAGCCAATCGAACCAGGAGATAGCTCGTTCTCTCCGAAATGCATCTAGGGTGCAGCCTTGAGTGTTCAATTATGGGGGTAGAGCACTGAATGATCTAGGGGGCGTATTGCTTACTGAAATCAATCAAACTCCGAATACCATAATTTAGAGCTCAGGAGTGAGACTATGGGAGTTAACTTCCATTGTCGAAAGGGAAACAACCCAGACCACCAGCTAAGTCCCTAATTATAACTAAGTGGGAAAGGAGGTGGAGATTCACAAACAACTAGGAGGTTGGCTTAGAAGCAGCCATACCTTTAAAGAGTGCGTAATAGCTCACTAGTCGAGAGTCTCTGCGCCGACAATGTAACGGGGCTAAGTTATAAAACCGAAGCTGTGGAATCCGCAAGGATTGGTAGGAGAGCGTTCTGTAGGCCGTTGAAGGAGAAGGGTAACCGACTCTGGAGGTATCAGAAGTGAGAATGCAGGAATAAGTAGCGAGAAAGGGGGCGAGAATCCCCTCGCCGGAAGACCAAGGTTTTCAGGGTAAAGCTTGTCTTCCTGAGTAAGCCGGACCCTAAGCCCAGGCTATAATGCGTAGGCGAATGGAAAACAGATTAATATTTCTGTGCCAGTCATATATTGTGATGGAGGGACGCAGAAGGGTATGCGCGCGGACGAACGGAAGTGTCCGTAGAAGTATGTAGGATGACTTGATAGGAAAATCCATTGAGTTATATCTGAGGTATGATATACAGTCGTAAGATGAATGCGCAAATCCCACGCTGCCAAGAAAAAGCTTCTAACGTTAATATTTGACTGCCCGTACTGCAAACCGACACAGGTGGTCAGGATGAGAAATCTAAGGCGGACAGGCTAACTCTCGTTAAGGAACTCTGCAAAATAACCTCGTAACTTCGGGAGAAGAGGGCCCTTGAGGGTCAGTATCCACGCGATACAAAGCACTCGAGGGTCGCAGTGAAGAGGCTCAAGCAACTGTTTAACAAAAACACAGGTCTATGCTAAGCTGGAAGGCGATGTATATGGGCTGACACCTGCCCAGTGCTGGAAGGTTAAGAGGAGGAGTGAGAGCCCGAATTGAAGCCCCAGTGAACGGCAGCCGTAACTATAACTAGTCCCTAAGGTAGCGAAATTCCTTGTCGGGTAAGTTCCGACCTGCACGAATGGTGTAATGATTTGAGCGCTGTCTTGACGGGAGGCCTGGTGAAATTGTATTACCGGTGAAGATACCGGTTACCTACAGTAGGGACGGAAAGACCCCATGGAGCTTTACTGTAGCTTGGTATTGGGTTTTGGCATTGCATGTATAGGATAGTTGGGAGACTGTGATGATATGGCGCTAGCTGTATCGGAGTCATCGGTGGAATACCAACCATTCAATGCTGAAATTCTAATCTGTGGTTTGTAGCCACGGAGACAGTGCTAGGTGGGCAGTTTGACTGAGGGCGGTCGCCTCCGAAAGAGTAACGGAGGCGTTCAAAGGTTCTCTCAGGTTGGATGGAAATCAACCATAGAGTGCAATGGCATAAGAGAGCTTGACTGCAAGACTGACGGGTCGAGCAGATGCGAAAGCAGGACATAGTGATCCGGCGATTCCGAATGGAAGGGTCGTCGCTCAACGGATAAAAAGCTACCCTGGGGATAACAGGCTGATCCTACCCGAGAGTCCATATCGACGGTAGGGTTTGGCACTCGATGTCGGCTCATCGCATCCTGGGGCTGGAGAAGGTCTCGAGGGTTGGGCTGTTCGCCCATTAAAGCGGTACGTGAGCTGGGTTCAGAACGTCGTGAGACAGTTCGTATCCCTATCCACTGTAGGCGTTAGAATATTGAGAAGACCTGTCCTTAGTACGAGAGGACCGGGATGGACAAACCTCTGATGTACCAGTTGTCACGCCAGTGGCACAGCTGAGTAGTCACGTTTGAATAGATAACCGCTGAAAGCATCTAAGCGGGAAACTAACTTCAAGATAAGTATTCTTTAAGATACCTTCGAGCCTAGGAGGTTGATAGGTTGGGGAGTGTAAGTGCAGCAATGCATTTAGCTGACCAATACTAATTATCGAAGTTTTAATCTAAGTTTGTTTTACTATATAGTTTCAAGTGTTCAGACTTGCACATAACAAGATTATGTGGTACAATATATATGCTTGGTGAGTATAGCTATGGGGGTACACCTAGTTACATTCCGAACCCTAGAAGTTAAGCCCCATATACGCTGATGGTACTTGGCTGGAAGCGGCCTGGGAGAGTATGGATTTGCCAAGCAATTGTTGCTTCCTTAGCTCAGTCGGTAGAGCATGCGGCTGTTAACCGCAGCGTCAATGGTTCGAGTCCATTAGGAAGCGCCATTTTAGAAATTCAACACACTATTCAGTGTGTTTTTTTATTTTATCACTCTTAAAAGAAAATTAATAGAAATAGTAAAAAATAATTCGTTACTGAGTAAATTTCTTAACGATAAAAATTAACGTTTCGCTGCAAAACATGAAACTCGCTATGCTCAAACACTCATGCTTTTGCTCGAGCTCACTTGCTTTTAATTTTTATCTAAAATTTCCATTCGTAACTCATTTATTTTTTTACTTTTTCACATAATTATGATATTTTAATTTCTATATTTTACCCAAAAATTATCAACTAGATAATGATCTTTGTTGATATTATTTTTCTTCTAAAAAGTGTCTTCATAGTTTTTATGAATTCACCAGTTCCAATAATATAGTAGTGAGCATCATAGATATCATCTAATTTTTCTTTTTAATAAATCTATGTTTTATTCTAGGTTGTATACCTGTGAATACAGGATTGTAGTTATAATTTTTAATATTATAGCTTCCTAATCTTTCATGATAAGTTGTCTTAGCTAAAGTTCTATTAGAATAGAATAAGCTAACCTTACCTTGATAATCAATTTTTCAAGTTCCATAAGCATTGGTATGATTGGTGCAATCCCTATACCTGAAATCAAGAAAAACAATTTCTTTATCAGAAAATTTAAAACCAAAAGCTTCCAGTTGCTTTAGTAATAGTTGCACTGTCACCTTTTTTTCATAGCTAAACATCTTTGTTTAAATTCACTATCACTAGTTCTCATAACAAATCTTAATAGATCTTCATCAGGGGTGAGAAGCTATAGATAAAGCTCTAGCAAAGTTTTTATCTTGAGGATCTTCCCTACATTTAAAAATGTATATTGTCCCTATTTTTAAATTCATAATCACTTGGTTTAGTGAAAAATTAGTTCAATAGTATTTTCTGCAACATCATTTCTTTCAACTAAATTTAAGTCATATATTTTTTTCATAATCCGCCTACCTTTAAAAATAATATTTTTTTGATTATAACATAAAAAAATTGAACTATAAAAGAAAAAAATTTTTGTAAATGATGTCTACTAATGATAATAACTTAAAAAGAACTATAGCTCATATAAAGTAGGAAAAAGTAAAAATATATTTTTTTATATAATAAAATTAAAAGATTTACTTTACTTTTTCGTTTTATATAATAAAATTAATAGGTTGATAACACTATATATTGTGTTATTATTTTTATTTTTCACACAATATATGGAAAATAATGAGTTTAAGGAGTGTTTAGAAATGATTAAAGTTTATGGTAAGGAAAAACTGTAGTAAATGTACATCTTTAAAAAGGGATATTAACAGATAGAAACATTGAATTTGAATACATTGAAGATGTAAAAACACTTATGATAGTTGCTAGTAAAGCAAGAATTATGAGTGCACCAGTAATAGAATACAACGACACAGTCTACTCAATGGAAGCCTTCTTAAAGGTGATCTAATGACTAATGAGAGAAGAAAAAAGTTATCAATAGAGATAACATAGTTGAAGATTTAAATATAGAGAAGATAAGAGAAAAACTTTTTAAGAGCCTGTGATGGTTTAGAAGTAAATATGGTTGAGTTAGAAAGTAATATAGATTCAATCTATGAAGAAAAATATCACAACTCAAAAGATACAAGCCTCTTTAATAAATACAGCTGTTACTATGACAAGCTTTTGAAGAAAGTGACTGGGCTTATGTGGCAGGAAGATTACTGATGATGGAAGCTGAAAGAGAAGTTTATCATTCAAGAAAGTTTTCTTATGGAGATTTTGCTAAGACTATAAAGCATATGGTTGAATTAGGATCTATACGATGAAAGACTACTTACATATACAGAAGAAGAATTAAATCAAATATCTCAACTGATAGATTTAAGTAGAGATATGGTTTACGACTATGCTGGAGCAAATATGCTTGTCAATAGATATCTTATCAAACATGATGGGAAAAACTTATGAACTACCTCAAGAAACATTTATGACTATATCTATGATGTTGGCATTAAATGAAAAAGAAGGAGAAAACAAGAGTAAATATAGTAAAAAGAATTCTATAATGCTCTATCACTTAGAAAAATTATCTCTAGCAACACCAATACTTGCTAATCTTAGAATACCTAATGGAAACTTATCATCTTGCTTTATAACTGCAATAGATGATAATATAGAATCTATTTTTCTATAATATAGACTCAATAGCAAGAATTAGTAAAAATGGTGGAGGAGTAGGTGTAAACGTTTCAAGAATAAGAGCGAAAAGGTTCTATGGTAAATGGTTATTACAATGCAAGTGGTGGAGTTGTACCTTGGATCAGAATAATAAATGACACAGCAGTTGCAGTAAATCAACAAGGTAGAAGAGCAGGAGCTAGTTACAGTAGCTTTTAGATACTTGGCATTTAGATATAGAAACTTTCTTAGAACTTCAAACTGAAAATGGAGATCAAAGAGGAAAAGGCTTATGATATTTATCCACAAGTTGTATGTTCTAACTTATTTATGAAGAGAGTAAAAATAATGAGTCTTGGACTCTATTTGACCCATATGAAATTAGAAAAATATAGAGTTGAACTTTGTGAGCTTTTACGGCTATGAATTTGAGAATCTATATGAGAAGCTAGAGAAAGATAATGACATTAAGTTAAAGAGAGTTTTAAGTGCTAAGGAACTGTTTAAAAGCATAATGAAAACTCAATTGGAAACTGGAATGCCATATATCTTCTTTAAAGATAGAGCAAACGAAGTAAACCACAATTCTCATATGGGAATGATAGGTAATGGAAATCTATGTATGGAAAGTTTCTCAAACTTCAAACCAACTATAAATTTTTGTTGAGGAAGAAGATGGAAATACATCTATAAGAAGAAGTGAAATGGGAGAAATTCACACTTGTAACTTAATTTCTCTTAACCTAGCAGAACTTACTTCTGAAGAATTAGAAAAACATGTTGCTTTAGCAGTGAGAGCTTTAGACAATACTATAGATTTAACTGTTACACCATTAAAAGAATCAAATAAACATAACTTAATGTATAGAACAATAGGAGTAGGGGCAATGGGACTTGCTGACTACTTGGCAAGAGAATATATGATCTATGAAGAGTCAATCAATGAGATAAATGAATTATTTGAAAGAATAGCACTTTATTCAGTAAAAAGCTTCAGCATTATTGGCAAAAGATAGAGGAGCATACAAAGCTTTCAAAGGCTCTAAATGGGATCAAGCTATATTCTTTTGGAAAGAAAAGAGAATGGTATGAAGCTAATTCTAAATTTAAAGATGAATGGAATGAAGCCTTTTTATTTAGTAGAAGCTAATGGACTAAGAAATGGAGAGCTAACAGCAATAGCACCAAATACATCAACATCATTATTGATGGGATCAACTGCTTCTGTAACTCCAACATTCTCAAGGTTCTTCATTGAAAAAAATCAAAGAGGAGCTATACCAAGAACAGTTAAACATTTAAAAGATAGAGCTTGGTTCTATCCAGAATTTAAAAATGTAAATCCTATCAGTTATGTAAAAAAATAATGGCTAAGATAGGGTTCGTGGACAACACAAGGAGTATCTATGGAAATGGTCTTTGACTTAAACAAAGATATTAAAGCTAAAGATATTTATGACACTTTAATAACAGCTTGGGAAGAAGGATGTAAAAGTGTCTACTATATAAGAACAATTCAAAAGAATACAAATAATATTTCAGATAAAGAGGAGTGAAAAGCTGTAGTGGATAGAAAGAAATTATTTAATCCAGAAGGTGATGATACATTAAATGCAAGAAAAGATAATAAAGGGAAATTCAACTAACCTTTTTAACTTGAATAATGTTAGATATCAATCAGTCAATCAGTTGTATAGAACTATGATGGCGAATTTCTGGATACCAGAAAAAGGTTGATTTAACTCAGGATAAAAAACGATTAGGAAAAATTTAACTTTACCTGAAAGAGAAGCCTATGATGGAATATTGTCATTCTTAATTTTCTTAGACAGTATACAAACGAATAATATTCTAATATTTCAGACCATGTAACTGCACCAGAAGTTAATATGTTACTGACTATACAAACTTTCCAAGAAGCTATACATTCTCAATCTTATCAATATATAATTGAGTCTATACTTCCAAAACAAAGTAGAGATTTAATCTATGATAAATGGAGAGATGACAAGGTATTATTTGAAAGAAATAGTTTTATTGCAAAAATATATCAAGATTTCATAGATGAGCAATCAGATGAAAAATTTTTGCTAAGGTTATAATAGCAAACTACTTACTTGAATCATTATATTTCTATAATGGATTTAACTTTTTCTATCTTCTAGCAAGTAGAAATAAAAATGGTAGGAACTTCTGATATTATAAGACTTATCAATAGAGATGAGTTATCACATGTTGTTCTTTTTCAGAAGTATAGTTAAAGAAATCAAAAATGATTATCCTGAATTCTTTCTCAGCTGAAACAATCTATTCTATGTTTAAAACAGCTGTTGAACAAGAAATTAACTGGACAGAACATATAATTGGAAATAGAGTATTGGGTATAACTTCTCAAACAACAGAAGCTTATACAAAATGGCTAGCCAATGAAAGATTAAAAATCATTAGGTTTAGAACCTCTATATTCTGGATTTAATAAAAAAATCCATACAAACACTTAGAAAGATTTGCTGATACTGAAGGAGAAGGAAATGTCAAATCTAACTTCTTTTGAAGGAACAGTTACAAGTTACAATATGAGTTCTTCTATTGATGGTTGGGAAGATTTTTAATGGCAGAAAAATAATGAAACAAATAAAACAGATGAAAATGAAAAGTATATCTACATATTTAGACTTCATAATATTTGAATTAAATAGAAGCATAAATAGGAAAGATATTTTTAGAAAATAAAGCGTATCTTTTGGGGAACAGCTTTTGGTTGCTTTTATTTCCTTTAATAATAATTTTTGATATAGCTGAAGATATTTGTAAAATTCAAGATATTTAATTATTTTTCTTTTAAAAATGATATCTGTTATAGCTTGTATAATTTCATTTGTATATATTTATTTAACAATAAATCTTAGCGAGAATATCTATCTAGAAGGATTTGATGTATCAGTAATAAGAGAAAAAACTAAAAATTGAACAAGAAGTAGAAGTATCGGAATATCATAAAAGAAACATTGAGGATAATAAATAATAGATGTGAAGAAAAACTAAAACTCTAAAAATAGCAATAAAGTTTGCTTTATTATTTTTTTCATCGTATATTTTTTTGTTTATGTTAGGAGGTGAAAAATAAATGGCTGATAAAAAATGGAAGATTAATAGATGGAAATGTAAATGAAGAAGATATAGAAGATTGATAGGTGGAAGTATAAATGAAAAAGATAAAGAAAAGATAAAAATAAAAGATGTGAATCCTTCAAATGAAACTAAATCTCCTGTAAAAAGATTTCTTGGTGCAGAATCGTTTACTGGAATAGAAAGTTATACTGATACAAAAATTCTGATGATAAATCTAAAAAAATAAAATAATAATTATAAAAATATTTATAGATGATAACAAGATTATTATACTAATTAGAAATAAAAATTGTTTCACTCTTTCACCTCCTTTTAAAAAGAGGTTAAGAGGAACTGAAGAAAAAGCAAAAATAGCACTTACTGGAATAGGTGCTATTTTTTTATTTTAAGATATTGATTTTATACACATAAATAAGTATAATAAATATGAGGGATCTAAAACTAGAGGCTGTAAAATTTGCTTTGTACCTCAATAAAGGAGTGATTATCATGTTAATATACCCAGCAATATTTCCATAAGGACAGTTGAGGGAGGCTATGTAGTTGTATTTCCAGATTTTGATGATGGAGCAACAGAAGGTCAAACATTAGAACAAGCTATGGAAATGGCAGAAGACTATATAGGAACTTATTTATACGATGACTTTTATAAAAAGGAAAAGAACTACCTAAGGCTAGCGATATAAATAAAATATCATTAGAGATTCCAGAAGATGAAAAAAAGAATTCTATATTGAAGGGAAAAGTTTTAAAACATTGGTTAGCTTAGATATGATGAAATATGTCAATGAATGTAAAAAGTGCTACTGTTAGAAAGAATGTAACTATACCTAGCTGGCTGAATGAAATGGGGAAAAAAATCATAATCTTAACTTTTTCTAACTTACTACAAGAAGCTATAAAAAAAGAATTAGATATTGAATAGAAACATATTAAAAAGGCTGTTGCAAAATTATAATCTTAATTCAAAAGTAAAAAAATAAGTGAGTTACATTATAAGTTTTATTATTAAAATTTTTCTTTGAACTAAATAATTAATAGTTTTGACAAGATTACTGCGACGTCCATTATTGTTGTAGAGCCATTTGAAACTCTAAAAACACTAATGGCAGGCAAGTAATCGTATATATAACTAAATTTTATTATTATCTCAAAAGAAAAATTTTTCTAAATTTACTCAGTAACGAACTATTTTTTTACTTTTTATTATTTTACAACAGCCTCTTATTTTCTATAAAGTTTGTTTTATTCTGTAATCTAATTCAGAAAAAGTCAATAAATCTAGCTTGTCTATGGATTTCTTTTCCATTATAAAATAATATAACAACTGGTGCTGTATATAGGTTTCAATTGACCTACTGCCTCTGCCATTTCATCAGCTTGGATATAGTAAGCAAGATAATTATTTTTATCTATTAGTTTCTTTAACCTTTGGAAAAATCTACCTCACAGACTGAACAACCTTCACTTTTTTTATATAACAAAAATTTTCTCTTCATTTTTAATTGTTTTCTAATAAATCATTATAAGTTTTAATTTTTTTCCATTATAATTTCACTGCTCTAGTCATAATAAATGTGGGAATATTCATCTCATGAAGTCTTCCCTTCACCACCAGTATCATCTTCAATATTAGTCAAAGATAAAACCTGCTTTTTAATTGTCCACCAAGTTGTTCACTTAAAGCTATGTGAAAATTGGTAACCACAGTCCATTTTTTTAAGAATTCTTTATGTTCTTCATTTTTTTAAGGGATTAAATGGCATAGAAAAAAACTATTTTTTTCTTCATTTTCATCTAATACATAATTGATTATTGTATCCAGTCCACAAAGTAAAAATTCCACCTTTTTTTCAAGATTCTATAACATTCTTTAAAAACAGGTTCTACACTTTCGATATAGCAATTACTTACTGGATGAAAAAAATTATATCGAAACTTTCATCTTCAAAAAGGTAAGGCCTTTTGTCATATCAGCTTTTACAATATTTACTTTATATTTTTCTCTTTCTGCAACCATTTTTTTCAGATGCTAATTGTTCATCTGAATAATCAAGCACAGTACAATCAGCACCTAAAGCAGTAAATATAGGGATTTGTTGTCCTCCACCAGAAGCAAGTCCTAATAATTTTTTTACCTTTTTAAATTTCCAAACCATTCATGAGGAACAAATTTTTACTGGTGTAAGCTTTTTACATCCCAATCTCCATTTAAAAGCCTTGATATATTCTTCATGACTTATGGCTCTTCCCCATTCCCAATCTTCTTCTTTAATCCATCTATCTATTGTTGCAGCATTAATATCTTGGTAACTCATTTTTATTTCTCCCTACAAATAGAATTATTGTAAATCAATCCAAAAATCTTTTCTTATTTTCACCATCGACATTTCTAATATCTTCCAATTTTGCATTAGCAGACAAAATAACTTTTCTCACTGGCAATATTATCTTCATCACAAGTGATAAGAACTTTTTATTTTTAAGTCTTTACATTTTTCTAAGGCAAGTTTTTAACATCTGTTTAGCATAACCTTTATTTCTTTTCAGTTTTTTTCTAACACCATATCCCAATATTTCCACCAACTTGAGTTAAATATTTCATTCAGATAATGTCTAATATCTATCATTCCTACAATATAATTATCTTTTTCTCTTACTGCTAAATATGTTGATGAAGGAACAAGTCCTTTAGGAACAGTGTCTTTCACTACTTCTCTTTTTAATTCTTCAAAGCCAAATCTTCAATAGAAGAAAAATCTATTTAAACCAGCTGAACCATTTATAATAGGGCTTTCTGCTAAGAATTCTTCCTTATATTTAATAATTTCATCTGCATAAGATAAGTCAGGTTTTACTAAAATAATTTTTATCCATAATAAGTTCCTTTCAAAAAAATGTTCATATATTTTAATCATATCATAAATTGGTTAAAAAAATAAATTTATGCTACTATATTTTAATTTTTTTATGTGCTTGCGGAAAAAGTTGGGTAAAAATTTTTAAGATGGAGTAAAAATAAAAATAATTATTAAGAAAAAAAGAAAGGCTATTATCAGTAAAAAGCTGAATATCCTTATTTTTATTTTTATAAAAAGATTTTAAATAATCTATTTTTATAAAAAGATTATTGACAAATAAAAATAAATGTTAGAATGCACGTAACTTAAAAAAATAAAAATTATATTAATAGAGGAGGAAATTGTATGAAAAAATTTTTTTATGTTTTGTTTATTTATGGTTCTTAGCTTAGGAGTATTTGCACAAAAGTTAAATACAGATGGAAACCCTAATTTTGATCAGCTTGTAGGAGTAAAATTTACTAAGCCTTTACTATGAAGATGGAGAAAATTATGATGGGGTATATTATTGTACTATTACTAAAAAAAGGAAATGGCTACCATATTAAAGGAAAAAAATGTTACTTATGGGAATAGAGGAAATAGCAACTATTAATATGAAATTGAAAGTTTACAAGAAAAATATATTTAGAAGATGAATGGGGACAACTTTACGCATATGATACTAATAAAAAAAGACATTAGTTCTTATGGAATCTAAAGAAAATTTAAATGTAATGTTATATTTTAGAAGAGCTTCAAAAATAAGTTGAATTAAAAAAATTTTCACTATGGAGGAGGAGATTATATGAAAAATTTTTTTAAGGTCTTTTTGTTTGGTCTTATGTTGGTATCTGGGGTAATCTTTGTTAGTTGTGGAAAAAGGAATTAACAGGTTTACATAAAAGAATTCGATATTATTTTTTTAATGGAATTAAAGAAGAGGTTACAACTGATTTTAAAAAAACAATATGACAAGTTTAGAAAAAGAAATTAAGAATTCATCTCAAAATGAATTAGAAGCAAAGCTTCAACTTTTTGGTATAGAGTTATATATGAAGCTTTCAATCAAGCTTCATATGATGTAGTAAGTATTAATGATATGGGCGATAAGGCAGAACTTAAGATAAAAAGTAAAAGGCGTTGATTTCTTTGAAGCTTTTCAACAAATAATGACAAATACAACTGAAGATAGATCAAATCTTCTAGATGAAATACAAGGTTTAGTTAAAAAAGTAAAAAAAGGAAAAGCTCCTGTTATTGAACAAGAAATGGATATTGAAATGACAAAAAGAAAATGATACATGGACTATCCCAGAAAGACAAAAAGTATGTTCTAATGAAAAAGAATGATGGGTATTGAAAAAAGGCACTATTTTTCGATAACTAGATTAGCATAAAAAGTAACAAATATCAGCTGATAACTAGAAAGGACTATTGCAGATCACTATGATTTTGCAATAGTTTTTTTATGATTGAAAATAAAAAACTAGAGATTTCTCTCTAGTGATATTTTTATATATGGCTGGGGTGGCTGGATTCGAACCAACGCATAACGGAGTCAAAGTCCGTTGCCTTACCGCTTGGCGACACCCCAATAGAATTAAAAAAAGCCTAAAGGCTAGTATATATATATGGTGCGGAGAGAGAGACTTGAACTCTCACGTCTGGGACACTAGATCCTAAGTCTAGCGCGTCTGCCAATTCCGCCATCCCCGCAAAAAATGGTGCGTCATACAAGATTTGAACTTGTGACAACACGATTAAAAAGTCGTGCGCTCTACCAACTGAGCTAATGACGCAAATGGGGTGACCGACGGGGATCGAACCCGCGACAACCAGTGCCACAAACTGGCGCTCTACCAACTGAACTACGGTCACCATTATAAGTTTTTGGAGCGGGAAACGAGGTTCGAACTCGCGACATTCAGCTTGGAAGGCTGACGCTCTACCAACTGAGCTATTCCCGCACTTCAATGGTCGGAATAGCAAGATTTGAACTTGCGGCCCCCTGCTCCCAAGGCAGGTGCGCTACCGGGCTGCGCTATATTCCGACTTATGTATTTGATACTTCGTTATTATAGCCCCTTTTTATGATAATGTCAAGAACTTTTTTTATTTTTTTAAAAAATTTTTTTTAATAAAAATAAGAATCAACTTCTCCTTTATAGAGAAGTCAATTCTTATTAAAAGATTTTTTTAATTATCTAGAGAAAGTATTCCTTTTTCTATTTTTCAATTTCTTCTTTTATCTCGTCATTTAAAGTTCCTTGTTCAATAAGAGAAGCTCTAGCAGAATTCAGATATTTTTGAGCATTATCTTTGTCACCAATTCCAAGATAACTATGAGCTAGCTCTAAATCTTCTCCATCTACAACATCATCTTCATCTATTGATATCTGTCTTGATTCTAAAAAGAACTTCTATAGCTTCTTCATATCTTCCTAGTTTTCTTAAGCACTCACCCATAGAATATAGATACCAACCATCTTCATCTTTAGCATATGCTTTTCTAAAAATAGTCTAGTGCTTCTTCATATCTATCAAAGTTAAAGCAATACAGTTCCTGTTACTTCAAAAAAATCCAAGCATCATCTCTTCCCTAATTCCATAGCTCTTTCAAAATGTTCTAGTGCTTCTTTTTCTTGTTTCAGGATTGTAGCCTAATTGATACCCCCATTTCTGAATGTATCCATTCATCATCTCTTCCTAGAGCTCTTGCTACATTTAGATATTCTAGGACTACTTCTGGTTCTACTTCTTCTAATTTTCCATAAAACCAAGCTATTTCAGAATTTATCATAATTCTTCTATCAATGTCATCTTCTCCGACCATAGTCAAAGATTTCTTTAATCTTTCAAGGGCTTCATTAATCTTTCCACTTCTACCTAAATTTATAGCTATTTCTGTATTAATCCACTCATCATCTCTATCTAATTCTTCAGCTCTCAATAAAAAATGGAAGTGCATCTTCATATTTTTTTCCATACAACTATAGATAACTCCAAGTTCTGATAATACATGTACAGCATCTTTATCCAATTCATAAGCTATTAATGCACATTCAAGGGCTTTTTTTCATATTCTTCTAAATTCTCATAACAAAGTGCCATTTCAAAAATTTATCCAAACATCATTTCTTCCTTTTTTTCTTTAGATAACATAAAGTATTCAAGAGCTTTTTCAAAGTTCCCTAAGTGACGATTACACCAACCAAGTTGCCCATAGACAAATTCTAATTCTGTTTCTTCTGTTTCATCATCTAAACTTAAGGCATATTCAAACTTCTCAATAGCTTCTTCATACTTTTCTAAGTCTGCTAAGCAAGAACCATATTGTACATTTATCCAAACATCATTTCTTCCAAGTCTCATTGCTTTTTTTATGTAGTTTATAGCTTTTTCAGGTTCTTCTAAAAGCTCCATAGTGCCAAGCTATTTCTGACATAATATTAAAATCTTTTTTTGTCAAATTTTTTTCAGCTTTCCAAATAGAATTTCAATGCATTTTTATGTTCATCTTTTGCTTTGTAACAATGTCCTATTTCAGTGTTTATTATAGCAAGATTTCCACCCCATTTTTTTAGCTTGATTGAAATCTTCTATAGCTTCCTCATACATATTTAGCTTTCTTTTTACACCAACCAAGCCGAGCATAGATAAATGCTACATCTTTATCCTCATCATCATCTGCTTCTAAAGCACGATTTAATCTTTCAATTGCCTCTTCATATCTGCCTAGTTTTGATAGACAGTACCCAAACTCAGTATTTGTCCAAGCATCATCTTGACCAAGTTTTTTTCAAGTCTTTCTAAATATTTTAATCCTTCTTCATATCTAGCTGTAGTATCATAAAGCCAAGCTAGATCAGTAAGTATATCTCTATCTTCTGCATCTAGTTCAAGTACTTTAAAACAATATTTTAAAGCCTCTTCTTTTTTTATTCAAATGCTTATAACATGTTACCATTTTTTTTATAGATCCAAATTTCTTTTTTTATCTAATTTTTTTCAGCCATAAAAAAATATTCTAGTGCTTCTTCATATCTTTCTTGTCCAGCTAGACAATAGCCTAACTCAGCACATGCCCATGCATCATCTTTTATTTCTACCTAAAAATATTTCTAAGTATTTCCTCAGCCTTTGTGTATTCCATATGTCTATCATACATCCAAGCTAAAAATGAGTCAGTTCTCAGTTCAGTTTCTTCATCGACCACATATTTTTTTAGCTTCAAGAGCATATTCTATAGCTTTTTCTGAATTTCTATTTTCATCTTCAATTCTTGATAAGCTTGTATATATTCCTATTAGAAAAATAATAGGTATCTTCGTCATTAGGATCTAATTTATATGCTTTTTAAGAAACATTTTTTTCTGCATTGACAAAATCTTCTAAGAAAAAAATAAGAATAGCCTGCTCTCCGATTCCATTGAAAAACTATTTCCTTCCTCAAATTCTATAGTTTTTTTAATATCTCTAAAAGCTTTTTTTCATAATTTTTCTATATTGTTGTAAGCACTAGCTAATTTCCTATTAATTCTGTATTTAATCTTTCTGCTGGCAAAGCTTCTATTAAGTCTATTATTTCTTGATATTTTTTTCTAAGTCATGTAATCTTTCAATTTCTTCTAATAATGTTTCTTTCAAGTCTTCACCCCTTAGTTTATCTTATAGTTCATCTATCATATCTTCTAATTGATCTAATTCCTCTTCATATTCATCTATAAAATCGTCAGCAACATTGTCTGCACCTTCTCTTGCAAGTTCTAAATATTTTTTTCAGCATTTTTTTCTTATCTTTTTAATCCTATATAGCAACGAACAAGTTCCATATCTTCTCCATCTGTTACATCTCCTTCTTGTTCAGAGATTCTTCTTGATTGTAAAAGAACTTCTATTGCTTCTTCATATTTTTAGAGCTGCTAATGCTCTACCTCTATTATATAATTGTTCTCCCATCTCCACTAAGAGCAAAAAGCTTTTTGGAAAGTTTTTTTCAGCTTTTTTTCATAATTCTCTGGCTCTAACATATAGATATTTCCTAAAGCTTCAAGAAGAACAGGATTTTTTTATCATCTATTTTAGCTTGTTCTTCAAAAATACTTTTAATGCCCTCTTCTTCTCCTTTAGTAGTTTTTTTAGATTCTGGTAAAGGTGAAGATATATCCAGTTATCATTTCTTCCTAAATCTTTTTGCTGTATAGAAATATTTAAGTGCTTCTTCAGTTTTTCCTTGTACACCATGTAAATATCCTAATTCAGAGACGATGAAAAATCTTTTTCATTTAACTTTTTCATCACCATTTTTCTGCTTCATCTGCTTCAATTAATTTTAATGATTTTTTTCTAATCTTTTTATAGCTTCTTCATATCTTTTCAAGTCTTCCTAAACATTGACCTATTTCAGTGTTAAGCCATTCATCATCTCTACCTAATTTTTTTCAGCTTCCAATAGATATTTTAAACCTTGTTCAAAATCTTCAAACTCATTACATGTCCAACCAGCTTCTGAATAAAGCCATATATCTGCATTAAGAGTATCTTCTTCAGCTTTTCCTATGAATGATAAATATGTGTCAAGAGCATTTCCTAAATCTCCTAAATACATATAGGCTCTACCTAAAAACATTGATTAATTCCATATCCATCTTATCAGCTGGTAGCTTTTTAATTTCTCTTACAATCTTATCATATTCCCCATTTTGCCCAAAAACTATCAATTTTATCCCAAAAATTTTTGATCCATAACTTTCACCTCTATTATTATTTTTTTTGTTTATTTTTATTTATAAAAAAAGGTAGTATAATTAACCTATACTACCTTTATAAAAAGATAACATACCAATTAAATTTTTGTCAATTATTTCTATTTTTTTCTTAATTTCAAAAATCTAATTCTAGTCTTTCCCCATATCTTAATTTGTTTCTCATACCTTGAACTACATCATCAAGCTCTGTCAATGCTCCCAAGATATTTTTTTCTTCTGTAGTTGATTCAATAACTTTATTAATTCCACCATTTTTTTAATAACTATTCTTCTATCTCCCATAAGAGCAAGAATAGGATCATGTGTTGCCATTAAAACTATCTTATTATTTCCAACAAGTAAGTCTAAGGCTTTTTTTCTATCTATACCTGCATTTTCAATTTCATCTATAAGAACTATTGGAGATGTACTTAAAATTGCTGTATCTGATATCATCAATGCTCTTGATTGCCCTCCACTTAAACTTGTTATTGGAGTATCTATAGTAAATTTTTTTCTCCTGCAAGCTCATTAGCTTGATTAAATATTTTTTTCTATTACACTTTCTCTATCTAAAAACTAATCTACTTTCAGCATGCAAATCTATGAATTCTCTTACAGTTAAATCCATTACAAAGTTCATATTTTGAGAAAGTTGTGCAACTAATTTATAACTAGGAGAAAAATCTTTTTAGCATCCATCAGTTCTCCATTTACAAGAACTGTTCTCTTTGTTGGAGTATCTCCTTGAGCTCCCCATTCTATATCTGCAAGTAGTCTACTTTTTTTCCTGAACCTGTAGATCCTACTATTGCAACAATTTCTCCTGATTTTATTACTAATTCTTCATAGCCTTCTTTTTCACCTTTTTTTGTTATATCCTGGAAGTAACGTTATGCTTTCAACTTTTTGCTCAGTAACTCCAAGTATATCAAGAAGGTCGAAGTCCATTTCATCTAATTCATTATTATCTATACTCATTTCCTCTCCTTCATCTGTACCTATGTAATAGAATAAAAAAATAAGTGAGTTACATTAGTAAATAACTAATAGTTTTTTTATAAGATTACTGCGACGTCCATTATTGTTGAGAGAGCCTTTGTGGAGCTCTCGAGACACTAATGGCTGGCAAGTAATCACTATATATAGCTAAAAAAATTATTAAAATCTACTCAGTAACGAACTATTTTTTTATTATTCCTCAAAATTTATTTTTTTCTGATATTTCCAAGTTGGTATTCGTTTCCTATTCTAGTTTCCCCTAAGCAATATGAACATACTGCTGAAGGTAATGGGAATCTTAATTTTCTTTCCAACACTGTATCTATTTCTTCATTTTTTTATCCATTATTAAAGAACCAAATTCATAAGTTCCTTGTCCTGTTAAACCATTTATATGGATAATAGCTGCCTTAGGGTTTACTGTTTGTACTCTTGAAGCAAAAAAACTTCTCTTTCTGCTTGAGAAACTATATCTCCCTTTGTAATAACAACTATATCTGCTAATTTAAGCATAGATCCTATTTTTAGGAGTGTTTATTCCACTTAGGTTATCTATTACACACACTGCTTTAATATCTTTTTAAATAAGGTGAACATCTATTACATAGTCCAGCACTTTCTGTGATTAATAAGTCCACACCATTAGCTTGTCCCCATTGCACAACTTCTTCTATATTACTTGCAAAAAGTGGTCTGGACAAACTGAACCTGATAATCCTTTTTACAAGTATTCCTGCTTTTTTTCATATAAAAACATCATCATCTGTGTAAAGACAGTCAAACTTAACTATACCAACTTTAATATTTTGTGCCTTTAAACTTTCTATTGTTTTGATAATAAGTGAAGTCTTTCCAGATGAAGGTGATCCTGATACTGTTATAAGTTTCATTATTCAGCTGCTCCTTCCTTAAATGTTTCTTCACATTTTTTTAATTAATTCTCCCATATCATTTGAATAGATAAAGTCCCAACCAACCCAAAGCATAGGTCTACCATTTACAGGATTTTTTACTTCTGGGTGTACACTTGGGAATAATCCTTGATTAGCTAGAGTATCTCCAACTGCTTTTCCACTCATAAATTTAATAACTTTTTTTCTAATTCTTTTTGCCTTTGAAGCCTTAGTCAACATAAATATTGGAGATATAATTGCTCCTTCTTTTAGCCATATAACTTCTTTTTGATCCTTTTTTTCTGGTACCATTTTTAGAGAAGAAGTAAGGCATTATTGTTACAACAGGCTCTTTTGCTTCAACCATTTGTGCAGGGTGTAAATTAGAAAGTAAAGAATGTCCTAAACTTCTTACACCTTCAAAAACCATATAATTTATAGATATGGATTAAGATTGAATTGAATAAGTCAAAGTCTGCTATAGGTAATGAAACAGATTTTGCAAATTCAGGTTTCAATAAATCTGCCCAAGATCTAGGAACTTCTCTACCATTTAGAGCTGCCTTATTAACTATGAATATAGCTGGTACAACTCCTATCATAGAGTAATCTCCATGAGGATCTTTTTAAGTGAATATTTTCATTATCGAAATCTGTATTGTATTTTTTTCAATACCTGTCATATCTTTAAATATACCTTGTTCTTTGAATTTTACCCATTAAATCTTTATCAAAGAATAAGTCGAAAACCAGCTGAAATAAACATATCTGCTAATTTGTCTATATCATTTTTTTATCTATTACTTCATCTTTTATCCAACCAAGTCCTGAGTAAGCTGCTTTCAATTCATATTTAACTTTTTATATCTTTATTATCTGCTAAATATTTTTTTCAAAACCTTCTAATAAAGGAATTCTAACTGGACAAGGTAAAAAGTCCCATAAGTGATGCTTCTTTAACTCCTTCATCTTCTCTTTCAACAGAAGCTATTGCTTGTTGTAACATTGGAATAAAAGCATCTACATCTTCTTTTTAATCATCATTGCTTTTTTTCCAAAGTGATTCCTTGTTCTTCTAACTTTTGTAAAACTGCAGGATTATCTAATCCTTTTAAATCCAATATTTGTAAAAAAACAGGAATTGTTTCTGGATATTTTTTTCCACTATTGATTTTATTGACATTGATTTACTAATATACATATTAACCTCTCCTTTTATATAAACTCTTCTTTATGTTCTTTATTATTTTAGTAAATTATACTCTTTTTGTAAACTATTTTCTGTAACATTTGTTACAAAATATAAAAAAATAAGTGGCTGTTACAAATTACAAAAGTAAAAATAGTTCGTTACTGAGTAATTTTCTTAACGATAAAAATCAGAATTCGCTGCAAATCAGGAAACTCGTTACACTCAGACACTCCTGAATTTGCTCGGCTCATTCTATTTGATTTTTTTATCTAAAAATTTTCATTCGTAACTCACTTATTTTTTTACTTTAGGATTGAAATTTTAACTTTAATTTTATAATAGCCACTTATTTAAAAATTTATTTAATTGAAAAGTATATCTAAAGAAGATATTCCTTTTTCTATTTCTTCAATTTTTTTCTTTAAAAATAGTCATTTAGAATTCCACGTTCAATAATAGCATCTCTTGCTGAATCTAAATATTTTTTTGTGCATTCTCTTTGTCACCTATTCCAATATAGCAATGTGCAAGTTCAAAATCTTCTCCATCTACTATATCTTCTTCATCTAATGATATCTGTCTTGATTTTAAAAAGAATTTCTATAGCTTCTTCATATCTTTCTAAACCTCTTAAACATCTACCCATAGAGTATAGATACCAACCATTATTATCTTTGTCATAAGCTTTTTTTGAATGATTCTAAGGCTTCTTCATATCTTTTTAAATCTAGTAATATTATTCCTTTCACTTCAAAAAATCCAAGCATCATCTCTTCCTAATTCTATAGCTTTTTCAAAAATGTTCCAAGGCTTCTTCAGATTTTTCAGGATTATAACCTAATTGATATCCAATTTGTGAATGTATCCACTCATCTTCTCTTCCTAGTTCTTTTGCAGTATTTAGATATTTAAGTGCTTCTTCTGGTTGTGGGTCTTCTAACCTTCCATAAAAGCCAAGCTAATTCAGAATTTATAAAAATTTTTTTGGCTGATATTATCTTTATCAACCATAGTCAAAGACTTTTTCAATCTTTCAATTCCTTCATTAATCTTTCCACTTCTACCCTAAGTTTATACCTATTTCAGTATTAAGCCACTCGTCATCTCTTCCTAATTCTTCAGCTCTCAATAAAAATGGAAGTGCATCTTCATACTTCTCTTTACAATTATAAATCCAACCAACTTCTGATAATGAACGTATATCATCTCTATCTAAATCATAAGCTATTAATGCATATTCAAGAGCTTTTTTTCATAGTCATTTAAATTTTCATAGCACATTGCTATTTCAACATTTGTCCAAGCATCATTTTTTTCCTTCTTCTTTAGATTTAATATAACATTCAAGAGCTTTTTCATAATCTCCTAATAGACGATAGCACCAACCAAGTTGATTACAGATAAAAGCTAAGTCTTTTTCTTCATCTTTTAAACTCAAAGCATATTCAAACTTTTCAATGGCTTCTTCATATTTTCCTAAACCTGCTAAGCAAGCTCCATATTCTACATTTATCCAGGCATCATTTCTTCCAAGTTTTATTGCTTTTTTTACATATTTTAAACCTTCTTTATATTGGTCTAAGTTATCATAGAACCAAGCTATATCTGACATAATATAAGGATCTTTTTTATCAAATTTTTCAGCTTCTAAATTACATTCTAATGCCTTTTTTATTTCATTTTTTAGTCTGTAGCAGTATCCTAACTCTACATTTATCCAAGCATCATTTCTCCCCCATTTTTTAGCTTGCTTGAAAGCTTCTATAGCTTCATCATACTCTTCTAATTTTTCTTTTTACAAAAATCCTAGTTGGCTATAGATATATCCTGTGTCTTTTTCTTCATCTTCTATTTCTAAAGCACGATTTATCCTTTTGATAGCCTCTTCATATCTTCCAAGTCTTGATAGACATAATCCAAATTCTATATTTGTCCAAACATCATTTTCTTCACCAAGTTTATCTAGTCTTTCTAAATATTTCAATGCTTCTTCATAGTTTCCAAAAATATCATAAATCCAAGCTATATCTGCTATAGAATACTTATCTTCTTCGTCTAGTTCAATGGCTTTTTAAATAATATTTTTAAAAGCTTCTTCTTTGTTATCCAAATTCTTATAGCATATTCCTATTTGTCTATAAGTCCAAACATCTTCTTTATTTATTTTTTTCTGCAGCTAAAAGATATTCTAATGCTTCTTCATATTTTTCCTTGTGCTGACAAGCAATAACCTAACTCAGAAAGTGTCCAGTCATCTTCTTTATTTATAGCTAATAGATTTCTAAGTATCTCTTCAGCCTCTTCATATTTTTCCATATCTATCATATCTTGATGCTAGAAATGAATCTGCTTCTATTCTTCCCTCTTCATCATAGACATATTTTTTTAGCTTCAAGAGCATATTCTATAGCTTTTTTTCTGAATTTCCATTTCTACCTTCAAGTTTTGATAAACTTGTATATGTTGCTTTTAAAAAAATCACAAGTAGCATCGTCGTTGGGATCTAATTTATATGCTTTCAAGAAACATTTCTCCGCATTAGTATAATCCTCTAAGAAAAAAATAAGAATATCCAGCTCTCAATTCCAAAGAAAACTATCTCCTTCTTCAAATTCTATAGTTTTTAATAGCTCTAAACCTTTTTCATAATTTTCAACATTATTGTAGGCTCTTGCTAGTTGCCCTATTAAGTCTGTATTTAATTGTTCAGCTGGTAAAAGCTTCTATTAAGTCTATTATTTCTTGATATTTTTTTCTAAATCATGTAATTTTTTTCAATTTTTTTCTAATATTTCTTGCTTCAAAAATCTTCACCTCTTATTTTTATTTATTATACCATTTATTACAACTTTTTTTATTAAATGTGTTAGAACACTCGTGGCTCTAGCACTCGTTAGGGTGTTAGCCGTGAGACAAGTACTCGTAGGGTATGAATAACACCAACATTGAAAAATGTTGCACTAAAATTTGCAATTTTTACTAGTTTTAGTGTATAATATATTTAAAACATTAGCAACTGAATATATGGAGTTAAGGCTAGTAAACAGTAGCCTTGTAAAATATTCACTGTTCTGTATAGTTGTTCTTTTTAAATATAATATACAGATAAAAGTAGCGGTGTAGACGCAAGTCTTATCCAGTAGTGGCTATTGTGGACTAGCCAAAAAGAATAAGGGTTTTAAAACCAAACTCTTAGAAGATAACTTACTTTTTCAGTTATCTTATGAAGCTCTCGACTCTAGCACTCGTAGGGTGTTAGTCGTGAGTAGTTCACATAATAAATGTTACATAATCTAAAAAAATAAAAATCAACAGGGCTGTTACAAAATTAAAATTTCAAACCTAAAGTAAAAAAATAAGAAATTTACTCAGTAACGAATTATTTTTTTACTTTTTGTTAATTTGCAACAACCCCATTAATTCCTATTAAAAAATTCAGTTAGTTAAAAAGTGTGTCTAGAGAAGAGATTTCTTTTTCTATTTTTTTCAATTTCTTCTTTAAAATAGTCATTTAGAATTCCACGTTCAATAATAGCATCTCTTGCTGAATCTAAATATTTTTGTGCATTCTCTTTATCACCTATTCCAATATAGCAATGTGCAAGTTCAAAAATCTTCTCCATCTACTACATCTTCTTCATCTAATGATATCTGTCTTGATTTTAAAAAGAATTTCTATAGCTTCTTCATATCTTTCTAAGCCTCTTAAACATCTACCCATAGAATATAGATACCAACCATTATTACTTGAATCGTAGGCATTTTTAAACGAATCTAAGGCTTCTTCATATTTTTTTCTAAATCTAATAATATTACTCCTTTCGTTTCAAAAATCCAAGTATCATTTCCTCCTAATTCTATAGCTTTATCAAAATATTCTAAAGCTTCATTTTTTTGTTTCAGAATTATAACCTAATTGATAAGCAATTTGTGAATACAGCCAAGCATCTTCTCTTCCTAGTTCTTTTTGCTACATTTAGATATTTAAGTGCTTCTTCTGGTTGTGGTTCTTCTAAGCTTCCATAAAAGCCAAGCTTAATTCAGAATTTATGAAAAATTCTTTGATTTATTTCATTTTCATTAACCATAGTCAAAGTTTTTCAATTTTTCAATTGCTTCTTTTACATTTCCACTTCTACCTAAGCTTTACAGCTATTTCAGTATTAAGCCATTCGTCATCTCTTCCTAATTCTTTTTGCTCTCAATAAAAAATGGAAGTGCATCTTCATATCTTCCTAAATAGTTGTAAATTATACCAATTTCTGATAATACATTCACTTCATCTTTATCCAATTCATAAGATATTAATGCATATTCAAGAGCTTTTTTTCATAGTCATCTAAATTTTCATAACATATTGCTATTTCAAAATTTATCCAAGCACTATCTCTACCTTCTTTAGATTGAATATAATGCTCAAGTGCCTTATCATAATCCTCTAATTGACGGTAACTCCAACCAAGTAAGCTATGAATATGTGCTATATCTTTTTCCTCATCTTCCACTTCTAAGGCATGATTTAATTTTTTTAATAGCCTCTTCATATCTTTCAAGTCTTGATAGGCAATATCCAAACTCACCATTTGTCCAAGCATCATCTTGACCAAGTTCCTCAAGTCTTTCTAAGTATTTTAATCCTTCTTCATATTTTTCCTAAAAAAATTGTAAAGCCAAGCTATATCTGATATTGAATAAGTGTCTTCCTCATCAAGTTCAACAGCTTTTAAGTAATATTTTAATGCCTTTTTCTTTTTCATCTAAATTCTTATAGCATATTCCTATCTTTTGATAAAGCCATTCATCAGCATCATCTAATTTTTCTAGTTTTAAAAATATTCTAATGCT
>BNJT01001618.1_pt1 | contig 50406 bp, 73 predicted proteins | sample 8540491 | NCBI WGS metagenome assembly BNJT01 (sample SAMD00202455, study PRJDB9452) | human saliva metagenome | host: Homo sapiens | reverse complement strand
AATCAATGAGGCCGGTAGAGTGACGAAGTCAAGACGGAAGTATAGAGATGCAGGCGATAAATGGTCTGTCAGTGCAAGCGGGAGTGTACGGCACTGGATGATGAAGCTTGACACAGTGAAACTTCTCTCTCACCACCGTGACGGATGATGGGTTATCCGACAGGTTAATACCTAATAAATACGAAATCATGTACTTTATACGCGGACTCATTAGTGGAAAAGTACGCGCTGTAAAAATCAAAATGATAAATAAATTTTCAGCAATATAGATCTGAATGCGGGGGTGAGTCTGGGCCGTCGGTACTTGCGAAAAAACAAAGAAAACGCAGTTTTCGGCGCAGTATCCGTTGCGAGGCGCGAAAGCTAGCGAAAGCGTGCCCCAGTTCGAACCTCATATTGCTATATGTTTGCATTTTATGGCCCTGTTTCATCAATTGTTCTTCAAAGCAAAGAATTGGCGACAGCTTCTTTCCTGTTTATCCACTTTCTGAAATCCCGAGAACCGTCTTCAGCTATACTCAAAAGATGCAACCAGACTACTACCCGTGATTGAGAGCGATGCCACCGTTGACATATCCCGCTTCTGTACTGGTAATGCCATTTTCCGTTGATTGAGTCTCAGCGGTCAGCATCTCTTACACGTTGGTTTGGCACCCTCTTCCCTTGCTAAGATAGTACCAAGTCGTGGACAACAATTTCACATCCGGTACTGCTCATCTTTCCCTGTGTTTCGTACTCCTACCGCCTTCCGGAATAGTGCCAAGTATTGATTTCAAATCCAGCCTGTAGACATATAGCCCTCTTTGATTAAGAAATACCAGCTCTGTGATCGGTTTCCACTCCGTTCTTTTAGATAAGAACCATCTTCAGTTCTGTAATCCACCAACCTAACTGGGAATCGCTTTTCCAATTTATCTGCGAAAAATTTCCTCCTGCCACAGAAACTTTTCTCCACCACCAGAAACCTCAACGAACTCGCCATAACTTCTGCCACGACTTCTTCCGGTCCAGACCCAGGCTATCTTCTGCAGAATCATCCAATTCAAAGTGGGTATAATGAGGATTGGCGTGACGATTGCTTCATTCCTGCTGGTGAGTTTTACCGATTGTGAATCCGTTCTCGGTCCAATCTCGGCTCATAGAGGCAGCCGTTCCTGCTATGCACTTTTACTGTGCGACGGAATGATGACGCTTTCGGCACATTTAGCAACCTCGGAAAAGCCTCTTCCTCAATCACTTCCAACCCTTCCGGAAGATTTGGTTCTCCCTCATGCTTTAGACCGATGCAGGTCTTCCTATTTTTCTTCAGATTTGGCGTAAGTGCGGATTCCCCTCGGATATCAGTCCTAAAAGTGCAGCTGTACCGAACTCCGATACTGCAGACTCAGGAATCTTTGCGTTTCCCTCTATAGCTTGACAACGCTCCCGCTTTCAATATCCTCCAAGCTGCACAAAAGCATCAGGTCCATCTTCGTACTAATGCCATTTTGTAATTCCAGCTGTATGGTTTTGATACTCCATTCTCATTGCATGCAATGGTATTCCATGCTCTTGGACCATTTTCCAAAGATGCAATCCAGTGCTAACCATTTTCCACCTACACTCAACTTGCACTTCACGCAGGTTGTGCCAGGTGGATGTGCAAGCACTACCTGCGTCCATGTCGAAGTCACGCCATCCCACTGCACAGGCGGTTTTGTTCCTGCTCCTACTGTAATCTTCGTCTTAAAGATATGTCAACATCCTGAGGAACTCCTACCATCCTCCCTTGCTTGTCGCGAGAAGGATATATTGCGATAATAAACTATGCCTTCTTGCCAGTTTTCCTCAGAAAGCATCTCGCGTACTAATAAGCTACCAGTATGCCAGTTTCCGCTTGCTACTCTCCATCCGTTAACTTCTTCAAACCCGGCTTAAACTCGTACTGACGTACCATATCCGGACCGACTGCCTGCTTTGATTTGGATCACTCTGTTTTAAATAAATAATAATCAGGAGACCTGGTGTCAGAATTTTCCGTACATCTTCAGTTCTAAAAGCTCTTATGGAGACTCGGAACCGCAATGATACGAGACGACTCTCTATCGATACTATCAGGAGATATTTTTCTTCGGTCTTTTACTTTAGGCATTTGCTACCGTTGTAAAATCATCATCATTATAATGAGTTTTCATTCCTGCTCGACAAATAAACGGAAGACGATTAATAATCGTATTGTGTCTTGCATCAGAACCTTTCTTTATAAAATGCCCTTTCTCCCCAATTGTGCTCCCACGGAGGCATGAGAATAGTCAAATCGCCTAGAGTAGTATTACAATAAGCAAATCGTATACTCCGAATTTCCGTAAAGTAGAAAGGCAGTACTGGATTCCAGATTTTTCATGCCCATAAAAGCTGAATCTGAAGATTCCCAAAGTTTTCTATTCCTTCCTCTATAACAAAGCCTTTTAATCACGTATATGTGGAAGCCAAAGGTGCATTTTCTCTGTAATCTCCTTCTCCATATCCACTTATAGCGAACAACGTCTCATATTCATTTTCACTTCACCGGAAATACGATACTTGCATCGACGTACCAGGCGCCCGCTTCCTGGACCGGCAGCGAACGATGAACCTTTCACGTATTTTCTTTCTATGCCAGCAACATCGGAACCGTCCCCAAACTTTATTCTTGGCTGTGATTGGCTGGTCTTCCCTTCTTTTTAATGCTTTACATGAAGATTACCATATGTAGGCTCTATAATAAGGAAGCTCATGCAAATTCCTATAGGATCCGAGCTTGCTCCAGAAACCCATATAAAACAGTCGCCTTTATGTACCAAAATCCGTTTAAATCCTTCTTCATCCCTTCTTCCAGTCCAAGAGATTCACGGTTTCCCATCTGTCCAATATTTCTGTATCAAATCAAAGCTGACTACACGAATAAGGAAGTGCTCTGCTAACAAAAGCTCTACAGCTTTTCTCTTCACTAGCCAACTTCTACTTCTGCCCTAATTTCTCAGACTCGCGTCCGGCTCATCTAAGTGGAATACGGCGGGTTCCTTGCCTTTGCAAGAATATTCAATCTTTCGAAAGCTGACCTTGACATCCCCTTTTTCATTATCGGGTTGTAGTTCTTCTCCCTCTGCGTCCAGAACCGAAAATATCAAAAATAAAGCTTTCAGAAGCTCTGCATCTTCTTCCTTTAGCTTTTTCCTCAACCTTTTCCTCGACCTTTTTCTATATCCACCTTTTGATGAGTTTTTACTTTCAATTTGGCCTTTTTCAGGGAATACCCTGCATCTGCTTTTTACGACAACAAGAATTCCGTCTACCGTCTTCTTTCCATGAAAAAGGAACATCTTGTTCTTCCTCTTCGGATGCAACAATCCGTATTCATCTTCCTCTCTGCTTTTTCCCCATTGCTCTTGTAAGATTTCCTGTCGAAAATACGGATAGCAACATAGCGTGGACAGAGCAGAGCACATGTCTTCCCTAAACATTCTTTTCTCCTTTCAGATTCTTTTCAACTACACTTTCCACAGACTGGATTGTACTCCGGCATACTTATTTACATCAGCATACATTTTTAGTTTTTAATATGTGATTTTTATCGTATGTATTTAGAACAATTTCACATGATTTGAGGATAAAAACGGGATCAGTCTAAAGAAGAATATTGACGAAAAAGGGCTTTCTTTATACTATAAATAGGGTCGCTAGGGGCGCTGTGTGCTGAGAGGTGAAAACCGACCCTCTAACCTGACCCGGATAATGCCGGCGTGGGAAGCTATACGATTTGCCCCTCCATGCCGTTTTTGGCGTACAGGAGGTTTTTATGAGAAAAAGTACTAGAAAAATTAGCATTTTTCAGGCGTATGTATCGCTCTGTCTGTGGTACTGGGAATGGTAAAGAAATTGTTTTCCTTACCTATGGGAGCTCCGTGACTGCCTGTTCCATGCTCTTTGCCACTTCTGCCGGGCTTCTTCTTCGGAACCGGCTGTGGCTTACTTTTCAGGCTTTTGCTTACGGCCTAATCAGCTTCTTTTTAATAGCCGAATTCTATAGTCCCACTGATTTGTTGTCGATTATATTTTCGCCTTTTCCGCACTGGGCATCTCCGGGTTTTTCAGCAACAAGAAGAACAGCGGCTTATACATCCGGCTATCTTGCCGCCTGCCTGGCCGTTTTATCTTTGCCTTCTTATCCGGTTTTACTTTTTCTTCGCAGCTTAGCGCTCCGGAAGGCATGGAGTCCTGTGTGGATTCCTTTGCCCTCATAATATCAGCTACATCGGCATCGAAGCGGCAGATCACCGTTGCCGTACTGTTCTTACCGGTGGTATATCAGACCATCTATCGCTTTAAAAGGAAAGTTTCAGACAAAATGAAGAAGTAAATCGATTCACTACATCAAAATGATGTGTAGAAACCATGTCCATTCGGAATCCAGAGCGAACAGTTTTCACATGCTCAGCCCTGATTTCGGCTGAAAGTCCATTAATGACAAATGGAGGAAGAGTTTTATCCTCTTCCTCCATTTATTGATTTCCATAAGTTCGGAGAGATTCTCTTTATCAGCATCCCGTAAATAGGCCAAAGCAAGGCAATAGACGAGGACTCAAGAGATACAAAGAAAGCTTTTCAGTCCGTTGGATACTCCATCATAAAATGATGAGGACATCGTTCTGCTAGAAGCCCTCTGCAAAGTACTCTGCAACATGAACCAGAGTCGAAGAAAAAGGTAATGTACTGCATAAATAGAAATTCATTTCTTGCTAAGCTTCAAACAAGTAAAGCCAAACTTTGCCTTTACACGATAAGTCGGTCTGGTACTCCTCTTAGCCAAAGAATACAAAAGAAGAAATAGAGCCGTACCAAGACGATAAAGAACCGTTAAGAGATAAAGAAAGAAGCTTTATATTTTCTCCAAAAAGAACATAGCTGCAAGAAAGCAAGAAAAAGCAGAAAAAGCAGGCAGGTAGTATGTGTAAGCGCCTTTTAGATGATGATTTTCTTGTTCTTCTCTCTCGGAGGAATATACTGCTTTTCACCATTCTTCATCGAGAAAAATGGAAAATGCCGCTCCAAACACTAGTAAAACCTCCCGCATCTTCATTTAAATAAGGAATATCAATCGAACACACTAAGATTAAAACAGATCGAAATATAAAGGCTATTCTTCACGACGCTTTTCTCTCTCCCTTCCAAAAAGTGTTGAAAACTGCAATGACGGAAAGCTTGAAAAGTCAAAAAGAAGAAGCTGATAAAAATACCAAAAGACCGGATCAAGCGATAGAAATGCTGTGAAAAAAAGATTCTCCGGATTGCCTTTCTGTGAAAAAGCATATACAGTAGAGTCATTCCCCGTATTCCATAGCAGGTATGGGGACATTAGATAACTCTTCATTCGTCTCTTTGAGCTTTCCTTCCCCAATCTCTCATACTGTTTAAATTCCGATAAAACAAAAAGCCACTCAGGAAGAAGAATCCGGAACCGCCACCTGTCCCTAGAAAATTCAGAAAAGAAAAACTCCAGTTTCAATAAATTGAGACTATCAAAAAAGGCCGTCTTTCGGGACAGCCTGTAATTCAGGCACAGTAAAATGAGTACTGTGCACAAATATAACTAATATAGAAAAGACAAAACTATGCCGATAAAAATGCAATCTGACTGTTCTGCATTTTACATATCATCAAAGTTCTATCGCTAAACTGCTCTGTTTCCGAAGCTCTGTGCTTCTTATACTCCGCCACACGTGCATTGATTCTTCCTACCGGATCCAGTATGGAAGAAATAGAAATATCATGGTTCATATTGTCAATCAGAAGCGCAATGTACTTTGACATATCTACATTGATATACCACTCTCTCTTCAAAAGCTCTTCCGGCTGATAAATCAGGTTTGTGGTTAAAACGCCCGATAAAATTCCCGCTGCATAAGCCTCATCGAACTTGTTTTAAGCCGTTTGTGAAGAGACCGAAAGTGCAGCATGCATAAACCCTCTTTTGCCTTTTCTGTCCTTCAATGCCTTTGCCGTATCAATCAGAGACTCTCCGGAAGAAATCATATCGTCAATAATGATAACATCCTTGCCCTCCACATCGGAACCTAGGAATTCATGGGCAACAATCGGATTTCTACCATTTACAACCTGCGTATAATCTCTTCTCTTATAGAACATACCCATATCTATACCAAGGACGTTCGCAAAGTAAATGGCACGGTTCATACCTCCCTCATCAGGAGAAATTATCATCATATGATCCTTATCTATATCCAAATCCCGCACATTCAGAAGAAGTGCCTTGACAAACTGATACGTACAAGAAACATTATCAAACGAATCTCTGGGGATGGCATTCATCACTCTTGGGTCATGTGCATCAAAGGTCAGGAAATTCTCCACGCCCATCTCATGCAACTCCTGTAACATAATAGCGCAATCCAAAGACTCTCTTCCGGAACGCTTATGCTGTCTTGATTCATACATAAACGGCATAATGACATTGATTCGCTTCGCTTTTCCGGTCGTAGCCGCAATAAGCCTCTTTAAATCTGCATAGTGGTCATCCGGAGACATGTGGTTTATATTTCCAAAGATGGAATAAGTCATGGAATAATTCATTACATCTACCATAAAGTAAATGTCTACACCGCGAACAGTCTCTAATCTCCCCCTTTGCTTCTCCCGTTCCAAAGCGGGAAATTCTTGTAGGAACAATAAAATCCGATTTCTGGTAGCCGGAGAACGCAATGGTCTCCTTGTGCTCACTTTCTCTCTTGGTTCTCCATGACACAAGATATTCAGTTGACCTTCTTTCCAAGCGGTTCAATGGACTTTAAAGGCATAAGAGCCAAAGGTCCTACAGGAATACGCTCAATAAACTGTGAAGTTCTGGAATCCGACATGATTTTCCCTCCCTAAATAAACAGGCAACTAAACACTATACAGCTGAAGAACTATTACTATGTCCTTTTTCTTAAAAATCTCGAATCGGGCTGAGTACCCTCTAAAAATACAAGAAATACCTGAAAATGTCTATTCTCTTTTCTCTTTTTAAGAAACTTTCTTTTTAACCGAGCCTCTGGTCTCTTCCGTATAAAGGAATAATTTCATAATCCGACATCATACGGGAAACCACTCTGTCAGAATAAAGTTCACGCAGATCCTTGAAGTTCAGATTGGTAGAAATAATCATGGTCTTTCTGGATAAAATCCGCTGATTTAATAAATTGAAAAAACGGGAAGCCGTAAAAAGAATTGGAGAATTCCGTTCCCAAATCATCCAGAAGCAAAACATCGGCCTCCGTAATATACTCGTCCTCCATTCCCTCACGCATCAGCTTGGAAAAATACTGGAATAAACCGTCTGCAGTAAAATACAGCACGCTTACCCCCCTCTCCAAAAGAGCTTTCGCAATGCAGTGAAGAAAAAAGGTTTTTCCTGTCCCCGTTCCTCCCGTGAAAATGAAGTTCCCCTTATTCTCCGGATAATTCGTTGCATAAGCATAGAAATAATCTCGAATTTCTTTCATATACTCCCGCACTGTTTTGTTCCCGTTTGACTCAGACGTTCCAAGTTATCAAAGCGCTCCAGCTGAAAGCGGGAAAAATTCTCCCGCTCCAAAATCTCACCCATCTTGGACTGCTTATAAAGGAGTTCTCCTTGGAGTTTCATGAAGCACTGGCACTTTCGCCCCTCATAGACTCCGGTATCTTTACAAAGAGAACAGGTATAATGCGGCTCCAAATCAAACAGAGCATACCCCATCCTCTTTAAAGCTTCTTCCTTCCTGTCCCGAATCTTACGAATAGATGGACGAAGCGCCGCAATGGCTCTGGAGTCTCCCTCCTGCGCCTTTACAATAGCTGAAAGAGAAAGTCTGCGTAGCTCTTCGTCCAAAGCGGCATAGCCGGGTACATTATCCAACACTTCCTTTTCCTTTTCCAGAGCTTCCCTTTCCGCGGAAAATCTCCTGTCGGAAAGGATCTCCTGAATCTCATGGAATTGAACTGCACTTAATGCCATTCTTTATTGCCTCCCTGTTGCAAAATTTTTAATGCCTTCTGCTTTGCCAAGGAATCGTAATCTACTTCGCCCTGCGTAAAATTAAGGAAACGATTTGTCTTTTTCTCCGCATCTGTTCCTTGCTTTCCCTGACCTGCCTTCTGCCTCTTCATGCCCTTCGTTAATTCAAAATCCTTAATCAACTCCTGTGCCTGTTTCACTGTAGTGATGCCTTGCTCGCTCCAGTCCAAAGCCACTCTCTCTATATATCGAGGACTGGTCTTTTGTATGCTGGCACAATAATCCAATAAAAACTCTATCAATTCCGAATCCATGGCCAGGTACTCCACCATATACTCAAACTTCTGCACATGGCTGCGCGTTACCCCGCCGGGCAATAAATGCTTTGCCACAAAGAGGATACCCTCAAACTCCTCTTCATCAATTTCCCGCTTCTTTTCCCCTGAAAGAAGGATGTCATCTTGATTTTTGGCACTAAAAAAAGAAGCCTTCATCAGATTCTGTTCCCTCTTCATTTCCAAGTTTGCTTCAGACAGTCTGGCTGCCTCCTCATTCCTGATTTCTTCCTCTACTACTCCTGCAGTTCCTTCCTTGAAGATTCCTTTCTTTTCCCAATAAGAAATGGCCCTTGTGATATCACGGTCGGTCAGATTCAGGGAATCAGCAACGGAATGAACCTTCATATTCTCTTTACAATGGCGAAGCAGATAAAGATATACGCGTACGTAATCTCCATTGGCTTCCGCTAAAAGCTCATCAATAAATGCATTGGGAACACAGGTGATTTCTGCCTGTATGCCCTCCTTAAACTGTATGTCCATGCCTTCCCTTTCCCTGTAAACTCCCTCTAGGAATTTGCTCGTTCAGCATCATAGCACGAGGCAAAACTCTTCAATGGTACTGCTCCACAAGTTTATCCACAGAACTTATCCACAACGATGTGGATAATGTGGGTTTCTTTTTCAAAATAATATGAAGTCCAGTATTTACAGGGTTTTCACAATAATGGAGCCTATGGAATCTTTGATTTATCCACATTTCATAGGTGGATTTCCAAAATATACGACAATATAAAAATTATCGACTTTTATTTTTACTCTTATTATTAACCACTTTTAAACTTTTTATCTGTTAAGAAGCTGTTTCAAACTGCAATTCCTCCCATTAGAACTATGCAGATAGAGCTTAGACGAAACAAGATTACGTATGCTTTTAGTACAATACTCGTTGTGAATAAAAATAGTATACTGCGCAAGCGATACACATTCAGAATAAAAAAGCTGCTGACAGCACAGCTGCCAACAGCATCATTTCAGTACAATATACAGCACTGCCTATTCTTTTTTGGCACCTGGAATCTGTAATAAATGTTCTCCTACTTCCACAATATCGCCTGCCCCCATAGTAATGAGGAGATCTCCCTCTTGCAAGTGGGAAAGAATGAACTCCTCTATGGAAGGAAAGTCCGGAATATAATATACATTTGTATTCTGTGAAAGCATCAGTTTCCGAAGGTCATCCGAAGTCACTCCTACGGTATTCTTTTCTCTTGCCGCATAAATATCCGCCAGGATAATTTCATCCGCCTGTGATAAAGCCCCGGCAAAATCATCCATTAGAGCTAAAGTACGAGAGTATGTATGAGGTTGAAAGGCTACCCAGAGCTTTTTATGAGGATATTTTTTTGCGGTAGCAATAGTCGCCGCAATCTCCTGCGGGTGGTGGGCATAGTCATCAATAATGGTAAAACCGTTGACCTCTCCCTTTAACTGAAAACGTCGGTCTGTACCCGAAAAACTCCATAAGTCCCTTCTTAATTGTCTCAAAAGGAATTCCGATGGCTCTTGCAACCGCAATAGCGGAAAGGGAATTATAGATATTATGCTCTCCTGTTACCCCCAAAGTCACCCGGGGCCTCTATCTTCTCCATTTTCAAAAAGAGTAAAACTTGGACGAGCAAAGTGGTCATAGGAAATGAAATTGGCCGTATAATCCGCATCATGATGTCCAAAGGTAATAATCTTTCGTCCGGGCAGATTCTCCAGGAAAAACTCGGCATGCGGAATATCCTTATTAAAAATCAAGATTCCATTCTCCGGAAGCTTTTCAATGAACTTTCTAAAGGACGCACTGAATATCATTGATATCCTTAAAAGAAATCCAGATGGTCTTCTTCAACGTTCAGCACCACTCAATGGTAGGAAAAAGACAAAAAGAATTGGTATATTCGCAGGCTTCCGCTAGGAAAAGACATCAGATTTTTCCTACTCTTGAGTTTCCGCCGATATCTTTCATCATACCGCCCGACGGTAATGGTCGGGATCCATCTGCGCTTCCATCAGAATCTCACCAATCATAGAAGTCGTCGTCGTCTTTTCCATGCGTACCCGGAAAACATTGATGGCTTCTTTATAATTCTTCATGATTCTGCCATGAAGCTCTGCACGGGCTCATCATAGAATATTCTGTCTTTTTACTTCCTGAAACTCCGGATTATCCTCCGAAATAGCTGCGAGTATAAACACAAAGTTCAATCCCGGAACCCATATTTTCGCTTTTTGCGGAAACTTGAACGGAAATACCGAGAGACTCAAAGTGCTCTGTTAAGGAGGAGAGGCCTTCATGTCGGATCCGGACACCTTAAAGCCTCGGTCATGCAGAATTTCCGCAAGCCCGCTCATGGATATCCCTCCTATACCGATAAAATGCACCCACACAGGATGATCAAAATGAATATCGTACATAAATCCTCCTAAAACCCCTGTTATTCTCAAAGCCTTACTACAGAACACCGCCTTTGAACATCGTTTATCTCTAGAAATGGTTCTACGCTACGTTCTGCCGGAAAAATACTGTCTTTCCGACTTTCTAAGGCTAAAAGCAAAAATATTGCCCCAAAACGTCACAGAAACTTCCTCCGGCTCCTACCGTCGCAAATAAGAAATAGTATGCATCCGTTACGCCGTAAGCATACTGTAAGACAAATGGGATAATGATGGCATTTGCCAGAATCGGTGGAACACAGACAAGCCATTTGCTTACATTTCTCAACTGATAACTGCAAAATCGCCGCAATCAAGGTTGCCAAAGTTCCGAAAACTGACATCCGGCATTGCCGCCCTGAAAAAGTTGCCCAGTAAAGCAGCCGAGTGCGATTCCCGGAACAGCGGACAAAGCTGAAAAAGGGGAGAATACAAAGGGCTTCCGCAATACGGAACTGGATTGCCCCGAAACTGATGGGCTTAAACAGAAGTACAAGCGCCACATACACAGCCGCAATAAGCGCAGCCTCCGTCATCATCTTTGTTCTTTTGTCTTGAAAATGCATTTTTTCTCCTTTAGTTTTGTCTTTTTAAGTGTGGAAGGTCTCGAACACACTGATGGAAAAGCAGGAAAGCTTGGAATTATCTATTCTTTCGTTTAGAATTGACTTCGCTCCCCGCTTCATTAACTAACAGAGTGTAGCATAAAAAGATAAGAAGAAACAAGGGTGTGTGCATTTCGTTGTAGCACAATGTGTGGGTTTCTGCCGTGAGTACAATATACACTTTTCACTGTAGTACAATATGTATTTCACTGTACTACAATATGTTATTTCACTGTACTACAATATGCGTTTCATTATACTATTTTCGGAAAGCAAGACAGCTCTCCTTATATAATAAAACATGTCCTATTAGGAAAAACATGAACTATGTAACTAAAAAAGCGTAGCAGATTTAATTCTACTACGCTTAAAGGTGCTAACTTTTGTGAACCGGAGAACGTTTCGACCTCCGATATTTTCGACTGCAGAAAACATTTTCCGTCTAGAACTCATCTAGCCTATAGTACCGCATCCAACTTTTGCTCTTGAATACCGTGCTTTTCCGCATAGCCGGTAAGAATCAGAGTCAACGCGCCGTCTCCTGTTACATTGCATGCTGTACCGAAGGAATCCTGCAAAGCAAAGATGGTAAGCATTAAAGCTGTTCCTGTACCGTCAAAGCCAAGCACACCGGTAATGAGTCCCAGAGATGCCATAACGGTTCCGCCCGGAACACCCGGGGCTCCGATTGCAAATACACCTAAGAGCAGGCAGAACAGAATCATCTTCTCGATAGAAGGAAACTCTCCATAGAGCATCTTGGATACTGCCATAACAAAGAAAGTTTCCGTCATAACGGAACCGCAAAGATGAATGTTGGCAAAAAGAGGAATACCGAAGTCAACCATATCGTCACGGAGTGTCGGTACAGACTTTTTTGCACATTCCAGCGCCACGGAAAGAGTTGCCGCAGAAGACATCGTTCCTACCGCTGTCATATAAGCAGGCGGATAGTTCTTTATAATATTCATCGGATTCTTTCCGGAATATATGCCGGCAAGACTATAAAGCAAAGTCATCCAAATATAGTGGCCAACCATAACGATGATAATGATAATCAGGAAAATCGGGAGCTGCTTTGTAATGGTTCCTTCATAAGCCAAGGTACAGAAAGTGGTTCCGATAAGAATCGGAAGTGCCGGAATAACAAAGCGTGTCACGATAGAAAGCACGATTTGCTGGAACTCTTCTAAAACGCCGGTAATTAATTTGGACTTATTCCATGCTGCGGAAAGACCTACTAAAACCGAGAAGAAGAGAGCCGACATAACAGGCATAATCTGCGGGATGGTAAGCTCAAAAACAACCTCGGGCAGCTCCTTTAGTCCGTCTACATCCGGGTTAATATTCAAGTGCGGTAAAATACCGTATCCTGCTACGGTTGCAAAAAATGCAGCTCCGATAGAAGAAACATAAGCCAGAATAAGGGCAACAATCAACATCCGGGAAGCATTATTCCCAAGTCTTGTAATAGAAGGGGCAATAAAACCGATGATGATGAGCGGAACGCAGAAACTGATGAACTGTGCCACAATAAACTTCACAGTCACAACAATATTTAAGAGTGCCTGTCCGAAAAGCCGACTGATCCATCGAGCTCATCGCCAGACCACAGGCAATACCCAACGCCAATGCAACCAGCAGCTTAAAGGGCAGACTGTGTATAAAACCTTGCTTTTTCCATATATCCTCCTCCAAAATGATATATTCAAGGCAGGAAGGGTTCCTCACGTTTCTACAGAGCAAACAAAGCTTCCTATCCCATGTTCATAGAAATAGTATAGCAAAAATATGATTTTTGTATATATTTCTTATGTGTTTTCTCCTGTTTTTACAGGCGGGAATCCACATCCACCTGATCCGTCATAACATTTAAAATTTCTCGGTCTGTAGAAAGCATGCCGACCTTTCCGATATAGCCGATGTTCTTAATCGTATTCTCAATATCCTCGTCAACAATTCCCTCTCCGCCATTAAAGCCTTGATCCTTCATACTCATAGAGTGTGCCAGAATTGCCGCATGTACTGAAGAAGCAATCTTTGCGGCACAGCTGGGTTTTGCTCAGTCACATACGATGCCGCCTACATTTCCAAGAGTATTGCTGATGGTTTTTACCAATCTTATGATAGTCTCCGCCGCACATATAGGTAATTCCTGCACCGGCACCGCAGGATGCACTTACTGCACCGCAGAAGGCGGAAAGCGCTCCGATATAGTGTTTGATATATACCGATACCAAATTACTTACGATCAAGGAACGATATAACTTCTCCTTGGAAACCTCTAAGGACTTTGCATATTCCACAACCGGCATACTTACGGTAATGCCCTGATTTCCCGAACCGGAATTAATCACAACAGGAAGGGGACATCCGCTCATTCTGGCATCGGATCCGGCAGCGGCTCTTGCACAGGCACAAGACTTTACATCATGTCCCCATGTCTCTAAAATGGTCTTTCCCACGCTGGCGCCCCATGCATTGTCCAATCCCTCTTGAGAAATCGCCATATTCATATCAATCTGCCTCTGTAATGTCGGAGCGACTTCGTCCAAATTCACCGTATCTGCATATTCAATAATACCCTTAAGCGACATCAAGCTTCGGTCTCCGCCGGTGGAAAGCACGTCCTGCTTATCTTCTCCGCCTTCCTTATATAGCACTTCTCCATCCTTTTCCATAAGAACAATATTGGAGTGCTGATCAGCAATATCCAGACGAACCTTATGATTTTCTCCGCTAACCTCAACGCGAATATAAAGCTTTGGCACATCTTCTTCGAAGCCCACTTTACAGAAACCGGTATTAACCAAAGATTTACACTTTTCTCTATCCGCATCTGTTACGGTACTCAAAACCTCCAGCTTCTTATCTGCGTCCCCTCCAAGAACACCAAGAATAGCAGCGACCTGCATTCCCTTCTGTCCACCGGAATTCGGAACGGTAACCGCTTTTACATTTTTGATAATATTTCCCGAACAGCACAAGTCTATGTGCTTGACCTCTTCAGATAACAGTTTTCTCGCCGATGCCGCTGCATACGCAATCGCAATCGGCTCTGTACAGCCCATAGCCGGTACCAGTTCATGCTCTAAAATCTCTGTATAATTCTTTATCAATCTCTCTTCCATACTATTTCTCTCCTTTATAACGACCGAAAATTAGGCTCTTTAGCTAATCATATCAGTAATGCTATCAATAGTCACTATACCAATATTCTGAAAATATCTTTTATTTTTTGTGCATTTTTAAAAAAGAGTACCAATGCGTATATTGGCACTCTTTTCTTAACTCGATATCGAAAAGCTCATCTGATCCATTTTTTACTTGGGAAAATGCAAATTATTTCGATATCCGCTGTACTCCCCGAAATCCTTCAAGTCTTCTTCCAAGAACTTGACCGCCTGTTCCACATCTCCCTTATGTAACGCGGAAACAATATCCACATGATGCGCCGTATCCATCGAAAAAAATTTCCTTTTCCTTCTTCCAATAATACTGTGAATATGCCCTCTTTAAACGTCCCATACAATTTTCTAACTGCTCTACAATAAAATGATTGTGACTTATGGAAATCAGGCGAAGATGAAACTCCGTATTATGTTTCCAATGTGTCATGGCATCCGTTTCGTTATCATTGCAGGCACTGTTAATCGCTTCCAGCTCTCGGAAATCCTGCTCGGTCATTTCATTTCCGCACTCTCTCAGCACTCCCCGTTCCAAAATAAAACGAAAGGCCAGCATGTCGTAAATATCATCCTTACTGTAGCGCACTACCTCATAGCCGTAACGCGGGATATTTTTCAGCACACCGTCTGCACACAGCGCCATAAGAGCCTCTCGAACAGGAGACTTACTGCAATGGTGCTTCTCCACTAGAGCTTTCTCGTTTAAGATATCTCCCGAACCTATATTTCCCTGAAAGATATCCTCCAATATTGCCTGATACACTTGATCTTTAAGACTTTTTTCCATTGTACTCCCCGGATTATCCCTTGCTCCATTCTCTCTTCTATGACAAAGAACAGAATCTTCTTCTCTATATTTCACCATTCCTTTTCCAAAGCATAAAGATACCATAAGGCCTCTTAACTTGTATACTCTTTTCCCTCGACTCGCTTTTTCTCTTGTTCTCTGCTATGCTGTATATATCATATTATACAGAAAGGAAATTTATGAATATTTATGATCGCTACATCTTTCGAACCGCTACCGTTGCAGACACGAAGGAACTGGCGGATATAGAAAAAATTTGTTTCCCGGAAAACGAATTGTGCTCTTATGAGAATATGAAAGACCGTGTAGAGCATGCGGCGGAAGACTTTTTAATTGCCTATGACCAGAGTCAATCGAAAAATCGCCGGTTATTTAAGCGGAATTCATTCCAGCTCAGGAAGTATTTTTAGATGCTTTTCTTTACCAATGCTTCTTTACAGGAAGAAAATGCAAAAATTGTTATCTCTTGAGTCTAGAGGTTCGTCCAGAATATCGAGGAAAAGAATTGCCTCCCAACTTATGAATCGCTACCGGGACAAAAGAAAAAGGCGCGCGGCACGGAAAGGATTTATCTCACCTGCCATGAACATCTGATTCCTTTTTATGAGGACTTTGGCTACGAGCACATCGGCCCTTCCCCTTCTACATGGGGAGGAGAGCCCTGGGAAGATATGGTTTTATATCTCTAAAAAGCAGGGAAAGAGAAGCAATTTTTCTTTCCTATTTTTCTTTCTTTTCCTGCAGTTTTTCTCTTTTTTTCTCCTGCTTTTTCCAGCCATATCATCTACAATTTTTTTCCATAAGTTGCTTTTTCAGATAAACATCAAAGGCCAAAAAGACTTAAGTAAAAAGAAATTTCTAAGCTCTTCTGCGTTCTTCTTCAGAGAGCTCTTGGAAACTTGGGATCCTTTTTCGGAGAAAGGAACTCTTGTGCCTTTTTCATAACGTGTCTTTACATCCTCCATCACATTCTGCATTTCCACATTTGCATAGGAGAATATCTCTTCATAAATATCCTTTAATTGCGGTTTTTTTCTGCTGTTAAAATAGTTTTCATTGAGCGGACGAAGAATCGTTGCTATATCGGAAAGACTTAACATACTTTTGTAATAGTAAATAAAAAGTAGAATCAGCATATGATTCTTGCTATCAGCGCTTTCCTGCAGGGGCAGCAGAATCTTATTTTTGGCATAATTATTAATCATGGTCTTGGTCAATGCCTTATCCTCTGCATACCGTCTCATAGGAGCAAGATGCTCCTCCATAAAACCGGTCACCTGATCCATATAAAGATCCAAGGAGGGAAGCTGAGATGCATGAACATGATGTAAATTTCTTTCAAATATTCGATTAATTCATTTCAGTAAATTTTATCGTCCATAGAAAAAGTATAGCATAAAATTTTTCCTTTACAGCCGAAAAATTTTAGATTTTCCTTCTCTTTTCAGGGGCAATCCTCGATTTTCTATTCACTGAAAAAATGGTACAATAGTGAGCCGACTATAGGAAAGCATAGAATCTTTTAATCTTATGAAACAGCTACACTTTCATTCCTATTTTCCCTATACTCCATAAACTTTCAAGGAGGTCCCATGGACTTAAATGCAATTTTAAATAAAGAACAAGCAGAAGCTGTGCAAAGAACGGAAGGCCCTCTTTTGGTCCTTGCCGGTGCAGGATCAGGGAAAAAAACCCGCGTCTTAACACACAGAATCGCTTATCTGATACAGGAAAAGGGAGTTTTCCCCTCTCATATTTTGGCAATCACCTTCACCAATAAAGCCGCAGCCGAAATGCGGGAGAGGGTGGAAAAGGCTCCTTCCGGGAGAAGGAAACAGTGTATGGGTCTCCACCTTCCACAGTATGTGTCTCCGCATTCTCCGTAGAGAAATTGAGCATTTAGGCTATAATCGGGATTTTTCCATTTATGATACGGACGACCAGAGAACCCTGATGCGACAGATTTTAAAGGAGCTGAACATCGACAGTAAGATACTCCGGGAGCGGGCGGTTCTCTCTCAGATATCCCAAACAAAGAACCGGGGCGGAATCGCGGAGGACTACCTTTCCGAATCGGACGGAGATTATCTGAGCAAGCTAATTTACCAATGTTTTAAGCGTTATGAGGAAAAGCTGAAAGAGAACAATGCGCTGGACTTTTGATGATCTTTTTGTTAAAGACCTTAGCGCTTTTCGAGCAGTTTCCCGAGGTACTTTTACAGTATCAGGAGCGTTTTCGCTATATTCTCGTGGACGAGTATCAAGACACCAATGATGTGCAGTTTCGCCTGATTTATGCGCTTGCCAAAAAGTATAGAAATATCTGTGTAGTGGGAGATGACGATCAGAGCATTTACCGCTTTAGAGGGGCAAATCTCGAAAATATTCTGTCCTTCGAAGCGGAATTTCGGGATGCTCATACCGATCAAGCTGGAACAAAATTACCGTTCCACCTCTCCGATTCTGCATCTTGCCAACACGGTCATTCAGGAGAAATACGCGCAGAAAGGCAAAAAGACTCTGGACGGAAAAAACAGAGGGAAAGGAAGTCCTCTTTCAGGAATATGAGACTGCAGAGGAAGAAGCAAGAGAAGTCATCCGCCATATCCGGGGCGAAAACCGCTTCTATAAAGACTTTGCTATCCTCTACCGCACGAACGCCCAGTCCCGTCTTTTTGAGGAGCAGTGCATCGCTTGGAACATTCCTTACCAAATTGTGGGGGGAGTGAAACTTCTATCAGCGAAGAGAAATCAAGGATCTCCTCGCCTATATGAAGATTATGGTGAACCCAAAGGACGATATCGCCTTTCGAACGAATCATCAATGTACCAAAGCGCGGTATCGGAAATGCCAGCATAGAAAAAGCTTCGGCAGTACGGTCTTCAGTTCGGTGGATTCTCTCTTATGGAAAGCAATCCCCTTTTTCGCTAAAGCAGCCGGCCTCTCCGGAAAAGGCTTTTATCGGAAATCGATAAGTTTAGTCAGACGGTTGAAAGGCTGGAAAGAAAGGAAGAACTCGAAAAGCTCATCGAGCGAATCCTTGACGACACAGGCTATGAGACGGAGCTTCTTTCGGAAGGAGCAATCGAAGCCGAAAGCCGTATGGAAAACATCCGAGAGCTGGAAGGAAAGCTTCTTTCCTATATTCAGGAAAAATGGAGAAGACGCGAGTCTTGCCGCCTTCCTCGAAGAGGTTTCCCTCCTTTCCGACCTCGATAGAAGTGACCTTACAGAGGATAAAAATCACGCTCATGACTCTGCACGGGGCAAAGGGCTTGGAATTTCCGGTCGTGTTTTTGGTAGGTCTTAGTGACGGACTCTTCCCAAGCGCACTAAGCCTTGGAGACGACAGAAGAAATCGAGGAAGAAAGGCGACTTTGCTATGTCGGAATCACCCGTGCGGAGGAAGAGCTCTACCTAAGCTCCGCGAAAAAAATAGAATGGTGAACGGACAAACACAGTATTTTAAAATCAGTCGCTTCTTTGAGGATATTCCCGACGAACTTTTGAAAAAGAATCTGCTCTACCGGCCAAAACGCTCCGAGGAAGAGCTTTTCTTGGAAAATAGCGGAAAATCCTACTATAACAGTTATTTAAAAAATGCCGAAAGTTCCATTTCGTCCTACTTTGGAAGGAGCGGAGAAGGCGGCCACGGAGCAAAAGGCTACAGCGGAGGCTCTTACGAAAGACAAGGAAGAGGCTTCGGAGAGACTTACGGAAGGCAAGGAATAGGATTCGAAAAAGGTCAAAGCACAGATGCCCCGAAATACGGAAGCCTGGACAAGTTGAAACAGTCAGGCCTTCTCCAAAAAGGCTTTTCATCCGGAGGAAAGACAAGCCCCGCCTATCAGGAAGGCGACCGGGTAAAGCACACAAAGTTTGGCGAAGGAAGCGTTTTGAAAATCGAAGAAGATGTAAAGGACTATCTGGTAACCGTACTGTTCGACAGTGCAGGGCAGAAAAATGATGGCCGGCTTTTGCAAAAGCTCGAAAAAGCTATGATGCATAATGATTACCATTTGCAATGCCCGAAAAGCCTTGATGCATTGCGAGTATGCTTTGTAAGTTCGTGCTATCTTATCTGTAGAGAGAGCTTTTTATAAATCTCTCCCTTTACTCAGAAAGGAAATAAGAAATGAATATCCCCAATGATCCGATGATTTTACTGAGCTTTGTAAACACGAAGCTTCGGGACGAATACAGTAGTTTAGAAGAGTTTTGCAAGGGGCACGATCTGGATGTCGAAGCCCTGAAAAAGAAGCTGGAAGATATCGGCTTTGAGTACAATGCAAAGCTGAAACAATTCAAATAAAGCATAAGTTAAATAAAGCAAATGTTCAGCAGAACAAAACAATTGAAAGAGCAAAAGTAGTTTATTGCTTTTTCTCTTTCGCTAAACTGTCACCGGTATATTTAAGTAAAATAGTAAGGAGAAAATGATGCGTTGTTTAGTACAAAGAGTGCTTTCCGCCTCGGTTTCCGTAGAAGGAAAGACAATAGGCAGTATAGAAAAGGGCTATCTTGTCCTTCTTGGCGTAAAAAATACGGATACGGAAGCAGTTGCCGATAAGCTACTAAAGAAGATTTTGGATGCTAGGCTTTTTGAAGATGATAACGGAAAAACGAATCTTTCCATACGGGATATTTCCGGCTCCCTTCTTGTGGTCAGTCAGTTTACCCTCTATGCAGACACCAAAAAAGGGAATCGTCCCAGCTTTATCCAAGCCGGAGATCCCGCACATGCCAATGCACTGTATGCCTATTTTTTGAAGAAAGCCGAGGAAGCCGGCATGCACACCGAGCACGGAGAATTCGGTGCGGACATGAAAGTAAGCCTTATAAAATGACGGGCCGTTTACCATTATGTATGATAGCGATTTGATGTAAAAGGGGCAAGCCTGCCCCTTTTAAATTAACTTATTCTACAACCTTAATTCCTTCCGCAAAGGGAAACTCTGGCCTTTAACGAGGTACTGTAGCTACTTCCACAGTCTTTCCTTTATTCGTTTCCACTTCTTTCGTTAAATCATTGTTTCCATCCGTAGTAAAACGGAAGCTGTGCGTGTCGTCCGACTTCAAGGTAAAGACATCCCCGTCAACGCTCTCAATCGTGCCTTTTTACCTTTAGGTGGTCTGCATCTTCTCCTTCTAAAGCATCCTCTGTGATGGTATAGAATGCTACGGGATTATTGCTTAACTCTCCAAGATAATATACGCTGATTTCTCCACCCACCTTTAATCCGCCTTGTGTTAAATCGATTTCAAAGCTCGGTCTTTGGAAGGTAACAGTGTCCCCGTACTTCTTCCCCTCTGTATCCTCACCGTCCAGTGCGGCTTCACGGAAATCCGGAATCTCTTTTACAGTGATACTGCTGTCATTGATTGCGGTAATCTCTCCGTATAAGTTTTGCTCGTCATTGAAATCTTCTGTAGTAAACTCATACGGTACGGAAACGGTAACGGATTTAACGGTCATGCCATCCTGTGGCTCTGTTCCTTCATAGCTGATTTCTACTTCATCTCCCGGCATAAGTTCCCAAGTCTTATCTAAAAGTAGCACCATTTACATCAAAAGTAAGAACTTTACCATCTCCTGTCTCTACACTCAGTTTTCCATTATCCAGCTTCTGCACGGTGGCGCTTAAACTGTTCTCCGATAAAGCCTCGGAGCTGGGTTCTTCCTGTGCCGTCTGACTGCTCTTTGTATCCGTTTTCTTCCCACAAGCAGCGGCAAAAAGCATAAGTCCAAAAATAGCAATCCATAGTGTTTTTTTCATATAAATCCCTCCTCACTTCATTGCTACTTATACTAGCATGAAGTGTATAAAAAAAATTGTGCCTTTTTCTGTATAATTTCTTAAAGAATACCACATATTTTGATTCTTAACGAGTCTATTCCGTAAATCCTGCGTAGTCTTGTCCGGACTTTTCCGCCCTATTGGAAAATGAGAAACTATCTTTCTTCCATCCCAATAACTTCTCTTTCCCGTTAGCCATTAGTCTTCCTCATAAAAACGATAATCCTTTATTTCGTCCGGCAAATACTGCTGCTCTACGAAGTGCCCCGGATAGTCATGAGGATATTTATAGCCTACGCCTCTTCCGAGCTGTTCATGCCCGCTGTAATGCGCGTCTCTAAGATAAGAAGGAATCTCCAAATTCCCCTTCTTTCTGACTACATCACTTGCCGCAAAAATCGCCTTCACCGCGGCATTGGACTTCTTTGCCGTCGCAATATAGCACGCCGCCTGGGTAAGAATAATCTGTGCCTCCGGCATGCCTACACGCTCCACTGCAAGGGAAGCGTTCACGGCAAGAATAAGTGCCTGCGGGTCGGCATTTCCCACATCCTCCGAAGCGCAAATCATGATTCTTCTTGCGATAAAACGAATGTCCTCGCCGGACTCAAGCATTTTCGCAAGATAATACACCGTCGCATCGGGGTCACTTCCCCGCATGGACTTAATAAAGGCGGAAATCGTGTCGTAATGCTCTGAACTGTTATCATAGCGAAGAATCTTCTTTTGCATACATTCGCCGATATTTTCTTTACATAGGCGGATAACGCCGTCAGAATCGGGATTCGTACTGAGAACGGCAAGCTCCAGCGTGTTTAAAAAGCACTCTGGCATCGCCCGATGCATTTTCCAGTAAAAATTCCTTCCCTTCCTCCGAAAGGCTTGTCCGAAAATTCCCGAGCCCCCTCTTCTTATCCGACAAGGCCTCGTCTGTAAGACGCGACAAAGCCTCCTTCGATAAAGGCTTTAGTTCAAAAAGGCGGGAGCGGGAAAGCAAGGCGGAATTCACCTCAAAAATAAGGATTCTCGGTTGTCGCCCCAATGAGAATCACGGTTCCGTCTTCCACATAGGGAAGCAAATAATCCTGCTGTGCCTTATTAAAGCGATGAATCTCGTCCACAAAGAGTATGGTTTTTTCTGCCGTAGCCCCCAGATTCTCCTTTTGCACGGCTCACCGCTTCCTCCATATCCTTTTTCCCGGCGGTAGTCGCATTGATTTGGATAAATTCCGCCTTCGTATGGTTGGCAATGAGCTTTTGCAAGAGAGGTTTTCCCCGTTCCCGGCGGGCCGAAAAAGAGAGATTGCAGCTGGTCTGCACGAATTAAGCGGGAAAGCAATTTATTTTTCCCCGATAATATGCTCCTGACCGACAAACTCTTCCAGCGTTCCGGGACGCATCCGAACTGCCAAAGGCGCCATTTTTCTCTTGATTTTTTTCTCTGCCTGATAGCTAAATAAATCCATCTCTCCCCTTCATATTTCCCCTTCAGAAGGTGTAAAGCCGCACTCTTCCCTTATGCTCTCATTCCTTCTGCTTTCTGTTCTTTTCTCTTTTATGCTTCTACCCTCTATCCATCTTCTCTCTTTCCTTCTTCTACTGCCATGTAATAGGCTTTCGTTCTGTCCGGAATGATTTCAATCCAGTAGCCGTCCGGATCTTCAATAAAAATAGATGCCCATACCGTGATTTTTCAAAACAGATACAACCCATCTTCTCGTGAAGTGCATGGGCTGCCCTGATATCCTCCGTTCGAAGCGCAAGGTGGTACTCCTGCTCCCCGAGATCATAGGGCTCTTTTCTATCCTTCATATAGGTCAGCTCCAGACGGAAGTCCGTAGAATCATCTCCCAAAAACACGATAATAAAGTCATCCCTGTTCATTTCTACTAAGCTCATGCAAATTCAAAGCTTCTGCATAAAACTTCATACTTCTTTTCCAAATCCAGTACATTAAAAGTTAAAAGTGGTTAAATGAGAATGGGCTCATTGTTTCTCCTTTCCTTTTCCGGTGCTCCCTGTGGAACATTTTCTTTTCTATGATAATGCTTTTTCCCTGCATTCAGCAATGCCCGCAGAAAAAGACCGCGGAGTGCTTTCCGTGGTTTTCCGCCCTTTTCCCTCCCCCTTATATTTTTTTCTCTCCTACCGATAAGATTGCTATATGGGAAGAACTTGGGGAAGAACTGGAAAATGACTTCGGAAAGGGCTTTGGCTCTTCCCTTATAAAACCGGGAGGGCAAAAATGAAAAGAATGCCGATGAACAGAAAAGAAAACGAGCAGGAAGGAAGAAACAGAGGAAGGAAGACTTTCGGGCTCTTCTGTATCTTAACAAGCTTCCTCTTTCTCTTTTCCGGCACTGCGAAAGCGGACTGGGTAAAGGGAGAAGGTAAAAATGCTTGGTGGTATGATTTTGGAAATGGAGATTATTTCAAGTCTTCTTGGCAATGGATTGATGGAAATCAGGATGGCATTGCAGAGTGTTACTGTTTTGATGAAAATGGTTGGATGTATGAAAAATACAATTACCCCTGATGGATATACTGTTAATGAAAAATGGGGCTTGGACTGTTAACAATATTGTTCAAACTAAAACCTCAGATTTGATTCCTAAGAATAATACGAATAACATTAATAACGACAACAAAACTACAAGCAATAATTTCACAGAAACAAGAAACAATGAGAAAAATCAAAGTAATGAAGATTTTAACGGAAAACAAGACGAATATCGTGCAGATATTTTAAGAAGAGTGAACAAATACAGAGAAAAAATGGTTTGAACGCTTTGGAAGAAAAATGACTATTTAAATGAAATGGCACAGATTAGGGGCTGAAGAATTAAGTATTCGATTTTCTCACATTAGACCAAATAGCGAATTGGCTGATGGATATGGCTTAGATGGTGAAATTGCCGAAAAAGGATCGAAAACGTCAAGAGATGCTTTTCTTGCTTTTAAGGGAAGTAAACAGCATAATGAAGTAATGTTGCATAGAACTTTTCTGACTTTCGGTTCTGGATATTATGTTGATGGAAATGGTAAGTCTTATTGGGTTATTCTTTTTGTAGCACATCCGATGCCAGAAAACTTAAGACAACAATAATCCACAAAAAAAGAGAGGGATTTCCTCTCTTTTCTTTTTACATTTCAATATGGTCTACATCGTAGTCTTTTACCTTATTTACAATATCAGAATGGTTCACAGAACTAATGATGATGTTATCATATTGTTCTTGTATATCTTTATCCGTAACAAATTTCAACAATACCTCAAAACTATCCTCATCTAAATGATCCGTATCATCAATAATTAAGAAACCAGAACCAGAAAACAAATTAACTAAATCTGTCATGAGAACAATTGCCAATATTTTTCACCAGCAGATAATGAAGTATATGGTAAAAAAATGGTTTTAATTCTCCAAGTTGGAATAACATTGTGAGTCCATCCTTTACCAACAATTTCACCTTCATCCCAGTTTTTAATACGGTTGCCCTTTCGTTACATACATCTTCAATTGGTTACTTTTTGAATGGTGATTTGTCTGTTGTACAACAAATCTTATCGTGCCTTAAAACCATATCCGAATATGGAGTATAGGCATTTTTTTCGGCTCTCTGCTATACTGAAAAGGGTGCAAACTTGGCTCTTTTTTTCTTTTCCTTTTTCACCTTTTATTTTTGTCCTTGAATCTTCTATTTTGCATTTCTTTTTAGTTGTTTTTCTATATCCATATTTTTCTATTTCATCTATTTCCGTTTTTCATTTTATTTTTTTACTATTCTATCTATTGCTATATTCATTCTATTTCTGTACTCATGCTATTTCTATGCTCTACTTTTATTTCTGTAATCCATTTTTTCAATCTGATTCTATTTCCATTCTCTTCTGAAAGGAGGCCGTCTATGCCTAGTGTTAAGGGGTTTTCTAAATCCAAAGATCATCTTAGTCCGAAGCAGAAATTTTTTTATCCGAACTGATTCTCATGGATGATATCTTTATCCGCATTGTTTTAAAAGATGTAAAATGCACCGAATATATTCTACAAACCATTTTACAGAAACCGGACTTAAAGGTTAAAACGCAAAGTATTCAAAGTGATTTAAAAAATCTGCAGGGACGCTCTCTTATTTTGGATTGTCTTTGCAGTGATACAAAAGGCACAGTATACAATATAGAGGTTCAAAACGATTCGCATGGAGCAAGTCCGAAGCGTGCCCGCTATCATTCCGGACTCATTGATATGCATATTTTAAAAAAAGGAAAAACTTTTGAAACTTTGCCCGAAAGCTATGTTATATTTATCTGTGCAAAGGACATTTTGAAGGAGAACAAACAGATTTATCACATTTCCAGAATAATACAGGAATCCGGCAAGAAGTTTCCGGATCAGGCGGAAATCATTTACCTAAATACAAGTAAAGACAGCGAGAATGAATTGGGAAAGCTGATAGAGGATTTCTACACCAAAGATCCAAAGAAGATGCATTCCAAGGTTCTTGCCAAAAGAGTAGCTGATTTAAAAGAAAACAAAAATATAGAGAAGGGAGAGCATGACGCCATGACAACATATTACGATCGATTAAAAAAACAATGGGAGAAAGAGGGAATGGTAAAGGGCAAGGAAGAAAGCGAAAGCAAGATGGCTAAGCTGATGGGTTTTTCTTGTAAGGGAAGGAAGAATTGCAGACATCGAAAAAAAGCCTCCGAAAGTCCCTGACTACAGAAAGGCTCTGCTCCAAGAGTTTCAATTGTCGTAGGATTTTTCCTACTAAAAACAAAGCAGAACCAAGCTTAACGATAGAAAATTTTCATAAAAAAAGTGGCTTTGAGAGATATAGGGACAAAAACGTGTTGATGGCTAATCCCAATCAACAAATGTTTTATTCACCTTATGGAGATCACTCCATACAATAGCATCACCCCAAATCGAAAGGCTTTTTTTCTAACCTTTGCTTCTCATTCATCTTTTTATAAAAGCCTTGCGATGCTTTTTATCAGTTGGCATTATATTCAATATTTCAGACGAAGAAAGCGGCTCCGGAGAGTGCATATAGCACCACCAGAAGACCGCTTTTATTCTTCTTTCTATCGATAACCCTCTATGATTTCTTAGCATTTCCCTAAGACGCGAATTAATACCACCCTCTATTCTATTATTCGTTGATGGTGTAGAAAAAACTGGCAGTTAATTCATCATCAAGATATGTAAATAGAGTATTCTCTCGAATGAGTCTTAGTAAGGATCTTTCTGCCTTTAGGACTCTTTCATGCGTTGGTCTTTTTATTCCCATACTCATCTATAGTCATTGCACTAAGAAATTCCCGATATTTCTTAACCCAGTCTGCAAAGCGTTTTACCCAGTTTTCACCTTCATTTTTATTTTTTACTTTTAAGAGATCTTTAGCCAGAGAATAAAGCTCTATACCCGCCATAGTATTTGGCCTTGAAGTTGTATAACGCTTTTACTTGGCAGAACACATGAAATATACACCTTTTGATGCTTGGCATTAGGCCATATTTGCTTTTAGTGCCTTTCCAAAGCCGGTTCCCCCATCTGAAACAACCATTCTTGGTTCTGCTATCCGCTTCATAAGAGCTATCGGGCACCCGCATGTTCATATCTGCAGAGGTACCATCCCAGTACATTTTTTTGCATCACAGCAAATAAGTATACATGCCTTTCGCCCAAGATATATTCCATCCAAAAATAAGACATCCTCGGGGCTTTCTACCTTAGGCGGCATTGCCCATATATCCCAAAATTTAGTAGTTTTTCTTCTGAAACTTCTTCCTTCTCCAGGCATAGTGGATTGTGCATCTTTGCCGAATAGCCACTCTAAAAAGCTCTTTCAATTCCTTTGAGTTATTATCAATCTTATGCGTGAAAGAACTCTTACACGCTTTGCATAACCACCTTTGAGAGCCGGCATTGGTCTTTCCTGATTTAACACATTTCTTTCCGCAAATAGGGCAATTTATTTGATTCATTTCATCTTCCTCCAAGGAGTATGGTTTCAAGGAAGATTAAACCCTCATAACTCGTTACTGCACAAGGACTTACAGCATTTTTATCAACACGTTTTGTCCACCCTCAAAGTTGTTTTGAAAAAGATTGAACCGCCCTACAGCCTTTATTTATCTAGCTGTAGAGCGGTTTTCATCAACACGTTTTGTCCTATAACCCGGCTTTTGAAAAATATTTTTGATTTTTTTCAAAGCCACTTTTTATAAACCTAAGCAGTTTAGCACTGAAAGCGGCGAAGCGCCGTCCCCCTACTTCTCTGCAAGAATAAATTGGAAATACCGTAAGCAGGCATAAATCGTAAATACTGCCGCAATAATCGTCTCCACTAAAAACCACGGGCTGTAAAAAGGCGACATTCATGCCCATTTTTGTCAGCACCGCAAAGCACTGCTTCGTCGCAATCGCAGAGATTACGAAGGGGAAGGTGAAAGCCGCATAGCTCGGATAGAAGGGGAAGCGCAGAAACTGTACGCTCTTAAAGAGGGCAAAAAGGTAAATCACGGAAGTTGCCACCAGTAAGAACAGAACAAAAGCTCTTATTTTTCTCCGGAAAAGGCCTGAATATAGCCCGCCGTACAGAGTGCCATCGGCGCGGCATAAATCATCATTAAGGGCTTTGCGGGATCCGGCACGGGAAGCTTCATATAGCGCTTCGTAACTACGCAAAGTAAAATCAGTAAAGCGACGAAACCGAAATAAAAAGCAGCCTGCCCGTAAGCGAATGTCTTATATGCCGGTGTGGTCAGAGATGCCACAACAATCCCGACATAAACGATATACCACACGGTATGCACATTTTTCTCCTCAAAGCGAAGAATATAGGTCTTCGTAAAGTAAAGAATCAACACAATGTGGATTGCATTCGCAAAAACCCAAAGCAGGAAAGAGATTCCCGGAATAAAGGGCTTCACATATACGGAAAACAGCATGAGCGCCATGGGAAAGGTTGCAAAAACACCCGCCCCGATGGGGGTAGAAAGTTCTTCCTTGACCGCATTCGGGAATAGAACGAGCTTCAAGAGAAGGAGGATAAGAATGACAAAGGCAATGCAGCCGAAAATGTAACGGATACCCTCTCCATAACTTTGTAACAAATTACCAAGTGCTGCCATACCGAGCATCACACCCGAGAAGGCAAAGGGAATTTTTTTTATTTTTTCCATTAATGACAGCTCCTTATACTGCTTTTACTTCGTGTACAGGGGGAAGAAACGGTGCTTCCAAGCCTTGAATCGGCTCCGCATCTACATTCTTAACGCCCAGCTCTCGGCAAAGAATCTCGGCAACCTTTCCTGCGCAAAGGCCGGTAAAGGCGATACACTGCTTCTTATGCTCACCTTCCGCCATTTCAAAACCTCTGGTAAGGACACGGCAGCAAGCCGCATGCTTTGCATTTGCCTCTCTGAACCAGTCATGAAGTTCCTTGGAAAGTGCCATAAGGGCATTCACCTTCGGATCCTTCGGACCGTCCGGTGTCGTTCTTCCGAAGAACATACCAAGGGCAAGGATTCCTCCGTTTAATGCACCGCACATACATCCGGAACGACCTGCTCCGATAGACATTCCGGAAGACATTGCAATAACGGACTCGGGTACATCCGCCTGGAAAGCATCGCGAATGGCTTTCATCACTGCCTCACAGCAGAAAAAAATCCGCCGGCATAAAAGCTCTTCCGCATTCGTTAAAAACGGCATGAGGGCTCACCTCTTTTGCGTGATACGTAATAATAGACTCCATCATAAGTGCTCCTTTCGTACTTTCTTATTTCCTGACCAAATAAGAAAATTGATAAATATAAAACGACCAACGTTCCCCATTATATCGGTTATCTTAAAAATCAATCCAATTGATGATTCTTATAATTTGCTTCATTTATTAAACTTCTCTATTATACTTAAAATGTTATAAGTATTTTTGTTCTCTAAAAAGAATAGAATTTCATCCTTTGATTTAAAAAGAAAGTCTTTCATTCGTACTTTTCTTATTTTTATGCAGCAAAAAAGCCCAGCGTTTCCGTCGGGCTTTCTGCTATATAGAGTAGTAAAGGGTCGATTAAACCTGTTCGCCATTTTTCCATTCCGAATCTTTCGATTCGGTCAAAAATATTCTACCCCATTAATCTATTTAGGTCAAGATATTTTTATGAATTTATTTGGCACTTTGTATATTTTTTTAATAAAAATCTTTTTAATTTGCATATTTTGCATAAATTTGTTTTTATAGAGACTATTTTTAAACCCATATATAAGAAATAAGTATTAAAAAAATCATCCCCTATTTCACGCTTTAGTGATAAGTTTATTTATTATGCTGCTTATACTTAATATATAATCATTGGATTTGCCTAGCCCCTGACTTCCGCCTTCAATTCTCCGTTTTCCAGTACAATTTCGATTTTATCGCCTTCTTTTACCTTATCTTCCAGGATACACTTTGCAGCAAGGGTTTCCACGTGTTTTTGCATATACCGCTTCAAAGGTCTTGCTCCAAAGCCCGGCTCATAGGCATTTTTCCAAAAATGAAATCCAAGGCGTCTTTCTTAATTTCGATGTGCAGTCTCTTATCCTGTAAACGCTTATTGATGTCCTTTAAAACAAGATCAGCAATTCGCTCCATATCCTTCTGCACAAGCGGCTTAAAGAGGATAATCTCGTCCAGACGGTTCAGGAACTCCGGTCTGAAGTGCGCATGCAAGGCATCCGTAACCTCTTTCCGTACCTCTTCCGGAATCGTACCGTCTTCTTTGATGCCGTCCAAGAGGCTCTGCGCCCCGATATTCGAAGTCAGGATAATAATCGTGTTCTTAAAGTCTACGGTTCTACCCTGCGAATCCGTGATTCTTCCGTCATCCAACACCTGTAAGAGAATGTTGAAGACATCGGGTGGGCTTTCTCGATTTCATCGAAAAGCACAACGGCATAGGGCTTTCTTCTTACCGCCTCCGTAAGCTGTCCGCCCTCTTCATAGCCTACATAGCCGGGCGCTGCACCGATTAAACGGGATACGGAATATTTCTCCATGTACTCCGACATATCGATTCTGACCATGGCATTCTCATCATCGAAAAGGTTCTGCGCAAGGGACTTCGCAAGCTCGGTCTTTCCCACACCGGTAGGTCCTAAGAAGAGGAAGGAGCCGATTGGCTTCGTAGGATCCTTGATACCGGCTTTCGAACGAAGAATGGCTTCGCAAACCTTCTCTACCGCTTCTTCCTGTCCGATGAGTCTCTTATGAATTTCCTCGTCAAGGTGCAACACTTTTGAACGCTCGGACTCATTCAGCTTTGTTACGGGAATTCCCGTCCAACGACTGATGATTCTGGCAATCTCTTCTTCCGTTACCTTATCATGCACAAGCGTACTGTTTTCTTCCTTCTGCGCTAAGGCTTCCGCCTCTTCCAGTTCCTTTTCGACTTGAGGCAAATCCTGATACTGCAGCTTGGAAGCCTTCTCATACTCTCCCTTTTGCATTGCAATATTGACTTCTGCCTGCAGCTCGTTCTTCTTTTCTCTTAAAGTCTGCAACTTGGAAACGGCATTTTTCTCATTTTCCCACTGCGCCTTTTGGACATTAAACTTATCCCGAAGCTCGGAAAGCTCCTTTTGCAGTGCTGCGAGTCTTTCCTTCGAAAGCTGATCGTCCTCTTTTTTCAGCGCAAGCTCTTCAATCTGCAGCTGCATAATCTTTCTCTGCTGCTCGTCCATTTCTTCCGGCATGGAATCCATTTCCGTCTTAATCATGGCACAGGCCTCATCCACAAGGTCTATTGCCTTATCCGGAAGGAAACGGTCGGAGATGTAACGGTCGGAAAGCGTCGCCGCCGCAACGAGTGCGGTATCCGTGATTTTTACGCCGTGGAATACTTCATAGCGTTCCTTGATTCCTCTTAAGATGGAAATGGTATCCTCCACCGTCGGCTCATCCACCATAACCGGCTGGAAACGGCGCTCAAGAGCGGCGTCCTTTTCAATGTATTTTCTATATTCATCGAGGGTTGTCGCACCGATACAGTGCAGCTCGCCTCTGGCAAGAAGCGGCTTCAACAGGTTTCCGGCGTCCATGGAACCCTCGGTTTTTCCTGCGCCGACAATATTGTGAATTTCATCGATAAAGAGGATAATCTCGCCCTCGGACTTTCTGACATCATCGAGAACCGCCTTCAGTCTTTCTTCAAACTCTCCTCTGTACTTTGCACCGGCAATGAGAGCCCCCATATCAAGCGCAAAGATTTTCTTATTTTTCAAAGATTCGGGCACATCCCCCTTCGCGATTCTCTGTGCAAGTCCTTCCACCGCTGCAGTCTTTCCAACACCGGGCTCTCCGATTAAGCAGGGGTTATTCTTCTGCTTTCGGAGAGGATTCGGATAATGTTTCGGATTTCTTCATCCCGACCGATAATCGGGTCGAACTTCTGCTGACTTGCTCTCTCAACCATTTCATAGCCGTATTTATTTAAGGCGTCATAAGTGCCTTCCGGGTTGTCCGTCATAACTTTCTGATTTCCCCGGACGGAGGAGAGCGCAGAAAGGAACTTCTCCTTTGTGATACCGAACTCTTTAAACAGCTCCCGAATCGTCTTGTCCCCGTCCTTTAAGAGAGCCAGGAAAAATATGCTCCACGGACACATATTCATCGCCCATAGCTTTCGCATGGTCTTCCGCATTCATGACGACCTTATTTGCATCCTGCGAAAAATACTGCTGGCCTCCGGAAACCTTGGGAAGCGCATTGATTTTCTCTTCCACCGCTCTTTCGAAGCTATCCGGAGAAATGCCCATTTTCTGTAGAAGCTTCGCAATCAGGCTGTCCTCCACCTGAAGAAGGCTTAAAGAGCAAGTGCACCTGCTCCAATGCCTGATTCCCGTGATCCATCGCAATCTTCTGGCTGTTGTTGATACTTTCTACCGACTTTTGTGTAAAACGATTTATATTCATACTCACTACCTCACTTTTTCACTAAGATAATCCTATTATAAACGTATTGTTAGCACTGTCAAGTAATGAGTGCTAATTTGTTGTGAAAAGTGTGTGAAAAAAACACGAATGTTTTTGGGGCATAAGACGTACTTAGATTTGTGTTTTTTCCAAATACTCCGTCATGGTCATCATTTTAGGTTTTTTAATATCCTTTAATGCCAGAAAGTCTTTATCTCCTGTCAAAAATATGTCTATATCGCTTTCTATCGCCGTCACCAATATGGGGAAGTCTTTCTCATCCCTTATTTCCGGATATTTCTCTTTTTCCGGATTTCTTTTTACTTGTACCAAGTCAAAGGGTAGGCTGTGAAAAAAATCTTTTAGAGCAGGCTTTCTTGACGAAAACTTCCTTTCAATTACAAGACTTAACTCTTCTATAACATAATCACAAATCACTATTTCATTCTGCTCCGTGATTCTTTTAATTAAGTTTCTGGTTTGATTAGAGGGAAAGAAAATCACGGATATCAAAATGTTGGTATCCAGCATGATTCTCATTTTATTTTATCCTTCGTTCCTCTCTTATCTCCTGAGCGAAGCTTTTGTAAATCTTCCTCCTTATAATACCCGGCTTCCTCGGCTACTCCTCTGAATTCTTCTTCTACTCTTTTAAAGGCCAGCATTGCGGAATTCTCAAAGTAAAATCTTCCATTTTCTTCCATTATTACAAGTTTATCTCCGCTTTTTAACTTGAGTTTGTTTCTAACGGATACCGGAATTGTAATTTGCCCTTTACTTGAAATCTTTGCCACTTCCATACATACCCCTTTCTCTTTAGACTTCTTCTGAATATCTGAAAAACTTCTTGAAGTGCAATTTATACTAATTAACTATGGCTTTTATTACATCCCTATTATAAATGAATTTTCTATTCTCTTCATTATTTTCTTTACAATTTTTACTTTCTTTATATTCTTTACTTTTTTTGTTTTTACCCTTTTTAATCCCTCAATTTCTCCACTGCCTCTTTGATTGCTCTCACCGTATATTCCAGTTCTTCCTCCGTGAGTGTTTCTTCGAGGCTTAAGCGTAGTCCGGAGTATGCTTCTTCATGACTCTTTCCGATTGCGAGAAGTACATGACTCGGCTCTAAAGAACCGCTTGCACAGGCTGAGCCGCTGCTTGCGCAGATTCCTTTTTGGTCAAGGAGGAGCAGAATGCTCTCTCCCTCTACTCCGGGAAGGCAGATGTGGACATTTCCGGGAAGACAGTGATGAAGTGAGGAAAGGAAGGGTTTTTCAGGCTCTCTCCGATTCCCTCATCTTCCAGTGGATTCACACCGCTGATTTTTATCCCCAGGATTTCCTCTAGAGCCTTTTAAAAAAATAAATCTCGCAACGCTGCTTTCTTTCTTCCCTCTCTTCCATCGTGGAAAAGGCCTCTTTTGCCGCTGCCGCAAAACCGACTATTCCTGCTACATTTTCCGTACCTGCACGAAGTCCCCTCTCCTGTGCTCCGCCGTGTAAAAAGGAGGGAAGCTTAAGACCTTTTCGGATATACAGGAGTCCCACCCCTTTAGGGTCCGTGGATTTTTATGACTGCTTGCAGAGAGTAGGTCTATCCGCATTTCCTCCATATCGAGCGGAATCTGGCCGAAAGCCTGCACTGCATCGGTATGAAAAAGAGCACCGTACTCTTTCGCAAGGCGTCCTATCTCTCTTAAGTTCTGCAAGGTTCCGATTTCGTTGTTTGCCGCCATAACGGGAGACAAGGCAGTGAGAAGCCCCTTTTTGCTTCTTCCCCCTCTTCGAAGGGAAAGAACGCTCCTCTCTTTCTCTTCGAGAGCTTTCTTCCTGTAAAGAGCTTTCTTCCTGTAAAGCTCTTTCCAAGGCTTCTAAATCAAGGAATCCCTTTTGATCCACCGGAATCCGACTTACTTTCACACCCAAGCTTTCGAAAAAGCTACATGTCCGAAGGACAGCAGGGTGTTCTATGGTACTGGTGATGAGCTGCGCGCTTTTTCTCCTTTTTAAGGCACTCTCCAAGACCACGGAAGAAATTGCCCAGTTATCGCTCTCCGTCCCTCCTCCGGTAAAATAAATCTCTCTTGGAGAAACATGAAGAAAGAGGTGATAGTCTGCCTGCTATCTTCTACCGCCTTTCTCGCCTCTTGTCCGAAACGGTAAATAGAAGAAGGGTTCCCATAAGAGCCGGAAAGATAGGGCTCCATGGCTTTTCTAGCCGTCTCCGATAAAGCTGTTGTCGCCGCATTATCCAAATAAATCATTTTCCCCTCCGCTTTTATCTTTTATCATAGCGAAAGTCTCCGCTTTTTCCGCCTTTTTTTCTCCAGCAAATGCACCGCTTCAATATGCATGCGCTTATCAATGGCCTTACACATATCGTAAATGCAGAGTAGTGCAATACTCGCCCCGGTAAGCGCTTCCATCTCCACCCCGGTTTTCCCCAGTGTTTTCATCGCGGAAATAACCTTAATTTCACCCTGCTTCTCATCTACACTAAACTCTATCTTTGCTCCGTGAAGCGGCAAAAAATATGGCAAAGCGGAATCAGATCCGAGCAGCGTTTCGCCCCCATGATTCCTGCAACCTGCGCTACAGTAAAAACATCTCCTTTTTGATTTTCTTCCCAAGAACCGCCTGCATAGCTTCTTCGTTTAGGAAAATGCTTCCCACCGCGACTGCTACTCTTTCCGTGTCGTCCTTTTCGGAAACATCGACCATACGGGCATTTCCCTTTTCGTCAAAATGTGTAAACTCTCCCATTTTTCTCCTCGTCCGTTTTTTTCAATAAATAGATAGTATAAATCTACTCTGTCGTTTTTTATTACTTTGCAGCTCCTATGAAGGAGCATGCCCCGCAAAGGACCTGCAAAGCATAAAAGAGATTTGATTTGTACAGCTATTCAAAAAAATTTAGTCTTCTAAAAGAAGAAGCTTCTCCGTATCTACTTTAAGATACCGTGGAATCCCCAAAGGCTCCCATCTTGCAAGAGACTCCCTCTGTCCCATAAAGACGATTCTTTCCGTACCCTCTTTCGCCTGAAAAATAGAAATTCTTTTTCAAAGGGATATTCCGCAATGCTCTCTAGGCAAACGGGGATACAATTTTTTTCCCTGCCTCTTCCTCCGAAAACACAGGGATAAAATCATGGGCACGGTAGCCCACATAGGAGAGACTGTCCGGTATTTCCTGATCAAGCTGAAGCTCTATCCCCCAGTCGGAAGCAAAAATACGATCTTCTCCTCTTTTTTCCGCTTGGGAAATGTTTTTACAACCCGTCAAAGCCGCCGCAGCTCTCTTCCCCGGATTTCGGAAGAGGCTCTTCGTTTCTCCTTGGCAAAGAATCCTGCCCTTTTCCACAATCAAAAGCTCCTCGGAAAAACGGTAGAGCTCATCTCTCGAATGGGAAACCATAATGCAACTTCCTTGGAAGTCCTCCAAATGCTGCATGAGCTCTTCCTGCATTCTGTCCCTGAAGCGAAAAAGTCCAGTGCGGAAAAAAAGGCTCGTCAAGAAGGATGATCTCCGGTTCTCCCACTAGAATCCTCGCAAGAGCCACTCTCTGCTGCTGCCCGCCCGAAAGCCTTCCGGGAAGGCGTTTTTCCATGCCCTTTAGTTCCATTTTTTCTAAAATAGAGTTGATTTTCTCCTCTTTTTCCTCTTTGCTCCCCTTTAAGAGCCACGGAAAGGTTCTCCCAAACGCTCATATGCGGGAAAAAGCGCGTAGGACTGAAAAAAGATAGCCCACCTTCCTCTTTTTGCGGCGGAAGATTCCGCTTTTTTTCCTTGGAAAATACACAGTTCTCGCCGATGTAAATCTCTCCCTCATCGGGCTTAAGAATTCCGGCAATCGCCTTTAGGCACATGGACTTTCCGGCCCCGGATTCTCCGAGAATCGAGCCTCTTTGCTTCTGTCTGAAAATGCATATCCAGAGAAAAAGCTCCCCATATTCTTTTTTTAATCGAAACGCTGCATGCCATTTTATCTCTTTAATCCTTTATACGACTTGCTTCCAAGCTTTCCACGTGAACTAAATCCGATCGCCAAGATGCCTCTATTCCGTGTCAGATAACTGACTTTTTATTCTTCCTATATTGTTTTCCTTATTTCCCTATTGATACATGGATATCTAACGCCGGAAGCGTTTTTCTTCTGTTGCAAATTGATAGAGCGTTAAAAATCCCGAAGGACAGAAGGAGAACAATCATTACCCAAAAACCTGCGGTCGCATAGTCCTGATCCTGCATGACGAGAGCGATTCTTTGGGAAATAGTCGCGGTCTTCCGGGAATATTTCCCGCAAGCATGGAAGTCGCCCCGTATTCTCCAAGCGCTCTGGCAAAGCTTAACACCGTTCCCGAAAAGATACCGGGTGCGGAGAGTGGTACAATGATTTTCCAGAAAATGGAAAACTCGCTCATCCCGAGCGTCCGTCCGGCATAAACCAAGTCCTTCGGAACAAGCGAAAAGGCGGACCGCGCATTTCGATACATAAGAGGTAAAGAAATCACGGTTGCCGCCACCACACAGCCCTAAGAAAGACTGCACCACCTTGATGCCGAAATGCTCAAAAAGAAAGCTGCCAAAAGCTCTTCTCTTACTAAAAAGAAGGAGCAGGAAAAATCCTGCTACCGTCGGGGGAAGGACCATAGGAAGGGTAAGTAAGCCGTCAAGAAAATTGTCCCAAGGGGACGGGAGCTTCATCACCTTTCTCGCCAAAAATATCCCTAAAAAGAAACAAATTATGGTGGTTACCACTGCCGTTTTCAGAGAAATCCATAAGGGACTCCAGTCTAAACTTTGTATCATTTCCATCATGGATTTCTCCTTTCGTCTCCGTAATTCTACTCCGGCTTCACTTGTAAGTTGCTTTTTGCTTCAAATCATCCTTCAGAACTCCGCTCCGCTTTCTCTTATTATTAGCAAATTTAGCATATCCTGCACTTTAGCATATCCTGCTTTATTCTACATTGGTATCAAAGTAATACTTCTGAAATGTCTCTTTTGCCGTATCGCTGCAAACAAAGTCTATAAACTTCTTTGCTTCCGTAACTTCCGCTTCGCTTGCTTCGTCATTTACCACCTGAGAAATGGGATAGATTACATTGCCGCTTAAGTCATAGGGAACCTTTTCCAGAATCTTTATATCCGCTTCTTTCCCGTAGGTATCGGAATAATAGGTTGTTCCCACTTCGGAAGATCCTTCCATTACCGCGGCAAGTACCTTCGAAACATTGGACTGCTCGGAAATCTCTACACCGCCCAGTGCCTCGGAAACATCCTTCGTGCTGATTTTGGAAAGGTCTTCCGCCTCCGGTAAGATGCCGAGGCTCACCAGCGCTTTTCTGGTATATCTTCCTACCGGTACGGTACCGTCTGCAAGAGCAATGGACTTTGCATCCTTCAGCGTCTCTAAGCCGGTAACCTTCGTACCGCTGTCTTTTCTTGCGATTACGCAAAGCTGATTGTTTACCACATTCTTTCTTGTACCCTCAACGAGCTTTCCTTCCTCCTCTAAGGTATCCATCTGCTTCTGCGCTGCGGAGAAAAAAATATCACATGCATAGCCCTCCTGAATCTGAGACAGGAGCTTTCCGGAAGAATCTGCCTGGAAAACGAGCTTCACGGAAGGATTTTCCTTCTCATACTGCTCTCCGAGCTCTTCCATTACATTTTTAAGAGAAGCCGCAACAAAGACCTGCACTTCCGTCTGACCGTTTACATCCGCCTTTTCCGACTCCTTTGCGCTCTCCTTCTCCGCCTCACTGCTCTCTGTCTGCACTTTCCCGCTCTCTGTCTCTGCTACTGACTCCTCTTTCTTTGCACCGCCGCAAGCCATTAATGCTACAGAAAGCAAAAAGGGCAAGACTTCCTGCCAAAAACTTCTTCATCTTTCTTTCCTCCTAATTTTCTTTTTCTGTACCCCGTAAAATCCCTATGCCGTGAAAGAGCTCCGGAAAAAGATATTCCAGATTCTCCTTACAGGCCTTCGGGCTTCCGGGAAGATTGATGATTAAAGAATGTTTCCGTATTCCCGCGGTCTGGCGGCTGAGCATCGCTTTTTTTAGTAATCGTCAAGCTATACTGCCTTAAGGCTTCCGGAATGCCGGGTACTTCTCTATCGCACACGGCTTTGGTGGCTTCCGGAGTGCAGTCTCTTTCAGAAAAGCCCGTGCCTCCGGTAGTGATGATGAGAGATATTTCTCTTTGATCCGCTAAACGAATGAGAGCCTTTTTCTAAAGCCTCTCTTCCGTCAGGGAAGAAGCAGATACTCTTCCACTTGCATTCCCTGCCCCGTTAGAAACTCCTGAATGAGCGGCCCGGATCGATCTTCATATTCTCCGGAAGACGCTCTATCTGAAAGCGTGATGACCGCTGCCGTGTACGCTCTCTTCGGATCCGGCGGAAAAAAACTTCACGGGGTCGCCCTCTCTAATGGTTCCGCCCTTGATTACTCTGGAAAACACCCCTTCTCTTGGCATAATACAGTCTCCCATTCTATGGAAGATGGCACAGTGGCTGTGGCACTCCTTTCCGAGCTGTGTGAGTTCCAATACCGCTTCTCCGACATGAATTTCACTTCCTACCGGGCATTTTTGAAAGGTCAAAGCCTTCCACCACCAGATTTTCTCCAAACGCACCGAACGCGACTTCCGCCCCTTTTTCCGAAAAATCCTCTATCTTTTTCAAGAGAAAGAAAGGCTACCTGCCTATGCCATTTTTCCTGCATGCGCATCTCCCTCTATCCCGAACTCCGGGAGCAGGACTGCTTCTTTCACTTCTTTTTTTTCTGTTCCTTTTTTGGGGCTTATACAAATTGCCAATAACTTTCCCATTTATCCTCCAAGCCTTTTTTTCCTGTTCGGCCTACCTCTTTTTTTACCTTCTTTATTATCTTCGTTATTGCCTTCTTTATTGTCCATCGAAACCCTAACGCAAAGCTATCCACCGATTTTACCCATTGCTCTCTGTTCCGTAACCTCGGAGAGCTTTTTCAAAAGGCATGGCTTTCCGGCTTTCCTAAGATGCAGTTCCGAAACATCTTTTCCACTTCCACTTTTTTTCTCTTCTTCGGAAAAATGCCGTATTTCGTAAAAATTGCCCGTAAATCATATCCGGTTCCATAACAAAGACAGGGCTTCAGCTCTCCTTCACTCGTTAAGCGAATCCGGTTACAGCTTCCGCAAAACTTCCCGTGAAGCGCGGAAATAAAGCCTACAGAGCCGAGAAAGCCCGGGATCCGGTAATACTTCGCAGGCCCGTTTCCGTGAATGGAAATGTCCTCGGTAATGCTCGGGAAGCGCTCCCTGATTTTTCTCTAAAAGCTTCTCATTGTAGTAGGGTTCAAAAGCCTCTCCCGTAGCCGATCGGCATCATTTCTATGAAACGAATGTCAAGAGGATGCTCCTTTGCAAGCGCTAATAGAGAAAAGAGCTCCTCCTCATTTTTTCCCTTTTGCATCACCGTGTTCAGCTTGACACGAATCCCGGCATCACAAGCTGCGTATATCCCCTCTAAAACCCGGGAAAGCACGGGAAGCCCGGTGATTTCTGCAAATCTTTCCTCCTTTAAGCTGTCGAGGGCTCACATTTTATCCCGTCAATTTCGGCGGAAAGAAGCTCCGGAAGCGCTTCCTTCAGTAAAATGCCGTTCGTGGTCAGCGTGACCTGTTCCACCTTATCAAGCTTTTTAAGCTCCTTAATAAAAATCTAAGACCCCGTCCCGCACCAAGGGTTCTCCGCCTGTCACCTTAAATCGGCTGATTCCCAGCTTCGAAGCCTCTTCTGCAAGAAAAAGAAGTTCCGAAAAGGACAGAAGCTTTTCTATCGGAAGCACATTCTCCATGCCTTTAGGCATGCAGTAACGGCAGCGCAGATTGCAACGGTCCGTAACGGAAAGGCGCATATAATTAATTTGTCTTTGAAATTGATCCTTCATTCTTCCTCTTGCTTTTTCTATTCCTTCCTAACTGAAAGTTGAGTTAAACCCATTCCCCCATGTCTCTTAGACTTCTTTGATAACAGTCGCACGGCTTTAAGGCCACACCCTTCTAATGTATCGGTACTACGAGATTTCCCGACTCGTTTCTTCCACTACAGCATCATCCTTTAGACTCGCTCCAAAAGCACATCCAACTGTCCGCCGCAGACCATTCCCTCCTCCTCGGCGATACTGTCGTTAAGGTCTACATGGTAGAGGCAGGCAGGCTTCGCATTTTTCCAAAAAAATAACTCCCGACTCTTTCGAATCACTTCCGCTTCTGCATCCCCCACCAATCGTGCCGATTAGTTGTCCTAAAGGACTGATTAGCATCTTCGTCCCGGTTTCTCTCGGCGCGGATCCCCGTCTATTCACAATGGTTTGCCAGCACATAGTCTTCGCCGCTCAGCATCGCGTCCAGCATTTCCTTCGTAAAACTTTCCTGATGGAAATACTTATTCTTTTTCCATCACAATTTCGAAAAGAATGGAGGCCGATTTCTACCGGGGTCTCCGCTCCGATAGCAAGGCCGATAGGGACTGTGCAACTCTTCAAGGCTTTCCTCTGTTACTCCCTCTTCTAAAAGCTGTTTCTTAATGAACGCAACTCTTCTTCTTGATCCCATCATACCGATATAGGCATGGGATTTCTTCAGAATCTCTCTAAGGCAAATGAGGGTCGTGCGTATGCCCTCAGGGTAACAATCACAAAATAGCTGTCCTTATCCCCTTTAAGGGTAGAAAGAGCTTTTGCGAAGTCCTCGCACTGCACCTGATCCGCCCCCGCTTTCTCTGCAGCCTTCGCAAAAGAAGGTCTGTCCTCGATGCAAAGCACCTGAAAGCCGAGCATTTTCCCTAAGCGAATCACGGAAAGGGGCAACATGTCCCGCTCCAAGCACGATGAGCTTTTTTCACCGCCCATGGGATCTAAAAACTGTCTTTCTCCTAAGGAAACCAAGCCCCTTTTTCCTTTGCCAAAGGAATAAATTCACTACGAAATTCGGCGGCTCCTGCATTTTTTCACCATCAATAAAAAGAACCTTTTTCCCGAGGTTCTCTTCATTTAAGGATGTGAGCAGAACATTTTTCCCGAGAGGGTCCAGTTCCGCGATATACTTCCATATTTCTCTCATGGATGCTTGGTCTCCTTTTGTGTAATACCTTTTTGTGTAATACCTTATTCTTATTATTTTTTTTAACCGTTTCCCGTTCCCTTCCGGCGTATCAAATTTTTCCCAAACAAGGCTTTCTACAGTAATCCGCCCTCTCCGAGAGCGTCAATCTCTTCTTTTGTCACGGGGTCATCCGCCATGATACGGGGCAGTATCAAATCAAATACGGTAATCGGGCAAAACATAACGCTGCCCGGAAGTCCCATAATGGGTACATTGTTCTTTCCGTAGGCCAGCATGAACATCGAGCCCGGAAGAACCGGTGCGCCGTAACTTACTACTCTTTCCGCAGACTTTCTGATGGCAAGAGGCGTTCTGTCATCAGGGTCTACCGACATACCGCCGGTGCAAAGAATGAGATCTGCCCCTTCCGAAAGAAACTTTTGGATGGCCGCCATTTCCATGTCCACGTCATCCGAACAAAGGCTCTGTCCTATGATTTCCACAGGAAAGGGCGAAAAGCTTTTCCTTTACAACAGGGGTAAAAGCCGTCCTCGATTCTTCCGTGATACACCTCATTTCCCGTAGTTACGAAGGCCACCTTCTTTTTCTTGTAGGAAAGAACGCGGAGAATACCGCCGTCCTTCGTGATACGCTCTGCCCTCTCCATTTTTTCTTTTTCGATACAAAGCGGAATGATTCTGGTTCCGGCAAGCAGCTCTCCCTTTTTCACGGGAGTATTGTTCTTCTTCGTTGCCATCATCATTTCTCCGAAGGAATTGAGTTGAAAGAGCTTTTCCGAATCGACCTTTAATATGCCGTCACAGTCCGAAATGAACTCAATCTTCCCCTCTTTTGATCTCTCCGGGATGCATGTTTTCACCTTTTCCCATTCGGTATAGGATTTCCAGCAGCTTCATTTTCATGCAAGATACCGGCATCTTCGTCCCAGATGTAAATGTGGTCCTTTCCTACCGAAAAGAAGAACCGGTATATCCGCTTCCTCAATTCTGTGCCCCTTACGAAAAATCGGACCTTTTTTGACCCCGGGAATAATCTGCGTTATATCCTGACAAAGGACTTGACCGACCGCATCTATCGTCTTCATTTCTCTCATAGCTTCTCCTTCCCCGGCTTTTCTCTTTCCTTGTAAAAGCACGATATCTATTCTTGAACAATCTTTCTATATATTGGTTCTTCCGTGCACTGATTTCTCTATGTACTGATTTTTCCTATATACTTTTTAATATCTAACAATTTTTAGTATGCTTTAAAAACTTCTATTTTCCCTAGTATAGTGATATTTAGTAGCAAGTGCAAGGAATACAAAAATTTATATAATTTTTTGATTCTTTCCCGCTCATTCCATTCCATCTCCAAGCATTCAAAAACCCACTTGAAATCTTGCTTTTTATGTTTAAAAATATTTTATGTGTTTAACAAATAATTCTTTCTAATTTTTATATAGGCTTTTTCTATATATCCATAGTGATTTTGTCCTTCTCTTTCTCTCTTATTGTTTGTTTATTATTTATAAATCTTAAAACATTCTTTGTGCATGTTGTATGTTTTAAGTGAATTTTTCTCCACTTGCATTTTTTCAAGAAAGGAGTATTCTATATCTGTAGTTCTTCAGGGCGGGGTGCGATTCCCCACTGGCGGTACAGTCCGCGACCTGCGTTTTGCAGCTGAGTCGGTGCAATTCCGACACCAACAGTATAGTCTGGATGAAAGAGGAGCGAGTTTAACGAGTTTTTCCGCCCTGTACAATTTGTACAGGGCTTTTTTCTTAAAATAAGTGACCGGAGCCGTATTCAGGTTAATTTATTTTTGAAAAGCAGGAGAGCTTCCTGTGTAACTCGTTTATAATCCTCGCTTTACACGCTAAGAAGAAGGAATCTGTTTATTGTAAGAGAAAGCAAATGCTTTCCCTTCGAGAAAAGCGAGGTAAAAAATGAAAAATGGAAGTACAGAAACAAAAATCATCACAGTGGATAGTGCAGTAAAAGAAAGTGGCAGAGGCCGTATAGGAAACATCGCCATCATTGGAATTCTCTCTGCAATCTCCTACATTCTGATGTGGTTAGAGGTTCCGGCACCACTTATGCCCCCTTTATCAAGTTTGATTTTTCCGACTTTCCGGCGCTTCTTGCCGCCTTCGGTCTTGGACCGATTGCAGGGAATACTGGTAGAGCTTATTAAGAATGTTCTTCATTCTTTCAGCTCCGGATCCTTTGCCGTAGGAGAGCTGTCCAACTTTTATTCTTGGAGCGAGCTTCGTTGGTGTGGCAGGACTTGTTTATCAGAAAAGAAAAACAAAAAAGGGGCCGTACTTGCTTCCTTCTTGGCGCCATGACCATGGCCCTCATTTCCTACCCTTCCAACCTTTTTGTGGTATACCCCTTCTATTATAATTTTATGCCGCAAGAGACCGTTCTTTCCATGTATCAACTGATTCTTCCCTCTGTGGGAAGCATGGAAAAGGCGCTGCTTATCTTTAACTTGCCTTTTACTTTTATCAAAGGTATGTTGGATGTTCTGCTCTGCCTCTTTCTTTATAAAAGCGTTTCTCCCCTCTTGCATAAGTTTAAGCGATAATCTACATAGGGGAAAAAGATACATTCCCCTTAAGGTATTTCAAAAATCATTTATAATATCCGTATCTCATTACACCCGATATTGCTGCCTGTATCCGCTTTGGAGCAAGCAATCGGGTGTTTTCTTTCACTTTAAGAGAATCTACCATTGAAACCAGTGAAAATTTTCCGTAAAATAACGAGAATAGGAAGTATTTCATGCAAAGAACACAAAAGACTATTCTCAGCAATTTCGTGTTTCAAAGCTTTTAATATAATATAGCAGAGGGAAAAATGACAGAGCATGATTTTGAAGAAATAAATTATCAAAAAAAGATGGAAGAGCATCGATGGAACGAAGGATGGAAAAAGGAGAAGAGACAGACAGTCTCATATTCTTCTCTTTGTTTTGGCCTTAATCCTTCTTTTCCTTGCCTTTATAGGATTCCGTTTCGCTATCCCCTATCTGCAAAAAGGAATCTCTTAACGCCGAATAAGGAAAGCGCACCCGCATGGGAAACGGATATTCAGCCCCTTTCTTCCGAAGGCGAAACGGGCGAAGAGGAAAATAGCGGTGAAAGTTCTACTCTGTCCGAAAAAGAAGAAGCCATGAAGACCGCAGACTTACAAGCCAAGCAATATGATTATGACGGCGCTATCGCCACACTCAATGCTTTAAGCAAGACCGAAGATACGGAGGTTTCCTCCAAAATCGCGGAATATGAAGAAGCGAAAAGCCAAACTTGTTCCGGTAGATATGAACAATATCACCCACATTTTCTTCCATATCCTGATCGTGGATACAGACCGTGCCTTAAAGGATACCCACCAGGGCAGGCAATACAATTCCGTGATGACCACGATTCCGGAGTTTAAGGAGTCATTCAGGAAATGTATGATCGCGGCTATGTCATGGTGCACATGCATGATATGGCTGAAATGCAGGGAGCAGCCGGACGGCACGAAGAAAAATGGTAAAAAAAGCAGATTATGCTGCCGGAGGAAAGAAGCCCTTCGTTATGTCCGAGGATGATGTAAATTATTATATTTACATGCAGGGAAAGCAGCTTTGCCGACAAAAATGGTATTGGATGAAGATGGAAAGCCGAAGCTGCAATATACAGATAAAGACGGAAATGTAAGTGTCGGAGACTATGACTTGGTGCCAATCTTAGATGCATTCGTGGAAGAGCATCCCGACTTTTGCCTATCACGGGCACAAGGCTATCCTTGCATTTACGGGATATAACGGCGTTCTGGGATACCGTACGGACGAAACCTTTGATCCGAATTCACCCGCCCTTGATCCGAAGAACAAGGCAAATCCGAATATCGAAGAGGATAAAGAAACCGTAAAGAAGCTGACACAGGCTTTGAAGAGTGACGGATATGAATTCGCTTCACATTCTTGGGGACATATCAATTTTTCCACTCGTTCTTTGGAAGCAATCCAAAAGGATACGGATCGTTGGGAGAGAAATGTGGAGCCTCTGCTTCCGGATCCTGTGAACTTCTTCTCTATCCCTTCGGAGCAGACATCGGAGATTGGCATCCCTACCAAAGCGGACAGCAAGACGGAAAGTTTGACCTTCTGGAAAAATGCAGGCTTCCATTATTTCTGTAATGTAGACTCTACACAGGTTTGGATGCAGTACGGCGATCAATTCCTCCGCCGGGGAAGAAGAAATATAGACGGCTATCGTTTGTATGAATCTTATATCGGTAAGGCCGACCGGCTTTCCGACCTCTTTGATGTAAAGAAGGTTTTCGATACCCGAAGACCCACTCCCATTAATTGGGAATAAATGGAACAACGATATTTAAAAGGGAGGAAAAGCTCTAATGAATAAAAAGCTGGATACGAAGGAGGTAAGACACCTCTTCGAAGGAATGCAGGAGCTAAAGGGAACAGAGGAATATTTTTGCTTTTTGAAGATGTCTGCACCATCAACGAGCTTCTTGCCATGGCACAACGCTATGAAGTCGCAAAGATGCTTCGAGAAGGAAAAACCTATATCGATATTGCCAAAAACTACCGGTGCCTCCACCGCCACCATTTCAGAGTAAATCGACTCTTTAAACTATGGCGCCGAAGGATATCGACTTGCATTTGACCGCTTAGACAAAAAAAGAAAAAGAAATAGATACTTATCTTCACAGTACCGCAGATTCTGTATGAATAAAAATACGTATGAAAAAGGGAGGAGCCGGACCGCTCCTCCCTTTTATACTATCATTTTATACTTATCAAGTATCGCTCCTGTAGCATGCGGTATCTCGTTTTTGATTCATAATAAACATCGCGTGCAGAGCGTACATTTCCCATTTGCAAGAATTCATGCGCAATGCCTGAGTGACCTATGTATTGAATATAAGATAAATACGATACGTCCTAAGCATCGGATCGACTGAAGCCGTTTTTCATCTTACAGCTCACTTCACAAAAGAACCTTATCCAGCACGGCTTCCGTCTCTTCCTTTACCATCTTTGCAATCTCTTCATTACAGTCTTCCAAGAGCTTTATGACAGCGGCATTCTTCGGAAGCTTCTTTTCCAATTTTTCTTCCAAACTCTTCATCAAGGTATAGCCCTTTGTCGGAACCTTTCCCTGATAGCGCTCAATATGCATCTTACATTCGCTAAATTGTGCATCGGCAAGAGCTGCAATGATTCTATTTGCCCAGTAAAAAGCTTTCCGAGTAACGGTCTTCGTAGTATTTTGCAAAAATATTCCGGCGTCTTATTCACATTTGCATAGAAAGGAACAAAAGGCATTGAAAGTGTTGGAGCCGAAGCACACCCATTCAATGGCGGCATATTCCTTCGGAACATCCGGGCGAATCTGCACAAGACTCAGGAAATTGTTACGACTGATTCCGATAGGGCGATATTTGCCTCGATTCTTTTCATCCCCGTATTTTTCCATAGCAGTCATAGGGGTGTTCCTTGAAATGTGAAGAGAGAATATACTTTACATCCTCCGGCGTAATCTTGATTTCCGGGCAAAGGCACCGGGGTAAATCATCATCCTCCGGCTTTAACTCTGCATTTTCTCCATCAAAGCTGAACGTATTTTTTTATTGAAAATACCTTGCCATATACCAAGCTCTCGAGGGTGTTATAAATATGGTCCCCGTCAGAGTGTGTACCAAAGCACTCCCTCGGATTAATCCAGTCTCCCTCCGTCTTTTTCGATTTCATCCGAAAAAAACGAAGGTCCAGATGGTTCACGGCAATAAAGTCCTTTAAATCTTTGGAGCAGATATACTCATCTTGCGCACCATACGCATCTTCAAAATCAAAATAATCAATTCCAAAGCTGATTCGGCATCATAACATAAGCATTGTCCGGCACTCTTCTTGCAATAAAATGATGTCCTCCAATGGTTTCCAGCCACCAGATTTCCTTCTCATCCGAAAAAAAGCAATACCGTTCATCTCATATGTACCGTACTGCTCTAATAGCTCTCCAAGCCGAAGCACGCCTTCTCTTGCAGAATGAATATAGGGAAGAACGAGGCTGACCATGTCTTCTTCTCCGATTCCTCCGATTTGCTCCTGCCTTCCGTTCTCCGCCTTCTTATACACTACAAGAGGATCTCCGGAAAGGACACGTTCGTTGCAGGCAATGGTTTCCGTTGCCGTCATGGATCTATTTTCACTATTCACTCCTGCCGCACCCCAGATTCCTTCGTCCTCATAGACTGCATTGGGCATACAGGTATAACGAAGAGGATTGTTCGGAAGCGGAATCTTTACATGGGAAAGGACGGAAACGTACTCCTCCCCCTGAGCCTTAGCTTCCACTACTATAAACTTCTTAGGGCTGAAAGAGCCGGAGCCGGAGTCTTCATTTCTGGCAATCATGGTTGAACCGTCGAAGCTTGCCTCTCGCCCTACTAAAATCGTTGTACGAGACATACTTTCCATCCTTTCTGTGGTTTCCCATTTCATAAAAATTGGAAATAAAAATACGCTCACGTTCTTAGTATACTCCAGTGCGCAATTCCATTTCCATAAAAAGACGGTCTTTATAATGGCTATAAATCTTTTCAGCTTTTTACTTCCAATGCAGTCTATGCAATTCTCCTGCCTTTTTCAGGCTGTTAAAATCCTGCTGCCGTAAGGCTTCGTAGAGAATAATGGCCACAGAATTCGAGAGGTTTTAGAGAACGGGCTTCCTCGAGCATGGGAATGCGAATACAATGCTCTTCATTTTCCACCAGAATCTCCTCCGGAATACCGGCGGATTCTTTTCCGAACATGATGTAGTCCTCTTCGGAAAAAGAAACTTCCGTATAGCTTCTTTTCGCTTTCGTGGTAGCGTACCAGATTTTAGGATTGGAAGGAGACTTGAGGCCGGAACATATACCACCGGGCTCATCTTTTCCCCTACTTATTTTGGACAGCTTCGTGGAAAGGGTCGGAATCCCCATGCTTATTTTCTTCTTCTATACTCCGCAAAAAATCCTCATAGGAGAGGTACTCCTTCAGCTGCAACATGGGCCAGTAGTCCATACCGGCCTTTTTGATATTTTTGTCATTTAAGATAAAGCCGTAGGGCTTAATCAGATGAAGCTTCGTATTTGTCGCAACGCAGGTGCGTCCAATAGCCCTGTGTTAAAGGGGATTTCCGGTTCATGCAATACAATATTCATTATCTTTATCTAACCTCTTTATTCAACTTTCTTCCGCTTTGCAAGCTTTTTCCCGTACCTTTTTCGCAATACTTTCCGCGGCGAGATGCCCCTATCGCTTGGTATTTCACAGTATCATATTCATTGCCGCTGTGTTTTGCCTTTATAGAGTCACTTCTACACCAGTAAGGGCAGTGTGCACGAGAATCAGAGTCCTGCAGCCTTGCCAGATCGTCCTCATCTAAGCTTGCCGGGGCAGCCCGCCTCATCTTCATCCTCATCATAGGAATAATTTCTGCAGTCCTCACAATCTTCCATAACTCCGCTCCTTTATGCTTTTTCCGTTACATCACATTCTTAGTTCATTCTATATCTTCTGTTTTAACAGCTGTTTCCCGTTTCAGCGTTTCCCGCTCCGACGGTGCTCTCCATGTTTCAGGATCCCCTTTACCGAAGGGCAAAGATCATTTAAATAGCAAAGCTCACACTTCGGCTTCTGAGAAGTGCAAAGGCTACGCCCCAGTGCAATAATATGCGTATTCCAGCGAATCCAAAAATTCCTTAGGAAGCACTTCCATAAGTTGAAATTCCGTCTTCGTCGGATCGGAAGAATCGGCAAAGGCCGAGACGGTTGGAAATGCGCTTTACATGGGTATCTACAACGATAGAGGGAATACCGAAAATATTTCCCAAAATCAAATTCCCCGTCTTTCGTCCCTACACCGGGAAGGGCGGTAAGAGTATCAATATCCTTCGGAACCTCTCCCCCGTGCTCTTCCACTAAGGCTGCAGCACAGGCCTTGATGTTTTTCGCTTTGTTATGGTAGAAGCCGGTGGAATGAATATCCTCTTCCAGTTCTTGTAAGTCACAGGAAGCAAAATCCTCCAAGCTTTTATATTTCTTAAAGAGCTTTTCCGTCACCATGTTGACTCTGGCATCGGTGCACTGTGCCGATAAAATAGTGGCAAAAAGCAGCTGCCAGGGCATTTTTCGCCTCTATCATGGGATGATCTCCGTAATGTGCGTCCAATCGAGCCATGATTTCCCGTACGCGAGACTTCTCGTTTTTCTTACTTTCTCTTGGAATAAACATTTTTCTACTTTCTCTAAACGAATATCTTAGCGTTATGATGAAACCGCCGGTCTGTTGACCGGAGTCCTCATCGAGGACTTTTTCCTATAAAAGCAATAGAAATATTTCTGCCTGTTGCCTGATACTGATAATAGCGTACCCCTGCAGCATCGAGCATTCTTTTTTTGAAGCGCGTACAGAAGGCGTATCCGCATATTTATCCTCACGGAAAACCAATGTTTTAATGCCTGCCTGAATGATAGCCTTTGCACATTCATTGCAGGGGAAGAGGGTGACATAGATTTTTGCTCCTTCTAAAGAACCGCCTCTATAGTTCAAAAATGGCATTTTAACTCCGCATGGGTAACATAAACATATTTTTGCATTATACGGGTCATGATCAACCTCTATTCTGGTCCATGGAAAGATATCATCGGAACAGCCCTTAGGGAAGCCGTTATAGCCCATGGAGAGAATTTTTGTTGTCGGAAGAAACAATACAGGCACCTACTTGGGTGGACGGGTCCTTGGAACGACGAGGCGGAAAGCTCAGCAATCCCCATAAAAATACTCGTCCCAAGAGATATAATCACTTCTTTTTCATTTTCACTCATTTTATTTCCTCACTTTTTATGGAAAACTGCTCCGTTCTTCACGCATAAAGCATATTTTTCCTCTTAGCAATGACAGATTATTTTTAATAAGCCTTGCAAAAATCACAAAATCTCATTCTAAAGTAAGGCTAATCATAGCAAAAATCATAGAAAAAAATGAAAAAGAGATTCTCCAAAATATCCGCTTTTCGCTTTAGCAAGAAAAAGCTTTAGAGAAGGATATCGACATAAAAGACTTAAGTTTTTAATTCTTTTATGTCGA
>BNJT01000822.1_pt1 | contig 50460 bp, 88 predicted proteins | sample 8540491 | NCBI WGS metagenome assembly BNJT01 (sample SAMD00202455, study PRJDB9452) | human saliva metagenome | host: Homo sapiens | reverse complement strand
GGCTGTTGGCGGGCGTCACGCCAAGGACGTGGCGCTGGGCATCGGCCGCATCGCGCGCGGGCGGCACTGGCTGGCGCACAGAGTTCGGCGGCCGGTGCGCCCGCGAGATGTCGATGGAAGGGCGCATGACCGTTCGCAGTTACGGCCAGCCAGGAGGCCGGGGCACGCAGCGGCCTGGTGGCCTCGACGGTACCTGGCTGGCCTACCTGCGCGACCGGCCCATGACGCCGAAGGGCAACGACTGGGAGGTGCCGTGGCATACTGGCGCACGCTGCACAGCGACCTGGAGCCCATTTCGGACTGGTGGTACGGATGACGCGGGCCGAGTCAACCCTACGTCACCTGGGGACCTCCCCGAAAATGGTGGTGGTGGTGGACGAGCGCGCAGCCCGATCCTGACCGCGAGAAGGATTACGTCAGCAACAGGGCATGGCCCGCGCGTTGCAGTATGCGTGCCTGCAGCCCAACATGCCTGCATCCTGTCCCATCCAGGTGGGACAAGGTGTTCATCGGCTCGTGTGCAACTCGCGCATCGAGGATCTGCGGCCGCCGCGGTGGTGCGTGGCTGCCGCCGGGCCGACAATGTCCGGTCTGGCCATGGTGGTGCCCGGCCTGGGCTGCGAAGGCCCAGGCCGAGGCCGAGGCTCGACCGCACTTTCCGCGAGGTGGGGTCAGGAATGGCGTGATCCGCCGCTCGATGTGCCTGGCCATGAACGCTGACCGGTTCGACCTCGGTGAACGATGTAAGCCCACCTCCAACCGCAACTGAAGGGGCGGCAGGGGGCCGGTGGACGCCCATCTGGTCAGCCTGGCCAGCGCAGGCCGCGCGGGCGTGTTCGGACATTTCGTGATGCGTGAGGCGCGAAAGGTGGCATTCATCGCGTGAATATCGTGGCCCTGGCTCGACCGCCACTGTCGATACCGACGCCATCATCCCTTCGCCAGTTTCTGGAAGTCGACTGCTGCCTGCTTCGGGCCCAACCTGTTCGACGAGTGGCGTTGTTCGGATGAAGAGCCCGGCAAGGGACAACAGCACGCGTCCGGCCAACCCGATTTCAGCTCAACCAGCCGCGCCACAAGGGCGCGTCCATTCTGGTGGCGCGCGAGAACTTGGCTGCGGTTCACTGGTGTGAGTTAACGTTTCCCGGGCGCTGGACGACTACGGTTTCCGCCGCTGCATCATCGCCCCAGTTTGCCGACATTTCTTACAACAACTGCTCAAGAACGGGCTGCTGCTGAAGATGAGCGAGCGCGAGGTGCTTCTTCCAGCACTTGACGACGGGAAGGCCCCGTGGGCTATGCGAGCTGATCATCGATCTGCCCAACCAGGTGGTCACCACTCACCCAGTGGGCGAGGGTGGGATCGGCGCCTCGAGACCGATGCTGCCTTCCGGGAACAACAACCGCCCGCTGGATGGACGCAGACCGGGCCGACGCTGCAGCATCGCCGACGACATCCGCCTACGAGGCCTGGTGCTTCCAGGCCGAGCCCCTGGCTGCAGCCAGTTCGCCGGTGAGGGGCGGTTGCCGAGCGAGGCCTGGTCGTGGACGGGCAGGGCGGTTGCGCGGCGCGTCGCGCGACGGGGCGACCGACAGTTCAGGGATTCACAATTTAAGACACGTAGTGCGCCGTGCGATGAGGTACCAGGACAGAAGGCGGACGCCGAGCAAGCAACGGATGCTGCAGGGCATCCGGCCGTGCGGCGTTTCGGCCTTCCCCGTCCGTTTTTGAGGGATCCGCAGATATGGTCGGTAGCAGCGATTGCGGTGCTGGCCGGTGATGGCAGCATCGGTCCCGGAAATCACCGCGCAGGGCCGTGCGGGTACTGGACGCTGGTGCGCGACGGCCGGAGGTGCAGACCGAAAGCGCCCTGGTCGGCGGGCGGCCTTCGATGCGCGCGGGCGATCCACGTCTGACGAAACGCTGAAGGTTCGCGAATCGGCCCAGGCCATCCTGTTCAGCAGTGGGCGCGGCCCGGCCTACGAGATGGCGCCGCGTTGCAACTCGCAGGTCCGAAACAGTTGCCACGCCTGCGCGCGCGCCCTGTTCCGTTCGCCAACCCAGTCCGGCGCTGGTCTATCCGGAACTGCCGAGGCCAGCCTGGCTCAAACCCGACCTGGTGGCCGAAGCTGGATCTGCTGATCCCGCGGGAGAACTGACGGGCTACGACATCTATCGGAAACTGCGGGCATCATGTGAATGACGCGGGGAACGTGAAGGTTTTGATACCATGCGCGTTACAGTGAGTCCGAACTGGCGGATTGTCTGGGCCTCGAGGCCGCCCGCGCATCCGCCGGGTCTGCTCGGTGGACAAGGCCAACGCGCTGAAACCACCCAGCTGTGGCGGCGATGTCGTGACGGAAGTCGCCCGCGACTATCCGGATGTGGAACTGTCGCACATGTATGTGGACAACGCCGCTACGTAGCTCATCCGGCGTCCGCCGCAGTTCGATGCGTCATGTGATCGGCAACATGTTCGGCGACATCCCGGTCGGACGCCGCCCATGCCGACCGGCTCCATCGGCATGTTGCCCCGGTTTCGCCTTCAATGCCGGCGGGTTCGGCTGCCGTACGAGCCCATCCATGGTTCGGCACCCGACATCGCGGCGGCACCAACCGGGCCACAACCCGCTGGCCACGATCCCGTCGCCGGTCATGCTGCTGCGCTTGGCAGGTTCGCTCGACCAGGAGGTCGCTGCGGTACGTGTGGAGCAGGCGGTGCGGAAGGTTCTGGCTGTCGAGCCCACGGCCGACATTGCCCGGCCGGATGAGAAGGTGCTGGGCTGCCCGAAAATGGGCGACGCCGTGGTGGCGGGCCTCTGAGGGGGCGCGCGTCATCGCTGGCGGAGACAGGTTGCTCCGTGCCATCCGTCGCTTTCGGCTGGAGGGGCAGGGCAGGTGCCATCCGGCGGCACCACTCCGGCAGGTGCCATCCGGTGCAGGTGCCATCCGGTGCAGGTGCGTCCGGTGCAGGTGCCATCCGGTACTGGCACCATCCGGCAGGTCATCAGGGCAGACGCCCTGCGCGCGGTCATGGCAGTGATATTTATTTGTTAAAGGTTACTTTGCTATGCGTGCGCAGTATCTGCGCGTCAGAAAATGTTGTGGCCGGGCGCTCGCTGTGGCCGCGTCCATCGACGGCAGGTTATTTGTCGGGGTGATGATACGGAATGTTTCCGGTGCATCACCGCATGAGGGTTGGGAAAAGCGGTCCTGCCGGCTGGGCAGGCCGATTCGGACCAAGCAGGGAACAGGAAAGACCGCGAGCAGGAAATATCGGTAGCCTGGTGGCTGGCGGCATGGTGGGTCGGTGCTGATGGACCGTGCATAAAAAGCGAGAAGGATTTCGACCCTTTTCGAGCCGGTCTCTTTCAGCACATCCAACGCCGGCAAGGCCCCGATGGGTACCGAACTGCTGGGTGATGCCCAGCGATGTGGACGCCTGAAAGTTCGATGTGATCCTGACCAGGGTGGCGACTACACGACGGACATGCATCCGAAGCTGCGCGAGGCCGGCTGGAAGGTTCTGATCGACGCCGCCTTGACCCTGCGCATGGACAAACGGGTTGTGATCGTTGGATCCGTGAACCGGCATGTCATTGATGCGGGGCCATACAAACCGGTAATCGGATTTCATTGGCGGCAACTGCACGGTTAGGCCTTGATGATGATGGCTCTCGGCGGTTTGCCGCAGGTGACCAGGTCGAGTGGGTCTCTGCAACGACTCATCAGTCCGCCCCTGGCGGTGGTGCACAACAAAGAGAGCTGTCAGTCAAATGGGCGCAATCCACGCACGGGTGGTAACCGAACCGTCGGATCCGGATCGAACATCCTGACATCGACCGTCGGTGGCTGAGACCATGCGCAGTGTGGATTTCCTGTCAAAACAGTCGGCCATCCGCTGGCTGGCAGCCTGCCGCCCGATCGGCGCGATCTGGGCGATGGCATGTCGCGCGAGGAGTGGAAGCGGGCGACGCCGAACTGGAACAAGATGCTGGGCCGGACGGACGACAGTCACATCCCCGTCGAAAGCATCTGCGCACTGTGGCGCCATGCGCCGCCACAGCCAGGCTCTGACCATCGTTGCGCGAGGATCTGAAGCCGCCGCCGGCTATCGAAGAGATGCTGGCTGGTGCCAACGATTGGGTGAAGGTGGTGCCCAACGATCGTGAGGCAATGGAGAGAATTGACGCTGACGGCCGTGACCGGCAAGCCGGACGCCGATCGGCCGCCCGCGTCACAAGTTTTGGCAAGGCCACCTGGCAGCCTTCACGGTGGGCGACCAGCTGCTGTGGGAGTTGCCGGAACCGTTGCGCGCCGGATGCTGAGAATCGCCAGCGCCCGCTGGCCGTACAGCATCCGTCCAATCAACTGAAGTTTTCAGAGATTCGCCGCCGCCGTGGAATCGCACCAGGCGAGAAAGGCTTAGTCTTCTCCGAAAGTGTGTTTCTGTTCCAAGTCCTGTAAAGAGGGTGGTACTCTGTCTGAACAGCCTGCGTAAAAGCGCATTCCACGTCGGTGGCTCTGGCGCGGCCAGGTCAGGAGTTGCGGCTGCTGTTGTGCTGGCGGTCCTGTCCGGTGGTGGCGTCCCGTCCGCCGAGGTTGCCGGTCTTGGTCGTCTGACGGTCCAGTCTGCTCTGGGGCAGCGCTGCGCGCCGAGGTCGAGGTCACTGCCGTCCGGCCGACGAGGCCGATACCCTCACCGTTAAGATCGCTCTCCCCGAGGCGTTCCAGCCGTGTGGCCCGCAAGGAAGCCCTGTCCGGCGTGCGCATACGTTTCAGGAGAACGAAAGGCTGCTACTTCATCAAGGTCACTTCCAGCAAGCCGATCAACGATCCGTTCGTCGATCTGGTGGTCGAGCTGGAGCTGGCCCCTCGTACCTTCAGCCGTGAATAAGAGCGTTCCTGCTGATCCTCCGGTCCAGAAGGCCAGCCAGGCCAGCCGCTGCTCGCAATGCGCCCGTGGCCGGTGCTGCCACGGTCACCGCTACGGGCGCAGCCGCCGGCAAATACGGTGCTGCGCACCGATCCGTCCACCGGCAGGCTGGTCAGCAGTAACCGCAACGCCCAGCAGGGTGCCCGCGCCGGCAGCGCGATGCTCAGAAGGAGGCTGTCGCCTGTGGGCCGCCTGCCGGCCGGGATGCCCAGTCCGGGAGGGTGGTGTGGTGACGGTGGGCCGGGGGCGAGATGCCTGGCATGATATCGTTCGCCGGCGTCTGCTCGGCCAGCGCCACGCTGGAATTGGCATCATCGTGGCCATCTACCGCACGAACCCGAATCTGTTCATCCAGAACAACCCCAACCTGATTCGCGAAGGCCGCGAGCCGACCATTCCGTCGGAAGGCGAGATCGCTGCCATCGACAGTGCCGAGGCCGCCGCCGTTGCAGCATGGTCGCTCGCGACTCGCACCTACAAGGAGCGGATGGCCGGTGCGGTGCCGGAGGTCAGCGTCCAATACGGTAACCACGGCCAGCGGCGCCGTCTCGGCTCCAGGTCGATGACGCCCGCAATGGCGCGCCGAAGGCAGCAGCGACGCGCCTGAGCCGAGCCGTGCCGGAAGCGCATCAGAAGGGACGGCAAGGGGCGGGCGTGCGACGCTGAGGCCCAGTCGCTCGCGATGCGGCCCTGAAAGAGGCCAACAGCCGCACGTAAGCCGAGCTGGAAAAGAACGTCGGCGCGCTCAAGAGCATGCGTCGAGCTGAAGGACAAGTCGCGCTGGCCGACCTGCAGGCCCAGCTGGACGAGCGCCCGTGCGGCCGGTGCTCCAGGTGAGCGGCACGGTAGGCCGCCGCCACTGCGCGGCGGGCCGACAAGCGCCCGCGAAGCTGCCGCGGCCAGGTGACCGACGGCGGGCGAGGCGAAGCCAGCTGCCGGATAGCGCTGCCGTGGCCGAGAAAGCCGCGACCCGCGCTGCTGCCGACAGAAGCTGACAGCCGATGCCGAGGCCGCCTCCGACAAACTGGCGGCCGAGAAGAAAGCGGCCGAAGACAAGGCGGCTGCCGAGAAGAAGGCCGCCGGAAGAGACACAGGCCGCCGGCAAAGCTGCTGCCGAGAAAGCCGCCGCCGAGAAAGCTGCTGCAGCAAGGCGGCCGCCGACAAGGCCGCTGCCGAGGAAAGCCACGGCTGACGCCAAGCGCCATTGCCGATGGCAAGCGACCAGCAGGCTGGCGGTGATGAAAATCGGCTGCCGGAGAGAAGGCCGCTGCCGATGCCAAGGCCGAGGAGGTCAGAACGGGTCACCGGCGCCGCCGGACACCAGAGGCTTATGGCGAGAACGGCGCCGCACGCCCGCCCGGTCAACGAGGGCGAGCGCGCGAAAGGCGAGGGCAGCTTCATCGACGGTCTGTCGCAGAACTCGATGCTGCTGCCGGGTCTGAGCGTGGCTGCCGTGGTGGCCGGTCTCGCTTCTGGATGGCCGCGTCGCCGCCGCCGCGCGAGGATGACGGCTTCTCCGGCAGTGCATCAGCGCCGACGAGTTCACCGCCAACTCGCTGTTCAGGTGACCACCGCGGCCAGAGCGTCGACTTGCCGCCCGGCCGGCGCCGCGCACGCAGATCCACCACGATCGGCGAAGCCACGCCGACCGAGGTCGATCCGATTGCCGAGGCCGAGAGTGTGCATCGCCTCACGGCCGCGAGACCCAGGCCGAGGAAATCCTGCGCGAGGCGCCGAAACGCCAGCCCGAGCGCCAGCGCTCCATCTCGCCTGAAAGCTGCACCGATCTTCTCCGGCCTGCAGGACACCGTGGCGTTCAGCCAGATGGTGGCGCGCGAAATGCACGATACAGACCGGTGGCCTGAACGAGGAATGGTCGCGTGTGACGCATGGGTGCTGCGCTGGATCCGGACAATCCGCTGTACGGTGACGGTTCGTCGGCCGCAGCTTCGCACACGACGGTTGGATCGGATGCGGGCATGGCCGTGCATGGCAGCGCGGCCGCCGCCGGCAGTGGCAGGTGCCGCGCCGTATGGCCGAGCCGGCCGTGCCCAGGAAGCCGAGGTGCCGCGCAGCTGGCCGAACAGGACAACGGCCTGCAGTCTCGAGTGGCGCCGCAACGGCCCCAGGCGCACGAGGAACCGAAAAGCGCGCTGCCGAGGCGCTCGGCCGGCCATCCAGCGTCGACCCGTTCCGGGCCCACTGTCGGCCAGCGCCGAGTGGAGCCGCCGTCGCTGGATCTGGATGCGCCGCTGGACATGGACGATGGCCCGAGCACGGTGACCGATCAGAACATACGAGCGACGATCACCGAGGTCGCCGACATGGGCGACCATACGCAGGGTGCCTCCGATCTCGGGTTCGACTCGGTCTGGACCTGTCGCCGTCGACGATCTCAGGTCGATCACGATGAGACAGCGCAGCCTCAGCCAGTGGGCAGGAAATGGCCCGAAGCCGGGATTCGGCCTGGCCCACGTCGAGATCGGGTGACAAGGAAGGGGCGCGCGAGCTCGCTGGAAGAGGTGCTGCAGGCGCGGTGACGCTTCGCAGCAGCAGCGCGCACGGGACCTGGCTGGGCGATCTGTGATTGGCTGGTGAGAGGCCCTCACCGTGGTGAGCTGCAGTCCTCGACTGGCTGGGCGGGGTCCGTGGAAGGATGCCCGGCCGGTTTCGTTTTGATGGCAGGCCGTTCACGGAAACACGGCTTTCGGCCCACGGAAGCACGGTTTTGGTTCACTGGAAGACGGCTTCGAGCACCGTCCGGCGCGTGTACCTCCCTGCGGTTCGCCGTTCAATGAGCTTTTTGCTTCGCTCACGACCGCGTCGTGGTCAACACCGTCGATGCTATAACATCTTCCTCGAGCAACCGCCGCAGCCCTCCCGCCCGTCAGCCAGTGTTCACATGGCTGACCATCGACCGCAGGAGGCACACGCGCCGACGGTGCTTCGCAGCGACATTGCGGCTATACTGATGGCTGAGGCCGCTGATGCGATGGTGGTGCGACGAGATCCTTCTTCGCCTTGTCCGGGCTGGATCTCGCGAGGAAGATGTGGGCGGGTTCGGTATCATCCAAAGCCATGCGAGCTCAGGCTGATGATCCTGCAATGTGACTCGCCAATGTGTCTGCCGTTGCGCCCGTGTCCATGGCACCGCCCGGGGACGGTGTGACGGGTCGCACGCACGGGAGAGAATGCGCATGCGTGAGCTCGGCGCAGGACAGGGAGGCGCGTCACCGCTGGGTGTGCGGCGTGTCGTAAGTGACGTGCGTTCTGTGGCTGGCAGAAGGCAGCCGGTGCAGCCGCTGGCACCGTCCATCCAGACGACGGTGGAGCGTGCACTGTCGGCCATTGCGGGGCAGGCCATCGAGGTGCGATGCGCGCGCGCACGATACGTGCACGCGCTCGAACAGATCATCGAGTTTTCCTCGCCGGTGGCACGGCCACCGACGGCCTGGGTGCGCCATGCGCACCCGCCCGATACGGTGGCGGTGCGCTGCGCTGCTCGCCCATTCCGCCGATGCCGATCTCGATGCGCGCTTTCTCGGCGCGCGCGCGCACCAGCACTGCATGCCGCTGACCTGGCCAGCCCGGTGGCGCCGCTGCTGCGGCAGGGTAGTCGCGCTGGTGGACGCATCGCCCGCTGGATGTGGTGCGGCATGCAGGAGGCGGCCGGCACCTCCCGCTGGGCACGCACGATTTCCAGCAGTTTCGGCGGCCGAATGCTGCAGGCGGCCACCCCCGGTCCGCACGCTGGACGACTGGACCATCGAACGCCAGCGGTGGCTTTATCCCGATGCGCCTGCGCGGCCAACGCCTTCCTGCATCACACATGGTGCGCAACCCGTGGGCCTGCTGGTCTACGCTGGAGATGGCCGCCGCCCGAGTCTCCCTCGCTGGCCGAGGCGCTGGCCGCCCGTTCCCAGCCCGGTCGAAAGCGCCCACCTTTCGCAGCCGGCGGTCGCGGTACCCGCCTCTCGTACGCTACGCCGAGGCCCCGTGGTCCTTCCCGCCGCCGGGCGACGAACCGCTGTCCTTTGGCTACGCTGATCTCGAGTGCGCCGCGCGGCAACTCGCGCGCGCTGTAAACCGCATCATTCCGATCGTCGCCTCGCTGTTGCCGAAGGTCCTTCCTGCTCGAGCGTCGCAATGCGCGAACTCGCGAAGCGCCGTCCGGAGGGGAGTCTGCGGCGATTTCTAGAAGCGTGAACATTCTCTGACGGCGGCGCAGCCCGGTTGTCGGAAGCGCGAGAGCGTGTCATGGGCTCGTTCGTCCCGCGAAAACCCCTTTGGCGTGAGACAAGGCGCAGGGCCGCAGAATCCTTAGCACGGTTTCTGCGCTGCCAACGCAGTCCTGCGCGCCCGGGCGTTTTTCCAGTTGGTTTCGAATCCGTGTGCTGAAGGCTGCCCTGCTTGGCGGCGGCAGGCCTTTGCTCGCGCAGTGCGCCCTGTCAGCACACGGATTCGAAGCGCGGGACGAACGAGTCCATACACGCTTCTACAGGTCATGAAGTAGTTTGCTGACCACGACGCAGTCGTGGGCAACAAAACTTCATTGAACGTTGAGCCGCAGGAGCTCTCCTCCGACGGCGCCCCTCTCGAAGCCGTCTTCGCAGTCCGAGCCCGCCAACAAAGCTGTCTCCAGAGGCCCTGTTCCCTGCCACCATAGTCCCTCTCTCTGCCGTGTAACGCCTCCTCACCATGCCCCTCCGCACCTGGCTGTCAAATTCTGCGGCCTCGTCCGCAGCAGGATGTCGATACTGCATGCCCCTCGGTGCTCGATGCCATCGGCTTCGCTTTCAGCCCCAGCAAACGGTATGTCGCGCCGGAGGAGGTTGCCCGTCTGCGCCGCCGGCTGCCTTCCTGGGTCCGCGCCGTGGGGCTTTTCGTCAACGCACCCATGGATGAGTGTGATCGCCACCGTCGACCAGGGTGGGCTGACGTCGCAGGCCACGGGACGAGACCCCGACGATCTCCGCCCGCCGTGCTGGGCGCGCGGCGCATTCTCGCACTGGAAGCGCACCGCGTGCGCGCGCCGCACACTGAAGAACTGCGGGTGCGCACAAAGTCGGCATCTGCCGCCCGGCAGAGCGAGGACGTCAGATGCGCACGTGCCTGCCGTCCCATACACCGGCGCGGGCTCATGGGCCGACTGGAATGCCCTGCTGGAGCGCGGTCGCGTGCCGGCTCGACCCGGTGATGCTGGCCCATGCGCTGATGGTGGCGCTTCGGGGGCCGAGAGCTGCCTGCTGGACAGTGCCGGGCCGGGTTTCGGGGGCAGTGGGCGGCCTTCGACTGGGCGGTGCTCGACAGCATGGAGCTGGTGCGCGCCCGTCACGAACCCGGACAGTCCCTCACACTCGCTGGTGTCTCCCGACGAGGCTTCATTCTGGCGCTGACACCGACAACGGGAGAGGCCATCCGCAGGGTGCACCCCTGGGGTCGATGTCTCCAGCGGTATCAGGGGCAGATGCCAGGAGAAGGGACGCCGTTAGAATGGCACACACTGGAAGCCGTCCTGCGGGGCCGATGCGGCCCGTCTGGATGGCTGAACCTGGCTATTTCTCCCCGAACGTGGATCGATGACGATGGTTTCCACGATTTCCCGGATGAAGCGGGGCACTTCGGCCCTTATGGCGGGCTATTCGTGTCCGAAACGCTGGATCAGCGCTCCCGGCGGAGCTGCGAGGCCTATGAGCGCCTCCGCAACGACCCCGATTTCCAGGCCGAGTTCCGTGACGAGCTGGCCCTATTTTCGTGGGCCGGCCCAGCCCGGTCTATCACGCGGCGCTGGTCGCGCTGCTGGGCGGGCGCAGATTACTTCAGCGGAAGATCTCAACCACACCGGTGCACACCAAGATCAGTCAACGCCATCGGCCAGGCCCTGGTGGCCCGCCGCATGGCAAGACCCGGCTGATCGCTGAACCGGTGCCGGCCAGCACGGCGTGGCCACGGCCACGGTGGCGGCCCGCACGGGCTGGACTGCACGGTGTACATGGCTCCGCCGATGCCGCCCGCCAGCGCCAGAACATCTACCGGATGAACCTGCTGGGGCGAAGGTGGTGGAGGTCGAGTCGGGCTCGAAACGCTCGCGACGCACTCAACGAGGCCATGCGTGGGCTGACGAACGTCGATGACACCTTCTACATCATCGTGCACCGTGGCCGGTCCGCATCCGTACCTGATGATGGTGCGCGACTTCCAGGCCGTGATCGGCCAGGAGCCTCGACGCAGATGCTCGAGTACGCCGGCCGCCAGCCGGACGTGGTGATCGCCGCCGGGCGGTGGCTCCAACGCCATCGGCATCTTCCCATCCCTACATCCCGCACGAGAACTGTGCAGCTGGTCGGGGTGAAGCGGCCGGTCACGGCTCGATTCGGGCCGGCATCGCAGCCTCGCTGCAGCGTGCGCCGGGTGCTGCACGGCAACCGCACCTATGCTGCAGGATGCCGACGGCCAGGTCATCGAGACGCACCGGTGTCGCCGCGGGCTGACTATCCGGCGTGGGGCCCGAGCATGCCTGGCTCAAGGACACCGGCTGCGCGCTATGTGCCCATCGATCGGCGAACAGGCACTGAAGCGCGTTTCACGACTGCGCCACATCGAGGGCACCATCCCGGCGTCTCGAATCCAGCCACGCGCTGGCCGAGGCCGTACGGCTGGCGCCCACCATGGCAAGTGATCAGATCATCCTCGTCAACCCGTCGGGCTGGGGGTGATGAGTACTGCACACGGTGGCCCAGCAGAGCGCCAGCAGTGGGGTGAGCACCCGCGATGGACACACACAACAACGGACAGCACACGCCGGAAGCCGTTGCCGGGCAGAATGGTTCACCACGCATCGCAGCCGTCCCGCCGAACGGGCGAAGGCCGGGCTGGGCTGCGCTGGTCCCCTATGTGACGGCGGCTTTCCGCAGCCGGACCTGTCGCTGGATCGCGCTGCGGGCGCTGGTGGCGGGTGGTGCCGATACACGACCGGCGTGCCGTTCTCGACCCGAGCGGCCGACGGCCCACCATCCAGCGCGCGCCAATGACCAGGCGCTGGCCGCCGGCATGAGCCTGGCGAAGGTGCTGGCCCCTGGTGACGAATCTGCCGCAGAATACGCATACCCCCATCGTGCTGATGGGGTTACTGCAACCTTATCGAGGCCATGGGCCTGCAGCGCTTTGCCGCGATGCTGCGGCCCAGGCCGGGGGTGGATGGCGTGCTGGTGGTGGACTGCCCGCCCGAAGAGGCGCAGGACTGCGCGAGTGCGCTGCGGCGTCACCGACCCATCTGATCTATCTGCTGGCGCCCACCTCCACGCCGGCACGCTACCGGCTGGTGGGTGGAACGCCAGTACTGCGCGTCTCTATGTGTCGCCTAGCGTGCGACCGGCGCCGGTCATCCGATACCGATGCGGTGGCGCGGCGCTGCCGGCCATCCGCGAGGCCGTCCGCCCGCCGGTGGGCGTGGGCTTCGGCATCACGATGCCGCCACGGCCGCGCGCGGCGGCCTTTTCGCCGATGCGGCAGGATCGGCAGCCGGGTCTGGATCTGAGGTGTGGAAGCCGGCGAGCCGGCTGGCGGCGCGCAGCGTGCAGGCGTGGCCGGGTGCGCCAGGCCATCGACGCCGTGCCGCTGCGCAGCGCAGCGTCGGCCTGACGAGTTCCGGCCGGGTCCAACCGGCGCAGGCGGTGGGCTGCCGTTCGCTGCAGTGGCAGAACGCGTCCCCGGGAGCCCCGCCGGCCGTCATCGCCGGAGTCGGCCCGAAGGAATTCCCCTTTGGGCGTCCTGACCGTTCGAGGCCATCGAGGATCCTGCGGCCCCACTGCCTTGTCCTGCACGCCCAAAGGGGTTTTGCAGGAAGAACACGCCCACCACATCCCCGAAGCTGGCCCCGACTTGTTTTATCATGCCGCCCATGCTGTTCCGGCACGGGGCGGCATCTTCCATCCCTACTGCCAACCAACAGGAAGCTAGAATCCATGAGCTGGTCTTGATAAGATCCCGCCCCTGGGGCCCGAAGCGCTCTAACAGCTCGTCGCGTGCCAAGCAGGTGCCGGAGGATCAGGGTCAAGTGCCCCGCGTGCGATGCGGTGCTGTACTCCACCGGAGCTGGAAAAGAACCTCAACGTCTGCCCTGAGTGTGACCATCATCACATGCGGCTGCGGGCCCGGCTGCGGCTGGAGCGCCTGCTGGACGCCGATGGTCGCCAGGAGCTGGGCAGGAGGTCCTCCGGCCGGTGGACGCGCTGAAGTTCAAGACTCGCACAGCAGTACACCGACCGCCTCGTCGCAGGCCAGCAGCAATTCCGGCGAGACCGATGCGCTGGTGGTGATGAAGGCACCATCGAAGGCCGGGCCGCGGTGGCGGCACGCTCGAGTTCGACTTCATGGGCGGCTCGATGGGTCGGTGGTGGGCGAGCGCTTCGAACGGGGCGTGGAGCGCGCCATCGAGAAGCGTTGCCTGTTCATCTCCATTGCGGCCCGGGCGCGCGCGCATGCAGGAGGGCCTGCTGTCCCTGATGCAGATGGTTAAGACCACGGCAGGGCGCTGAGCCGGCTGGGCTCGGAGCGGCTGCCGTATTTCGGTGCTGACCGACCGACCATGGGCGGTGTGTCGGCCAGCTTTGCTTCCTGGGTGATGTGGTGATTGCCGAACCCAACGCGCTGGTGGGCTTTTGCCGGTCCGCGCGTGATCGAGCAGACAGTGCGCGAAAGAGTCTGCCCGAGGGCTTCCAGCGGGCCGAGTTTCCCGCCGCAGAAGGGCGCCATCGACATGATCGTGCATCGCAAGGACATGCGCGAGACACTCTCCGACCTGGCGGCGCTGCTGCAGAAGCGGCCCGGCGCTGGTGCGCGAGACGCCGGCCGATGCGCTGACGCCGGATGCCGAGCCGCGGCGGCCGAGGTGCCGGCCTGAGCCCGTTTCCCGCCCGAAAGTCCCCGTCCGATCCCGACCATGCCTGCCTTCACGCTGCCCACCACCCTGGATGCCTGGCTTTCGCTGCTCGAAACCCGCCACTGTGCGCCCCATCGACCTGGGGCTCGAACGGGTGGGGCAGGTCTGGCGGCGGCTCGGTGTCTCACCGCCCGGGGTCAGGTTCGTCGCACTGAACGGCAAGGGTTCGACCCGCGCCATGCTCGAAGCCATCCTGCTGGCGGCCGGCTACCGGGTGGGCTGCCACACTCGCCGCACCTCGATCCGCTTCAACGAGCGCATCCGCATCAATGGCGAGGAACTGTCCGACGAGGGTGCTGCCGCCGCTGTTCGAGCGGGTGGAGCTGGCGCGCGGGTGATGTCTCGCTGTCGTACTTCGAGTTCACCACGCTGGTGATGCTGCTGGCGTTTTCGGAACAGCCACCGGATGCGCTGGTGATGGAGATCGGTTCGCGGACGGCTGACGCCGTCAATCTGGTCGATGCCGACTGCGCCATCGTCACCAGTGTCGATATCGATCACGCCGACTGGCTGGGCGACAACCGCGAGGCCATCGGGCCGGAGAAGGCCCATATCTTTTCGTGCCGGCAAGCTGGCCATCTGGCAGTGATCCGCACCCCGAAAAGCCTGATCAGGCACGCCGAAACCATCGGTGCCGACCTGTGGCCGCTCGGGCGCGACTACAACTACGCGGGCGACCGCCAGCAGTGGTCGTGGAGCGGGCGAGGGCACGGCGCAGCGGCCTGGCTCATCCGGTGCTGCGCGGGCATGAACCAGCTGCTCAACGCCTCCGGGCGCTGGCGGCCCCTGCAGGCGGTGCGCCCGCAGCCGCCGGTGGGGGCGCAGACATCCGTCGTGGTCTGGCGCTGGTGGACATTCCCGGCGCTTCCAGGTCATGCCGGGCCAGCCGACCATCATTCTGGACGTGGGCATCAACCCGCATGCGGCCGGCCATCTGGTGGCCAACCTGGGCAACATGGCCTCATCACCCTGAAACGTACGCCGTGTTCGGGCATGATGGCCGACAGGGCGACATCGACGGCGTGATCGCCCACCTGCGCAACCATGTCGATCACTGGATCTGCTGCGATCTGCCGCCGCGGGGCGCCAGTGCGCAGATGCTCGAAGACCGTCTGCATGCTGCGGGCATCACCGACCTGAAGGATCCGGAGGGCATCAACCGGACTGTGGTGCGCAGTACCACGCCGGACGAAGGTTTGCGTCTGGCGCGCAGGCAGGCTGGACCTGAATGATAGAATCCTCGTCTTTGGCTCCCTGTTCGTACCGTTGCGCAGGCCCCGCCGGCGGTCAGGGAGCAACTTTTGTGAAACCGCCGCAGGCGTTTCACGACGCCACCCAGGAAATCTCCCGCCCACACTGATGTCGCGTCCGAAATCCTGCACTCGGCTCCGACGCCGCCGCCGATCCGCTGCTTCCCGAGAAGAAAAAGGCTCGCCAGCGGCTGGTGGTGCCATTGCGCTGTGTCTGCTGGCCGCCATCGTCGCTGCCGATGCTGCTGGAGTCCGAACCCCGCACCGGCCTGCGTTCACTGCCCAGTGACGGTGGAAAACGCCACCGAAACCACCCGGGCCGACCGTCCGTGGGTCACGCCACCGCAAACCGGCGACACCATGAGCATGCCGGATCAGGTGGTGATGGTCGACGAGGGGGCGCCGCCCGAGGCTCTTCCCAGGCCATGCCGCAGGCACCCGGTGACCTGCCGGGCGCCCGCCTGCCCGGACTGGGCGCCGGACGAGGCTGCCGGTGGCGAGGGGATGGACGCCGCCACCGGCCAGACGCCGGATGCTTCCCGCACTGCGGCCGCGGGCCCGCCAGGCTGCGGAGGCCCGCCATGCGGCTGGCCGGGCAGCTGAGGCGCAGGCCGCCGCTGCCCGCAGGGGCAGCCCTGGCGCTGCCGTGCGCACCAGCCGGCCAGCCGGGCGCTGCTGCACACATCCCGGTGGCGCACAGCCGCTGCCCAAACCGCTCGCCGATGGCCCAGGCCCGCCAGTCCGCGCGCTGGCTCGACCGGCCTCGACGTGCTGGCCCGCCTGATCGACCAGGTGACGCCCCGCCAAGCAAGACGCCGCCCGCCCAGCAGCAGCGGCGCTTCCTCGTGCAGGTGGGGGCCTAGCAGCACGTGAAGAGCGCCCGTGCCGCCGTCGACCGTGTCAGCCGGGCAGGCTTCACCGCTCATCAGGAAACCGCACGTCCGGCAATGCCGACTGATCCGGGTACGTGTCGGCCCCTCGGCCCCCGCGAGGATGCCGAGCGGGCCCAGCAGGCCCTGAAGCAGGCCGGCGTGACCGCCGCGCTGATCGTCACTCTCAGTCATTTCGTCATTCCATTTCCCGTCATTCCTCCCGGAGCAGAACATCCCATGTCCACCTGGTTTGCCGACGCGACCCTCTGGGACTGGACCACTCGGCGTGGTGGCCCTCCCGTCCATCGCCCTGGCCTGTGGCGGCTTCATCCGCACGGCATTCGGGCTGGCTGCCCGTGATCGCCTTCCTGTTCACCGGTCTGGTGGCCGGTGCGCTCCGGCTCTGGGTGGCTGGCATCAGCATGCCGCCGGTGGTGCCTCGAGGTGCTGGTGTTCCTCGTGCTGTTCATTCTCTGCAAGTCGGCGGGCTTATGGTCAGCCGGGCGATGCGTGCCATCGGCCTGGGCGGGCTGGACCGCTCTTCGGCGGTCCTCGAGTCGCCCGCGCCTGCGGTGATCGTCATGATGCTGGCCATGGCCGCCACCATTGCCATCAACCAGGGGGTGGCGCCCCGGCCTCCTGGCAGAAGGCGCACGCCAGGCCGCTGCCGGATGCGCTCGGCCGTAGGCTCAGTTCCTGGCGCAGAATGCGCAGGGGCCTGCGGGCCTGACGGCGCTCCCCGCAGATTCCGGCAGGTGGCGCCAGCACCCGCTGCCAGCAGTTTTCAGCCGGGCAGGGTGGATGGCGGCAGCCCTGCCGGCCGTGCGAATGGTCGAGCCGTTCCTTTCTGCATCGAGGTGGGGACCGATATGTGCGGAGTTCTGGGTCTGGCGGGGCAGTCGCCCGCCAATCAGCTGTTGTATGACGGACTGCTGCCGCTGCAGCACCGGGGGCAGGATGTTGCCGGCATTGCCACCCGCAGTGGCCGCAACTTTGCGGTGCACAGGACAGTGGCCTGGTGCGCGATGTCTTTCGTACCCGCAACATGCGGGCGCTCCCGGGCAACACCGGCATCGGCCATGTGCGCTACCCCACGGCCGGATCGGCCGTCTGTTCGGAGGAGGCCCAGCCCTTCTATGTGAATGCGCCATTCGGCATCACCTTTGCCCACAACGGCAACCTCACTCAACACCGAACAGCCTCAAGCAGGAGCTGTTCCAGCGCACCGTCGCCACATCAACACCGATTCTGACTCGAAGTGCTGCTCAACGTGCTGGCACACGAGCTGGACAACGAGGCCTGCGGTGTGTCGCTCGACCCGGACACCATCTTCCGCCGTGGCCACCCTGCATCGTCGGGTGCGCGGCGCCTATGCTCGCGTGGCCGAGGATCTCCGGCTACGGCCCTGCTGGCCTCCGTGATCCCATGGGCATCCGGCTGCTCTGCTATGGCGTGGCTGAGGCACCGAATGGCCAGACTGAATATCTGATCGCCTCCGGAATCGGTGGCGCTGGAGGGCATGAGGGCTCGGCTGGTGCGTGATCTGGCGCCCGGTGAGGCCGCCGTGTTCATCGACATGGACGGCAACTCTCCACAGCCGCCTGTCAGGTGAACAGGCCGGCCCGCTCACGCCCCGCATCTTCGAGTACGTCTACTTTGCGCGTCCCTGACCTCGGTCATCGATGGCGCTCGCGTACGACGTGCGTCTGCAGCTGGGCGAGAACCTGGCTGGAAACGGTGGCCCGGCAGATGCAGGCCGGCGACATCGATGTGGTCATTCCTATCCCCGAGACCTCGCGCCCTCGGCTGCATGCAGCTGGCCAGCCGGCTGGGCCTGAACTACCGCGAGGCTTCTATCAAGAATCGGGCACGTCGGCCGCACCTTCATCATGCCCGGCCAGTCGGTACGCCGCAAAATCGGTGCGCCGTGAAGCTCAACGCCATGAGCATCGAGCTTTCGGGGCAAGAACGTGCTGCTGGTGGACGATCTCCATCGTGCGTGGCACCACCTCGCGCGAGATCGTGCAGATGGCCCGCGAGGCCGGTGCCAACAAGGTAGTTCTTCGCTTCGGGCCGCGCCCCCGGTGCGTTTTCCAACGTGTACGGCATCGACATGCCCACGCGCAGCGAGCTGATCGCCCACGAGCGCGACGACGAGCAGATCCGCGAGGCCATCGGTGCCGACGCGTTGGTCTACCAGTCGATCGGACGCCATGAAACAGGCCGTGCTGATGCCGGCACCCACGCCCGCCAGTCTGCGCAGGCTTCCGCTTCGACGGCCAGCACTGCACCGGGGATGTCACGCCTCGATCGGCTGGCTGCGCTGGAGGCCAGCCGCAGCCGGGCGGGCTGAGGTGGGTTGGCCCATCAGGCTTGCAGCGGGACGGCCAGGTTGTCGGGGAATGTGTCTGCGACACGCTCCATGGTGTGCTGATAGTCGTTTTTCGCATATCGGCGGCGGCGTGCTGTTTGCTTCCGGAGTAACCTGCACACGCTGAACCCTCTTTTCTTGGTTTTTTACGCTTTCATCATGTCTGCAGATTCTTCCGCTTCCGGCAAGCTGCCGCCGCGGCTGCTTCCCTACGCAACGTCCGCCACCGGGCTATGCGGGCACCCGGTCGCTTCCGGTGGTACTATCCTCCGCCGCGCGCGCGGCACCGGCTGTTTCAGGTGATACATCCGCCGGGCCACACGGTCCCGGGTGTTTCAGGCACGACACCTTCCGCCAGCGATGCGACAGTGGCTGCATCGGGCCGGGCTCCCTGGCAGGTGCGTCTGGCCGGCGTGCAGCCCGAGACGCTGGCGGTCCGTGCCGGCTACGACGCCGGCCCCTATGGCGAGCACACCGAGCCCATCTATCTCAGCTCCAGCTTCATGCACGACGATGCGGCCCATGCGGCGGCCAAGTTTGCGGGCGAGGTCGATGGTTTCATCTATTCGCGCTTTCGCAATCCCACCGTGCGGGTCTTCCAGGACCGGCTGGCTGCGCTGGAAGGGCAGAATCCTGCATGTCGGCTGCGTCCGGCATGGCGGCCATCCATGCGGTGATCATGAGCCTGACCGGGGCGGGGGACCACATCGTCTGTTCGCAGGCCGTATTTGGTACCACCGTCAGCGTGCTGGGGCTGTTCGAGCGCTACGACGTCAGCACCACCTATGTGAAGATCGACGACCTGGCTGCGGGAGGCCGCCATCCGGCCCGAAACCCGCTTCCTGTTCGTCGAAAGCCCTGGCCAACCCTCCACCGAGATCGCCGACATCCGCGCGCTGGCCAGGCTGGCCCACGACCGCGGCATCCTGCTGGTGGTGGACAACACTTTCTGCACCCCGGCCCTGCAGCAGCCGCTGAAGCTGGGGGCGGACATCGTCAGCACTCGGCCACCAAGTACCTCGATGGCCAGGGACGCGTGATGGGGGCGCCGTGCTGGGCTCCAACCCCACATGAAGGAAAAACTGGAGCCCGTGCTGCGCCACACCGGCCCGGCACTGTCGGCCTTCAACGCCTGGATCCTGCTGGGTGGCCTGCAGACGCCGCCGGTGCGCATGCGTGCCCAGTCCGACAACGCCCTGGCCGTGGCCCGCTGGCTGGAAGCCCAGCCGGGCGTGAAGCGCGTCTTCTACCCCGGTCTGGAAAGCCATCCGCAGCATGCACTGGCCGTGTCGCAGCAGAGTGGCTCGGCCCGGTGCTGGCCTTCGAGGTCCAGGGCGATACGCCCGAGGTGGCGCGCCAGCATGCCTGGGCTGTGGTCAACGGCTGTCGCGTCACTTTCCGTCACGGCCAACCTCGAGACGTGAAGACTCACCATCACCCATCCGGGCAGTACGACGCACGCCCGAATGAGCCCCGAAGCCAAGGCGGCCGCCGGTATCGGCGAGGGCAGCTGCGCATGGCCATCGGGCTCGAATCGCCTGACGATATCTGCGCGATCTGGCCCGCGGGCTGGCCCACGTGGTGTCCTGAGCGCCTGGGAGCCTCTGCAACAGTCTGCGAGTTGCTTTGGCTCCCTTGCCCCGCGCGCGGGGGGCTGCATTGCGTGGGGCAATGTCATGTTCAGGATACGTAGGGTGGGCCCACAACCCGGGTTCCGGCTGGCACAAAGGCTGTACCATGGCTAACGCCGGCCACCCGCTGACGGGCTGGTGGTGCCTGCTCGCCAGCCTGCTCCTGTCGTCCGTCTGGCAATCGGCTGCCGCCGCCGGGCGACGCCGCCCGGGCGTCAGTTTCCGGGGCTTTGGCCTGCGGGTGATGGCTCGGCGTCTTCTTCAAGGAAAAACCCTCATGCCGATTCTTTCCCGCGCTCCTCCCGCCTGCTGACCGCCTGCGCTGCGGCCGCGTTTCTCACCGCCTGCGCCGCCCAGGCCGGCAGTACCGATGCTCCGGCCGGCCATGAGCATGCCGCAGCTTCTGCCCAGGGGGCCGTACAGTCGCCGGCTGCCACCGAGGCGAAGGCCGTCTGGGTCGACGTGCGTACGCCGGCCGAGTACCAGGCCGGTCACCCCGAAGGTGCCCACAACATTCCGGTCGAGGACATCGTCAGCCAGTATCCACACCGTGGCCCCCTGACAAGAACACCCCCGGTGATGCTCTACTGCAAGAGTGGACGGCGTGCCGAGCGGGCCCGTCAGGCCCTGACGGCCGAAGGCTACACCCACGTCGAGAACCGCGGCGGCTACGAAGACCTCGTCAAACAGCTGGGCGCGCAGTAAGGCGACCCGTCAACAGTGCACTACAGCCACGCACCGCAGTCACGCACTGCGGTTGCGTCCCAGCTGCCCGGAAGTGCACCGCGGGGCCAAGCGCGCCAGCTGCGTCAATCACGCCAGCTGCGCCAGTCACGCCAGCGCGCCAGTCACGCCAGCTGCGCCGATCACACCAGCTACGCCAATCACACTGGCTGCGCCAACCACGCCAGCCATGTCAGTTACGCCAGCCGCTCCACGGCCGCCACCCCTCCATTGTTGTTTTTCCGTGCCATGCGCCGTCGCTGCCCGGGCACGCCCAACGCCGGCCGGCTGGCCAGTACCGCCGCTGGAACGGCTGCATCCGGTGCACCGGCGGCGCCTTTCATGCCGCCACCCACAATGCCGCTTCCAACACATCGGGATTCGAACAGGGAGCAGGACAATGGCGTTGCTGGCGGCAAAAACTCAGCGTGTGCTGGCCATAGGGTATACAGCGGTTCTGGCTGTGACCGCGCTGCTCGGCGCAATTGCGCTGGGCAATGGGTGCGGCTGGCGCTGACGACGCCGCTCACCGCCGTCAGTTCCTCGCCGCAGCCGGCGGTCACGGCGCGCATCGACGCCGAACCGCTGCGCGAGGTACCCACCGGCCTGCTTGGCGAGGTGGCCGGCGTGCCCAGGCCCGTGACTTCACGCTGGTGCTGGGTGCCGACGGTCGCCTGTGGGCGCGCGCCCTCAACACCCGTGGCCAGCTGGGCGGGGCATTGCCCAGACCGTGGTGGCCGATTTCTGCCGCCGCCCGGCCGTGAATATCAGGCCGTGGCGGCCGGTGGCTCGCACGCGCTGGCCTCGACCGTCATGGCAACCTCTGGGTCTGGGGGCGACGACCGCTACGGCCAGCTGGGCAATGGCCAGACCAGCCACGCCCCGCAGGACCGCCCCATCTGGATTGCCCGCGACATCGTGGCCATTGCCGCCGGTGACCGCCACAGCCTGGCCGTGCGCCGTGATGGCACGCTGCTGGCCTGGGGGCGAGAAACCGCTGGGGCGAAGTGGGCAATGGCGCGCAGGAGGTGGTCACCACCCCGACGCCGATCGGCCAGGGCTTTGCCAGCGTGGCCGCCGGTGCCGGTTACTCGATGGCCATCGACCGCAAGGGTCGCCCGTGGGCCTGGGGGCCGCGGCGAGGGCGGCCGGCTGGGCACGGGCGATGAAAAAGGACCAGGCGCGCCCGGTGCAGATCGGTGAGAACTTCAGCAAGGTCACGGCCGCCACGGCCCAGTCCTTTGCCATCCGTCGCGATGGCACGCTGTGGGCCTGGGGCAGCAACCTGCTGGGCCAGCTGGGTGACGGCACCGTGAAGACCGCCTGTCGCCGGTGCAGATCGGCACGGGCTTCACCTCGGTGGCAGCGGGTGGTGCCCATACCGTGGCGCTCAAGCGTGACGGCAGTGTCTGGGCCTGGGGCAGCAACGGTTTCGGCCAGCTGGCCGACATGAAACTCGACGACCAGCTCAAGCCCCACCCGCGTGGGCCCAGGGCTACGACTTCATTGCCGCGGCCGGTGGCGCCTCGCTGCTGGCCCGCCGCAATGGTGTGTCAGTGCATGGCCGGCGCAGGTCCTGCGCCGTCGCTGCGTCCCTGAGCGCTGAATCCCGCCTTCCGGCGGGTTGATGCAGCGTTTCCGGGCGGGTTCTTCCTGGATCGCCCAGGCAGGAACTTTTCGGCCATGGCGTATCCGGTACGCCGCATGGCCGGTCCACGCCCCGCCTCCGACAGCGGTTTTCGACGTTCTGCCCGGACAGCAATAATTCGGGGAGGGGCCTGTGGGATGGATGTCTCCTGACCCGCGCTAATCCCTTCCTGCAGAATGGGTTAACATCGGCAGATCCATTGCTGTTTCTGCCACACCATGATTTCGCCATCGAAGCTCCTCAGAATCCTGCAAGACGGCAACCGGCGTTTCGTGGCCGGCCTGGGAGGCGTGGCGCTGGCCACCAACCAGGCACGCCGGGCCCAGCTGATCATGGGGCAGCAACCCTTTGTTGTGCTGCTCGGCTGCGCCGATTCCCCGCGTTCCCGGCGAGCTGGTGTTCGACCAGGGGCTGGGGAACTGTTCGTCATCCGCGTGGCCGGCAACATCGTCGCCCGTCCCAGATCGGCAGCGTCGAATTTGCCGTCGAACGCTTCAGCACCCGGCTGGTGGTGGTGCTTGGGCATTCCGGCTGCGGTGCCATCTCTGCCACGCTGGAAGAGCTGAAACTGCCCGCCCGTGGCCGCTCGCCCAACCTGCGTGCCGTGGTCGACCGCATCCGCTCGTCGGTCGAGCCCCTGCTCGAAACCGAACTGGCGCACGACCCGGAACGTCTCAAGAAAAATGGCGGTGCGTGCCAACATCCGCAACGCCGCCAATCACCTGCGTCACGGCTCGCCCATTCTCGAACACTGGATCGAGCACGAGGGGCTGCTGGTGGTGGGCGCCGAATATTCGCTCGAAACCGGCATGGTCGACTTCTTCGACGGCATGCCGGACATGGGCCAGGATCCGCTGCCCGATCTGCCACAGGCACAGCAAGTCTGAGCCACGCAAGCACGGACCGGGCACCCGATTCCGAGCCACCGCCCGGTTCTGCGCCGGAGTGGCGGACGCCCGCCCGGCTTCCGGCGCCATCTCCGCGCCAGCCCGCCGCCCGGTGCTGGCCCGGTGCTCGTCGGTGCTCAGCGCCAGCGACAGCGGGTGTGTCCCGTCGTGGTGGTCGCGGAAGTGGCTTTCGATGAAGGACGATGCCACCGCATCCAGTGTGAGCGGCTGCCATTGGGGCTTTTTGTCCTCGTCGATCAGCAGTGCCCGTACCCCTCGGCAAAAATCGTGCGCCGCGCAGCAGCTGATGGCCACGTTGTATTCGATGCGGAACACGTCGGCCAGCGAGCGGTGAGCAGCGCGCTGCAGCTCCCAGGCCAGCGCGGCCGAGGTGGGGCTGCCCCGGCGGAAATTTCTCCACGGCCGTGGCCAGCCACGGATCATCATGGACCGGCAGCGCCAGCAGACGCTCGGCCGTGTCCTTCAGGCTGGCCATGCCACGGTCTTGCGGATCAGGTCGAAGTGCTGGCGCAGGGCCGAAGGGGCCCGTTCGGCCTGGTTCCCGTTCTCGTGGGCGTCCAGCAGCCGGGTCATCTGTGCCTTGTTTGCCGCCGTGTCGGTACCCCCAGCGATGACGCAGGATGTCGTCCAGCACGGCCTGCCGCGAGCTGTCGTCCAGACAGAAATCGGCCATGCCGGCAAAGAGCGCATCCGAGGCATTCATCGGCGCCGCGGTCAGGCCCACGAACAGCCCGGCCCGCCCCGGAAAGCGGTTCAGGAACCAGCTGCCGCCCACATCCGGAAACAGCCCGATACCGATCTCCGGCATGGCCATCCGCGTCTGCGGCGTCACCACCGGTGCGAGGCGCCCGCCAGCAGCCCCACGCCGCCTCCCATCACGATGCCATGCCCCAGCAGAGCAGGGGCCTGGACAGGTATGGATGCGATAGTCCAGCGCATACTCGGTAAAGAAGAAATGCTGCGCATAGGGGTTGGGCCGGTTATCGTATTCGCGGATGGAATGGTAGAGGTCGCGAATATCAGCACCGGCGCTGAAAGCGCGCTCACCTGCGCCATCCAGCACGATGGCCACCACGTCCGGATCCCGGATCCAGGCCTTGAGCTGGCGGTTGAGCTGCTCGACCATGTCCAGCGACAGGGCATTCAGCGAGGCCGGGGCATTCAGCGTGGCGTGGCTGATGCGCCGGCCGTCTGCCGTGGCGGGTTCCCGAAAGATGATGACGTTGTCTCGCCGACATGAACGTGTCTCCCGAACCAGAGAATCGAACCAGGGAATGTGAGTGTGCAGTCATGTTAAACAACTGCGGGCCCCTTTGTCCGCGCCGGGGAAAACCGGAGGGCGGCAGAATGCTAAACTTGTTCAAATTGCCCCGTCGGCGCGCAACCAGCCGGCGTTGCCATGGCGCCAGCGCGTCCGATGGGTCTGTTTTTCGATCCGCGTGCCGGCAGACAGGTCCATGACGCGCTCCGGGGAGATGGCACCGATGAAAGGAGATGACACCGATGAAACTGCGCAGTGATTCCTTTGCAGCCGGTCAGCCCCTGCCCGGGAAGCTGGCCTTTCGCCCGGCCGGATCCTGCCACCCGGGTGGCGCTGGCCGACAACCGCAATCCGCACCTGGCCTGGGACGAGGTGCCTGAGGGCACCCGGTCGTTTGCCATCCTGTGCGTCGACCATGATGCGCCGTCGAAGCCCGACGATGTCAATCATCCAGACCGCGAGGTACCGGCCGAGCTGCCACGGGCCGATTTCTATCACTGGATCCTGAGTCGATCTGCCGGCTGGACGCCGGGCGCTGGAGGAGGGGCCTATTCCAGCCAGGTCTCGCCGCGCGGCAAGCCCGGTCCCGAGCTGCCCGATGGCAGCCGCCAGGGGTGAACGACTACACCCAGTGGTTTGCCACCGACCACGACATGAGTGGCGACTACGGCTACGATGGCGCCCTGCCCGCCATGGAACGATGCGCTGGTGCACCGCTACGAGTTCATCGTGCATGCGCTGGATGTCGACCGCCTGCCGCTGGAGGGGCGTTTCGACGGCCGTCAGGTGCAGGATCTCATTGCCCGTCACAGCCTGGGCTCGGCCAGCATCACCGGCACCTATACGCTGAATGTCCGCCTGCTGCCGGCCACACCGGACGCCTGAGTGCCCGGCCTGTTGCTACAGCCGTGACGGCTGCTGCCGGATGAGCCCCACGCCGATACCCTCGATCTGGAACTCTTCCACCGCCGGATCGACCGTGATGGGCTGATAGGCCGGGTTTTCGGGCAGCAGGGCCAGAGTGCGGCGACGCTCGTCGCGCTGCAGGCGCTTGACCGTCACGTCGTTGCCCAGCCGGGCCACGACGATCTGCCCGTTGTGGGCGTCGGTGGTTGCCTTGACGGCCAGCAGGTCGCCGTCGAGCATGCCGGCGTCGCGCATGCTGTCGCCCCTGCACCCGCAGCAGATAGTCGGGCCGGCGCTCGAACAGGCTGGCATCCAGGCTGTAGACGGCCTCCACGTGCTCCACGGCCAGCAGCGGCCGCCCGGCCGCCACCCGGCCGATGAGGGGCAGCGAAACACCGGGCACATCAGCCTGCGGCGCTGTTGCCCGATGCCGGCGCCCGTGCGCTGGGTGCCTGCGCGTGGGGCGGCCGGGCTGCCCGGGAACGCGACCGGGTGGAGGGCGCCCACGGGCGGGCGGCCACGCAGTGCCGGCACGCCCGGTGGCGGGTCGTTCCAGTTGCGCCGGCAGCGCCCACCGTAGGCCGTGCGCCAGGCACTGGGATCGGCCGCCCGGCCATTCACGGGCAGCAGCACGTCTGTCACGGCCCGGCGCTGGTCGCTGTGCCCGTACCCGGGAACGGGCCGTCGTGCCCGGCTGCCCGCAGCTCGGCCTCGGCGGGCGGCAGCAGGCGGATGCCGCGCGACATGCCGGCACAGGTTTCGATCATGCCCCTGCGGACCAGGGCCTTGAGATGGTCTTCGGCGGCGTTGACGGAGCGAAAGCCCAGGGCGTCGGCACTTCGGCGCGGGTGGGCGGAAAACCGGTCTGTTCGAGGTGCAGCTGGATCTGCAGGAGCACTTCGCGCTGCCGGGGGGTGAGGGGGCGCATAGGCGAATCCATGAGTGCGGGTCATCTGTATTCTTGTCCAGTATCGACCGCTTGGCAAGTCGCAGTGCACCACGGGGGCATCCCGGGCGTGTCATGAGCTGCGTGTCATGTGCCTGAGCAGGTGCCGGACAGCGCCATGACGCGTCCGGAAGGGGATTCAAGCTCCGGTACGCAAAAAAAGTTACAATCCCATATTGTGGCAATGCGGAATCGGTCGCGCGCGCTTTTTGTCTTATTTGCGTGCAAGTCTGGTGTACATTCAGGCAGTCCGACGGCGCAACCTCCTCATTGCGTTGCCGCCATTTCGTTGCATATCGTGCCGCCCGGGTTCCTGATCCGGCGGCTGCGGTTCTCTTCCGGTCCCGTGCTGTCCGGTGCGGATGTTCCCGTCCGGGGCGCCTGCGGCAGCGCGAGTCCCGGGCCGGCAGATCCCGTTTCCCGCAGCGAAATGGTTCTCTCTCTTCCAGAGATTGCCATCGTCCCTGCGCTGGCTCTCTACCGTTCGTAAGCACGGACGGCTGTTCTCGCTCGTTCTCGTCATGGCTCCACCCTGCCTGCAGATGCCTGCCGCTGGCAGATCCTGCATGGCCAGGGGGTTTGTGCTGCCCCCGCTGCTGGCCCAGGCGCGAGCGGCAGGCGGCCGCGTACCGTGTTTCGTCCATTTTCCTGGAAGTCTTACCCTGTCAAATGTCCACCAAGATCTATGTCGGTAACCTGCCGTGGCGCACCACGGACCAGCAGCTGAACGACCTGTTTTCGGCCCATGGTGACGTGCTGAGTGTCCGCATCATTTCAGACCGCGACACCGGCCGCTCGCGCGGGTTCGCGTTCGTCACCATGACCACGGCGGATGGCGCACAGTCCGCCATCTCTGCCCTGAATGGTTCACTGCTGGAAGGGCGAGCCCTGGTCGTCAACGAAGCCAACAACCAGGGCAGCCGGCCGGGTGCCGGCCGTGCCCCGGTCAGCGTCCGCACGGCCGATCCGGCCCCGCGCGACGACGACGGTCACCGACGGCGGTGCGCGGCCGCATCGGGCAGGGGCAGCCCACCGCCGGGTGGCTGCCACTGCCGGTGTGCCGCGTGCGTTATCAGGCCCGCCCTGATGGCAGGGGCGGGGAAACACGTCACGAGAACGCTGTGCGCACAGAAAAAGCGCCCTCCGGGGCGCTTTTTCGATCCGGCTGCCGGGGCCGACGGTGGGTATGGCTGTGGTCGTGGATACAGCCGCAGGCGCCGTGTGCGGCTGCATGTCCCGGTCGTGCACCGTCTGTCATGCAGGGTAGCCAGGCTTTGTCCCGCGCACGGCGCCCCTGTCAGCATATGGCGTAGACCCGCACGGTGACAAACGGGCCGCCAGCTTTCCCTCACACGCTACATGCTGCTGTAGCCCGGCCCGCCGCCGCCCTCGGGCGGGGTCCAGATGATGTTCTGGGTGGGATCCTTGATGTCGCAGGTCTTGCAGTGCACACAGTTCTGTGCATTGATCTGCAGGCGCAGCCCCGAGCCATCCTCGTGCTCCACATACTCGTACACGGCGGCCGGGCAGTAGCGTGCCTCCGGGCCGGCATATTCGGGCAGGTTGATGGCCGTGGGCACGTTCGGGTCCTTCAGCCGCAGGTGCACCGGTTCCTGCTCCCCCTGGTTGACCCCCGAGAGATACACCGATGACAGGCGGTCGAAGGTCAGCTTGCCGTCCGGTCTCGGGTATTCGATGGGCTGGCATTCGCTGGCCGGTTTCAGGTAGAGATGGTCGGGTTTCTTCACGTGCAGGGTCACCGGCAGCCGGGCCGCGGAACACCGTCTGGTCCAGCCCCACCAGCAGCGTGCCCATCACCAGTCCCTTGCCCATGGCCGCCTTGAAGTTGCGCGTCTTCCAGAGTTCTTCGTACAGCCACGAAGCCCGGAAGGCTTCGGGATAGGCCGACAGCTCGTCATGGGCGCGGCCTGCCTGCAGTGCATCGGCAGGGGCGCCGGCCGCCAGCATGCCGCTCTTGATGGCTGCATGCGTGCCCTTGATGCGTGCCGCATTCAGAAAGCCCGCATCGCAGCTCACCAGGCAGCCGCCCGGAACACCAGCTTCGGCAGGGGCGTTGAGCCCACCCGCCGTGATGGCCCGGGCGCCGTATTCCAGCCGCCGGCCGCCCTCGAACATGCCGCGCAGGGCAGGGTGCGTCTTCCAGCGCTGGAACTCCTCGAACGGTGACAGGTACGGGTTCTGGTAATTGAGCCCGACCACGAAGCCCGCCGCCACCCGGTTCTCGCCGAAGTGGTAGATGAAGCCACCGCCATAGGTGGCGTTGTCGAGCGGCCAGCCGGCCGTGTGCACGATCAGCCCGGGGCGAAAGTGCTCCGGCCGGACCTCCCACAGTTCCTTGATGCCAATGCCATAGCTCTGCGGATCGCTGTCGGCATCCAGCCGGAAACGTTCGATCAGGGCACGACCCAGATGCCCGCGCGAACCCTCGGCAAACACCGTGTAGCGGCCCAGCAGCTCCATGCCCGGCTGGAAGGCATCGGTGGCTGCCCGTCACGGTCCAGACCCATGTCGCCCGTCACCACGCCACGGACCTGGCCTTCCGCGGTGTAGAGCACCCGGGCGGCCGGAAAGCCGGGGTAGATCTCCACCCCCAGCGCCTCGGCCTGCACGCCCAGCCAGTGCGTCAGCTGCGCCAGGCTGACGATGTAGGTTGCCATGGTTCTGCATGGCCGGCGGCGTGGCCCAGACCGGCACCTTCAGCTGGTGAGCGGCCGACAGGAACATCACCTCGTCGGTGGTAGCCGCCGTCATGGCGGGCGGATCGTTCTCCTGCCAGCCGGGCAGCAGCTCGTCCAGCGCGCCGGGGTCGACGACCGCGCCCGACAGGATGGCGCGCCGACCTCGGCGCCTTTCTCGATCACGCAGACGCTGATGTCCTGGCTGCGTTCGGCTGCCAGCTGCTTTCAGCCGGATGGCCGTGGCCAGCCCCGCCGGGCCCTGCGCCCACCACCACCACATCGAATTCCATGGCATCGCGTTCGATGCCGTCGACCGGCTCATCCTGCCCCATGCCCATTCCCAGACTTTCCGGGTCATCGCCCGCACATATCCTCGGAGTTCATCGCGCGCACATTGTCGGTGAAGGCTTGCGGCGGCGCAAAACCCGCCGGTCAATGTTTTTCCCTGCCGGTCGTGCGGGCATTGCCGCAGCCGTTCCCCTGGCGGCTTCCGTGGCATCCCTGACCACGGGGCATCTTCCCCGCATCATGGAGCATGCCACGGCCGCAGGCTTTGTCATGGGCGCCATGAGCGCGCATTCCCCGCACCCGGGAGCAGCATGTCCAGCACGATCACCTTCTGCCGCAACTGCGTACATTCTCCTGTGCCGGACACATGATCCGATCCGCCTGCACAGCATGTACATGCCCCGCGCCAGGGACTCATGTCCCTGCCGCCCGTCCCCCTGGCAGCCGCCCGATCATTGCTACAATTACCATTTCCGGAAGGGCATACATGACCAAATATGGATTTGTCACCGGCGGCGTAGTGTCATCCCTGGGCAAGGGAATTGCTGCCGCCTCGATGGCCGCGCTGCTCGAATCGCGCGGTGAAATCAACGTCACGTTGATGAAGCTTGATCCCTACATCAACGTCGATCCGGGCACCATGAGCCCGTTCCAGCACGGTGAGGTCTTCGTCACCGAAGACGGTGCCGAAACCGACCTCGATCTCGGCCACTACGAGCGCTTCGTCTCCGCACGCATGCGCCGTTCCAACAACTTCACCACCGGTCAGATCTACGACTCCGTCATCCGCAAGGAACGTCGGGGCGAGTACCTGGGCCGCACGGTGCAGGTCATCCCGCACATCACCAACGAAATCCAGGCCTTCGTCGAACGCGGCGGCGGTGTCGGCACCCCGGCCGAGGCCGAGGTGGCCATCGTCGAGATCGGCGGCACCGTGGGCGACATCGAATCGTTGCCCTTCCTCGAGGCCGCCCGGCAGATGAGCCTCAAGGCCGGGCCGCGGCAGTGCCTGCTTCGTGCATCTCACGCTGGTGCCCTATCTGGGCACGGCCGGCGAGCTGAAAACCAAGCCCACCCAGCACTCGCTGCAGGAGCTGCGCAAGATCGGCATCCAGGCCGACATGGTGCTGTGCCGGGCCGAGCGCAGCATCCCCGACGACGAGCGTGCCAAGATCTCCCTCTTTTCCAACATCCCGGTCGATCACGTCATTTCCGTGCGGGATGCCGACTCATCTACAAGATCCCGCGCATGCTGCACGAGCAGAAGGTCGACGACATCCTGGTCGACCTGCTGAAGCTCGACCGCCCGCCGGCCGATCTGGGCATCTGGGACACCCTCATCCAGCGGCTCGAACATCCGCGTCACCATGTGCGCATCGCCATGGTCGGCAAGTATGTCGATCTCACCGAGTCCTACAAGTCGCTGACCGAGGCGCTGGTGCACGCCGGCATGCACACCTCCACCCGCATCGCCATCGACTATCTCGACTCCGAGCAGATCGAGCGTGACGGCACCGCCATGCTGGCCAACTACGACGCCATCCTCGTGCCGGGCGGCTTCGGCAAGCGTGGTGTCGAGGGCAAGATCAGGGCCATCCAGTACGCCCGCGAGCACAAGGTGCCGTACCTGGGCATCTGCCTCGGCATGCAGCTGGCCGTGGTCGAATATGCCCGCCACGTGGCGGGCCTGACCGCGCCAACAGCACCGAGTTCGAACTCGACACCCCAACCCGGTCATCGCCCTCATCACCGAATGGACCGACCGCAGCGGCAACGTCGAGCGCCGTGACCACTCTCGGGCCCTGGGAGGCACCATGCGCCTGGGTGCCCAGCGCTGCCCGGTCAGGTCCGGCACGCTGCTGGCCAGCATCTACGGTGACTCGGTCTACGAGCGTCACCGTCACCGCTTCGAGGTCAACAACGACTACGTCCACCGCCTGGAAGCCGCCGGTCTCACCATTGCCGCCCGCACCCCGGTCGAGGGGCTGACCGAGACCATCGAGCTGCCCACCCAGGGGAACACGCCCATCCGTGGTTCCTCGGCGTGCAGTTCCACCCCGAGTTCACCTCCAACCCGCGCCACGGCCATCCGCTGTTCATCGCCTACATCAAGGCCGCCCTCGCCCACGCCGGCGAACAGCGCAGGCAGGCGGCCGGCGCCGAGGGCGATGCAGCCCCTGGAGCCGTTGCTGCGGGTGTTTCGGTTCCCCGGTGTCCGCCGCCGGCGTGGGCAGTGCCACGGCGGCCACGCCCTGCTTCCGCCGCTGTGTCCGCTGCAGCCGCAACCGCTTCGGGCTGCGGCTGCGCGTCCACCGCCCCCTGCACAGAGAGCCCGCCACATGAAAATCGCCGGACGCACCGCCGGGCTCTGACCAGCCGTTCTTCCTGCTGGCCGGCCCCTGCGCCATCGAATCCGGAACAGCTCGCGCTCGACACCGCCGGCCAGCTGAAGGAAATCTGCGCCGCGCTGGACATCCCCTTCGTCTACAAGTCGTCCTTCGACAAGGCCAACCGCAGCTCGGGCAAATCCTTTCCGCGGCCCGGGCATGGAAGGCGGGCCTCGCGCATCCTCGCCGAAGTGAAGCGCCAGATCGGCGTGCCGGTCGTCACCGACGTGCACGAGATCGACCAGATCAAACCCGTGGCCGAGGTGGTGGACGCACTGCAGACGCCGGCCTCCCTGTGCCGCCAGACCGACTTCATCAACGCGGTGGCTGCCAGTGGCCGGCCGGTCAACATCAAGAAGGGCCAGTTTCTCGCCCCGCACGACATGAAGCAGGTCGTGGCCAAGGCCCGTGCCGCCGCGAAGGAGGCCGGGGTCGACGAAGACTGCGTCATGGTTCTGCGAGCGGGGCGCCAGCTTCGGCTACAACAACCTCGTCTCCGACATGCGTTCTGCTGGCCATCATGCGCGAAACGGACTGTCCCGTCGTCTTCGACGCCACCCACTCGGTGCAGCTGCCGGGTGGGTAGGGCGACCGCTCCGGTGGCCAGCGCGAATTCATCCCTCGTACTCGCACGGGCCGCCGTAGCCACCGGCGTGGCCGGCCTCTTCATGGAAACCCACCCCGATCCGGAACATGCACCGTCCGACGGCTCCCAATGCGTGGCCGCTGGCTCGCATGCGCGACCGCTGGCCACGCTGAAGGAACTGGACGCCGTGGTCAGCGCCAGGGCTTTGCCGAACTGGACCCGGCCGGTTGAGGCAGGTCATGTATGGCCTGGCTGGCTGCAGGTGCCTGTCCGGACGAAGGGCTACGGCCGTCTGTTGCGCCGCGACCTTTCCCGCAAGGTTTTATCCCCGGGAAAAGCCCCAATGCAGGCATAATCCCTGAAGGTAAAGGAATGTCATAGATTTCCAGGGAGGTAACCCCATGGCAGCCTACGTGATCGCCGACATCGCCGGTGTCACCGACGCCGAGAAGATCGCCGCCTACCGCGAACTCTCCACCCGGCCACCGCGGCGGGGCGGGCGTTTCGTCGCCCGGGGCGGGCAGGTCGATGTCTTCGAGGGCAACTGGAAACCCGAGCGCATCGTCATCATCCGTTTCGATGACATGGACGCCGCGCGCCGAGTACTATGATTCGAGCAGTACCGCCAGGCCCGCGCCACGCGGGCAGGGCGCAACCGCACAGTTCAACATGATCTGTGTTGAAGGCTTAGATTGAGGAGAAAGGCCAATGAGTACAATCGTCGACATTATCGGGCGTGAGATCATCGACTCGCGCGGCAACCCCACCGTCGAGTGCGATGTCCTGCTCGAATCCGGTGTGATGGGTCGTGCCGCCGTGCCGTCCGGTGCTTCCACCGGCTCCCGCGAAGCCATCGAACTGCGTGACAACGACGCCAGCGCTACGGCGGCAAGGGCGTGCTGAAGGCGGTCGAGAACATCAACACCGAAATCTCCGAGGCCGTGCTGGGCCTGGACGCCACCGAACAGGCCTACGTCGACCGTACCCCTGATCGAGCTGGACGGTACCGACAACAAGGCCAACCTGGGCGCCAACGCCATGCTGGCCGTGTCCATGGCCGTGGCCCGTGCCGCTGCCGAAGAATCCGGCTTGCCGCTGTACCGTTACTTCGGCGGTTCCGGCCAGATGGCTCCCTGCCGGTCCCGATGATGAACGTCATCAACGGCGGCGCCCACGCCAACAACAACCTCGACCTGCAGGAATTCACGATCATCCCGCTGGGTGCCCCCACCTTCCGGGAAGCCCTGCGCTATGGTGCCGAAACCTTCCACGCCCTCAAAAAGCTGATCAACGACGCCGGCATGCCCACCTCCGTCGGTGACGAAGGCGGCTTCGCCCCCGTCCGTCGACAGCCACGAGGCCGCCCTGAAACTGATCGTTCAGGCCATCGAGAAGGCCGGCTACCGTCCGGGCGAAGACATCGCCCTGGGTCTGGATTGCGCCTCCAGCGATTCTACAAGGACGGCAAATACAACCTGGCCGGCGAGAAGAAAAGTGCTCACCGCCGCCGAGTTCACCAAGCTACTGTCCGACTGGGTGCCAAATACCCGATCATCTCCATCGAAGACGGCATGGCCGAAAACGACTGGGATGGCTGGAAGCACCTCACCGAGCGCCTGGGCGACAAGGTCCAGCTGGTGGGCGACGACCTGTTCGTCACCAACACCAAAATCCTGCGCGAGGGCATCGACAAGGGCATCGCCAACTCGATCCTCATCAAGGTCAACCAGATCGGCACCCTGACGGAAACCTTCTCCGCCATCGAGCTGGCCAAGACCCACGCCTACACCGCCGTGGTCTCGCACCGCCCGGTGAAACCGAAGACACCACCATCGCCGACATCGCCGTGGCCACCAACGCCATGCAGATCAAGACCGGCTCCATGTCCCGCAGCGACCGTATCTCCAAGTACAACCAGCTGCTGCGCATCGAGGAAGATCTGGGCGAAACCGCTGTCTACCCGGGCCGCGACGCCTTCTACAGCATCCGCCGTCGCTGATGCCGTACCCTGTGGTGCGTCCTGCGTGGCGCACCACAGGGGCGTCTCGTCACGAAAATGGTCCGCTTGCGGGCCATTTTTGTTTACCATCGTGGTTTTTGTTTACCATTGGCAGCCAAGGAGCCGCAGGACTTTGCAGAGGCTCCCCAGCGGAAGATGCCGGCCCCGGCGTCTCCGTCTGCCCCTGGCCCCCTTGGGTGTGCAGGGTGTCCCTGCGTCTGCCTGCACCCGCACATGGCATGGACGGCGCAGCCCCTTCCTCCTTTTCATTTTGCAATGCGTCTGCTCTTCGTTGCCCTGGCCAGTCTGCTCGTTCTCATCCAGTACCCGCTGTGGCTTGGGGCAGGGGCAGCTGGTCGCGCGTCTGGCAGCTGAGCGAATCGCTGGCCCTGCAGCGCGAGGTCAACACCGGCAAGCGCCTGCGCAACGAGGGCCTGGAAGCCGAAGCGGAAGACCTGCGCAGCGGCACCTCGGCCGTGGAAGAACGTGCCCGCTACGGGCTGGGCATGGTCAAGCCCGACGAGATCTTCGTGCAGATCAACCCGTCACCGGACTCGCCTGCCACGGGGCACTGATACAAATCAGCGTGTCACCCGGGCACTCGCACCGGCCTCCGCCTCGGGCTCCAGGAACAGCGCCGCCACCTGCTGCGCATCGAAGCGGTAGGGCAGCCGGCAGAACTCGCAGTTCACCTGAATGGCGCCCTGCTGTTCCTCCAGAATGGCTTCCACCTCCTCGCGGCCCAGCATCTTCAGCATGCCGGCCACCTTCTCGCGCGAGCAGGTGCACTCGAAGCGCGGCCTGCGCTCGTCGTAGGCGCTGATCTCCGTCTCCCCAGAACAGCCGGCGCAGCACCTCTTCCGGCGGCAGGTTCAGCATTTCCTCGCGCGTCAGCGTATCGGCCAGCGCCTGCACCTGTTCCCACAGCAGCCGGCCCTCGTCGTCATCGGTGGCCAGCTGGTCGCTCGTGCCCGGCATCACCCTGCAGCAGCAGCCCGAACACACTCTGCTCGCTGGCCGCCAGCCACAGCCGTGAGGGCAGCTGTTCCGACAGGCTCATGTAGTTCTCCAGCACCTCGGCCACCGTATCCCCCTCGAAGGGGATGATGCCCTGATACGGATTGTCCAGCCCGTCCACCGCACGGGTCGTGTTCTTGCGGGCAGCAGCGTCACCGCAAAACGGCTGCTGCCGTCCGGATTCACCAGATCGCCAAACGACGCATCGTGCGGAATGGCCATGCCTTCCCTGCAGCTTCACTGTGGCCTCGGAAACGGCCGTCTGCCTGGCACTCCGCCACGAACAGCCGGGCCGGCCCCGTCCCCGGATCTGCAGCAGCAGGCTCCCGTCGAACTTCAGTGACGAGGCCAGCAGCAGCCCCGCTGCCGTCAGCTCGCCCATCCGTTCACGAACGGTCGGCGGTACATCCCGCTCACCATAGCGCTGGTGATGCGTCACCAGCGGCAGCCAGCTCCCTGTCGAGCCGCACCACCTGGCCACGTATCCGTTCGTTGAACCCAAACCGAATCAAACTGTCCATGCTTTCAGATCCTGTGTATGCGCGCAGCGTGCGCCTGATAGGTAGCGGCCGGGCGGGCCAGCCCCGCGATCTCGTCGGCCGTCAGCGGCGTACGGCCCTGGCTGGTGCCCCCAGAATGAGCCAGCCATCCTCGAAGACCCGGCCCTCCGTCACCAGCGCGCCCGCACCCACCAGACAGTTGCGGCCGATCCGTGCCCGATTCAAGACCACCGCCTGCATGCCGATCAGCGACCCGTCACCCACCGTGCAGCTATGCAGCATGGCCTGCGGCCCACCGTCACGTTCTGGCCGATGGTCAGCGGCACGCCCTGGTCTGCGTGCAGCACGGCATTGTCCTGCACATTGCTGCCATGGCCCACGGTGATCGTGTCACTGTCGCCGCGCAGCACGGCACCGGAACCACACGGTGGCCTTTTCACCGAGGTGTACATCACCCACCAGTGTGGCGGTGGGGCCACCCAGCTGCCGCGCGAGGGTGGGATGCAGGGGCCCAGGGCGTAGAGGGGCATGGGGTGTTCCGCAGGTGGTCTGTCGTTGTGCTGCAAGGGAGCACGGGTGCTGTGTCGCAGGGGTGACATCATCCCCCGGATCATGGATTCATGGACGACTGAAGCAAACATGCCGGGCCTGGCTGGCTGAAGCCCCGGTTGTCCGGGAATGAACATGGTAACGGGGATTACCGGGGCACTGGCGGGTGATGCAGACGGCGACAGCCCGGGCTGCCATCGCCCAATACCGGCTCAGGGTTTTTCCGGCTTCGGGTACCCTGAAACGAAAGGGGCCAGTCCCGCGCTGGCCCCCCTTTTTCCCGTCTGCTCAGACTTCCTTCAGCCGCCCGGTGACATACTTGTGCAGCACACTGGCGATGAGGGTCTGGTAGGGCATTCCCTCCCGTAACGCCCGTGCCTGGATGTCGCGCAGGTCTCGCTGAGTTGAGGCGGATGTTCACGCGCCGGTCCTTGGTCATCGAAGCCCGGGCGGCAGCACGAAACTTCCCGATGAGTTCATTGGAGGTGATATCCACGAACTCGTCATTCTCGTAGGCGCGAAGGATGTCCTGTTCCTCGGGGTCCAGATTCATGGACGCTTCAAGGTCGTATTCGGTTATCTTGTCAATGGCGTTCATCATCGCTCCTCAAATATTCCCGGGTTGCCTTCCTGCTGGCAAAGGCAGTTTTCAGGAAGAAGCAATCATCTTCCTCGACATAGGGAACGACCCAGATGTAATCGTGCAAGCGTACCAGCAGCATGGATTGCCTTGGGTATCGAGCGGGGTTGGGGTGTTTGAGGAAGCGCACCAGGCAGCCTGAGTGGACGGCAACTTCAATATCTTCAAACGAAATGCCCCGCGTCTCCAGAAGCCACTGGTTCTTCTCGTGGGACCACCTGAACGGTTTCAATCCATCCATCCTGCCATCGTGTGTGCCTGATGTCAACACGCGATTGTAAGCCCCTTTCTGCCACCGGATGCCTCCAGATCATCGACCACATCGCTGCTGACGGTGTGGCATGCCCTGTGTACCCCTTGCGACACCGGCTGCAGTTCCCGCTGGCCCCACACCCAGGCAGGCCCCATAATCTCCCGTTCATCGGGAGACTTCCCGCCCATGCCCACCCAGCTCACCCAGGCGCCTACCCCGGCGCCCGTGTCCTCATTCGCGACGAAGAAGGGCTCGTCCAGCGTGCCGAGTGGGAACGGCAGTAAGGTGTGGACGTATCCAGGTGACCTGATCCGGTCGACCCTAACCCAGATGGCCTAATCCGGTTGACCACTGGTGCGACAGCTTCCTCGCCGCACATCGCTGTCCCTGCTGCAATGCCCGGGTTGTTTCCCCTCAACCCCACAGGCATGCATCATGACCGACAGCGATGACATCAAGGCCCGTGCGTCTTCGCCCGCCACCCGCGCAGCAAAGGCCGACAGGGAAGAATCCTCGGCCCGGAAAAAGCGCAGGCAACGCAGGAAGCGCCACAGTCACGACCAGTATTTCAAGAGCCTCATCATCCAGTACCCCCGCGAGGCCATCCGGCTGTTCGACCCGAAGCGTGGCGCCCTGCTGGACGAAAGCGCCGTCATCACGCCCATTCGGCAGGAGCTGCCGGCAGACCGGCTGGGCGAGCGCTTTCATGAACTTGACGTGCCCCTGGAGATTCGCTGGCCCGACGGACGGCGCAAGGCGATCATCATCATGATCGAGCAGCAGACCGTGCCCAGCCGCTTTCGTCTCAAGAAGATGGCCATCTACTATTTGCTGCTGTCGGAACTCTGCAAGACCGATGCGATTGTGCCGGTCACGGTATTCCTGCACCGTGGCCGCGACATTCCGGAGCAGCTCGATATGATGGTGGATGACGACCGGTTCATGTGGTTCCGCTATGTGTCGGTGGTCTTGCCAGACTGGCAGGGCCATCGACCACATCGATACGGACAACGTGGTCGAGCAGGTGCTGCTGACCACCATGTCCGGCAAGGGGCTGGACAGGGTCGACATCGTCGGCAGGGCCATCCGCAACCCTGATCCGGCTGGAGAAGGACATCGACAACGCATTGAATTTCGAGAGTTCATCCGCGCCTCATGCACAGCTTGACGCGGAAGAAGACGCCGGCACAAAGAGATCTATGCACAGGAGGACGCACATGATGAGCGTACGGGAAGAGCTGGAGCGCAGGGTGAACGCCGTGCGCCGGATCGGCCGTGAAGAGGGTCGCGAGGAAGGTCGTGCGAGGGGCCGCGAGGAGGGCCGCCAGAACGCCCGGCAGACCCCTGATCAGCCTGCTGACCGCCAAGTTTGGTGCCTCGGCGGCAGGGGTGCTGGACCGGGTGGAAGCAGGCAGCCAGGAGCAGCTTGCTCGCTGGACGCTGGCGGTGCTTACCGCCAATACGCCGGAGGAAGTGTTCCGGTTGCAGTGAGCGGCCGTGTGCCGGAAGGTAGACGGTCTGTGGCACGGGTATCCGGGGCCGCCTTGCCTGCCGGCCGGTGTTCTGGGGGCGGGGCTGTCCGGCTCCCGTTATCATGGCGGTCGCAGTCGGGCCGCCATTTTTGTCAACCATGAACCTCAACGCCTCCATCATCGACCAGCGCCTCACGGGCATCCAGGACGAGATCCGTCCCCTCAGCCTCAACCGAACTGGCCATCACGGACCCCGGCCGCCTGAAGTCGCTGGCCTTTGTCTACCTCTGTGTCAAGGTCATGCTCGACCTGGAGGTTGAGGAGGCCTCGACTGCCTGACCGAGGGTAGCGGTGACTTTGGTGTGGACGCATTTCACATCACGGAAGAATCGGACGGTGAGTTTGCGGTCACGGTCTTTCAGGGCAAGTACCGCAAGAGCCTCGACGGCACGTCCGCCTCGAGCAGTCCGGCATCGAAGCCCTCATCAACGCCATCCGCTATCTGTTCGATCCGTCGGCGGGAACTGGGCGCCATCAACGACCGGCTGCGGGCTCGTGGAGCAGGCCCGTTCGCTGGTGCGGGACGGCTTCATTCCCCGCGTTCGGGCCATTGCGTGCAACAACGGGCTGATCTGGAATGCCCAGACGCAGGCATACATCGACCGTACCGGTTTTGGCGATCAGGTGAGCTGGGGAACACGTCAACCACGACGTGCTGGTCGGCATTCTGGGTCGCATGCGTCCGGTGTCGGACACACTCCGCCTGACCGGCAGGGCCATTGTGGAAGACATGAACTTCAGCCGTCTGCGTGGGGCGCATGTCGGTAGGCGAGGTGGCCGCCTTGATGAACCGCCATGGTGAACGCCTGCTGGAGCGTAACATCCGCCGCTACCTGGGGTTGCATGGCAACCGCGTCAACGAGGCGATTCGGGACACGCTGAAGTCGTCGGAGTCATCGAACTTCTACTTCTTCAACAACGGCATGACGCTGGTTTGCGACGATTTTTGCCTACAACGGCCTGCAGAGCAGTGACTATCAGGGTGAGGGTGGAAAACCTGCAAATCGTCAACGGTGGCCAGACCGTACGACCATCTGCAGGACGGCCGAAGAACTGAAGCAGCAGGGCAGATCACTGCCGGACGACGCTACGGTGCTGGTGCGCATCTACAAGCTGCCATCGGACAATCAGACATCGTGGCGCGCATTACGCACGCCACCAACAGCCAGAACCCGGTGGACCTGAAGGATCTGCGGGCCAACGACGCCCGTCAGACGCAGCTGGAACAGAGCATCAGCGCACTGGGTTACGCCTACCGCCGCAAACGGATGGAAACGGCACCACGCCCGCAGGACATCACCAGTGGTGCAGCAGCCGAGGCCGTACTGGCCGTGTGGCGGCAGGCGCCACATCAGGCGCGTTTTCTCACGCGTGAGCACTTTGGCAAGCTTTACGGCACCATCTTTACCGAATCGCTCAATGGCGCCCAGGTGGTGCTGGCTGCGCTGCTGTACCGTATTTCCGAGAACCGCCGCCGCCGCCCGCAGGAAGACGACCCAATGTTCGTGCGCTATGCGTCCTGCTTCATTGCCATGCAGATGGGGCGGCGCCTCGCTGGCTGCCACTGAACGTGGGGCTGGCGCAGCTGGACCACCGCAACTTCGGGCAGGCGAGGGGGCTGATCGAATCCTGTGGCGAGGCGTGGTTCGTTCAGGCCCGTGAGGATGTCCAGCAGGCGCTGTCCAGCCTCTACGGCGGGCAGGAGGTTTCGGTGCAGCAGCTCTCGGCTACCTTCCGGCGCGGGGATCTGATCGCGCTGCGGCGGCAGGAGGTGCGTTGACACCTGAAGCTACCGTTTGGCGAGTGGGTGGCAGCTCGCCACTCGCTGGACTATATCGCCTTGCCGGACCGGTTTTTGCTCTTTGATGTGTATCATTGCACGCGGCAGGCTTTCTGGTCCTCAGTCCGTCGCAATGAACTGGCAGATGCTGCGGGTGTGGCGTTGGTCCCTGTGTATTTTTGCAGGGCACGCCATGAATTGCTGCATTGCAGCATCTGGCGAGCCATACCTCCAGTCGATTTTGTAACGGTCAGTCGCTGGAGGGTATTGTCGTTCGTAGGGGTGGGCCGATGTGGAACGAGGGTCCGTGCCAAACAGGGTCCGTCCGGACTTCATTCAAAGCCATGGACTCCCACTGGCGGGACAGGGGCATCGAATGGAACCGGATCTTGCGTTAACCGTGTAGCAAGTCGATACTCGTTGGGTCGACCCGATATAGGTGCTTGCCAGTCTCTCCGTTGTACAGGGCGCTGCGGTCATCTTCCATGTACATGCCGCCTCCGCTGAACCGTAGGCCGTATTTCCAGTCTTCCTGCAACGTCCAGGGTGGTGCAGGTCAACCGGTTTACATTGAAGTCGCTCATGATGTCCCAGCACAGGTCTACGTCACGCGTGTTGGGACCTGGGCGCCATGAAGAGTTTTGCAGTCCCTCGCGCCGGCACGCCATGTCTGAATGGGCAGGGTTGGCAGGAAAATAGGCTGTTCGGGAAAAAGGTCTGTGCCTGCGTGGATACCAGGGTGAACTCCCGGTTGTACGTGTTCCATTTGTCTGACTCGTCTTCCATCGGCCAGCCACGGCTCGTCTTGATTTTCATCTCTTCATCGAGGGTGAAGTCATTCTCTCCTGCGTGTCCCTTCACCGTCATGGTCATATTGATGAAGAGCTGGGTCGAATTGCAGCTGATACAAAAAGACATTGGTCACTTGGGTGCTCACGTTTAGCTCGAAGTCACCCTTGGCAGGCTGGTAGCGCGAACTGGTCCCGTGATAGACGCCGCTTGGACCGATCTGTACATAGTTGTCCGGGGTGATCGCTGAGTATGCCATGATCCCTGGATATTTTTCATATTCAGGATAGGGAAGGATTTCACCACTGCGGGCGCTGACTGCAAACATCTGGTTCGGTCGCGGACGAAAGATAGGGTGCGCGCTGCGGAACCCATATCGTATAGACAGGTGCCTTGGATTCCAGCATGGTCATGATCGCCTGGCCGCTCAGCTGGCCATCGCGTAGCAGTACTTGCTGTTTTGGCTGTGTGGTTGTGCCGTTCTTGTCTGGGTCCTCTGTTGCTGTTGTCTCTGAACCCTTGTTGTTTTGCTCTGCAGCGGTCGGGTTTTGCGCCTGTTTCCGCGGTCTGGTGGGTGAGGTGTCCTCCGGTTGAACTGGGGCGGGCTGCAAAGGGGGCGCTGCAGGTTTTTCTCTCGTATCCGGAGTTGCCTCGCTGTTGCCTGGTGCGTTTGCTGGGGAGGTGGGGTAACGGCGCTTTGGGTCTGGGTGCTGCTCACGACAGGGCAGTTGGGCTGCTGGAAAACGGCTTTCCCGCCTCTGAATCACCACTCCCCCTCCTCCTCCACAGGCCGTCAGGAAAGCATTGTGATTGCCAGTCCCAATGGCTTGTGAGACAACATCATGGGTTTGGGAGGTTTTGTAGATTTTTGTATTCATTTAGTGAATGAAATGGGTGTGTTGCGGGAGTGCCTTTCATCTGCGCCGGGCAGCGCTTCACGCCCCCTCCGCTGGCAAGTGGTCATCATGGCCCGATTCGCAGTGGTAGAACGTGTTGAATAACAGCCATGTCATCAATATAGTGTATATATAAGCATTCTATGTTGTTTACATGTAACGTATATGTTGGGTATAGGGAATCCTAGGGAGGCGTGTGTCGGGTGGTCCTCCCGTAGCCCTTCCAGATTTGAACGGCCCATTTTGCCTAAGCCACACGGCCTAATCCGGATGGTCATCGGCGTGATGGTTTCCTCGCCGCGCATCGCTGTCCCTGCTGCAATATCCGGGTCGTTTCCCTCTCAACCCCACAGGCATGCATCATGACCGACAGCGACGACCCCAAGGCCGTGCGTCTTCGCCTGCCACCGGCGCAGCAAAAGGCCGAAAGGCGCAAAATCCGGCCCGGAAAAAGGCGCAGGCAGCGCCACAGTCACGACCAGTATTTCAAGAGTCTCATCATCAGTACCCCCGCGAGGCCATCCGGCTGTTCGACCCGAAGCGTGGCGCCCTGCTGGACGACAGTGTCGTCATCACGCCCATTCGGCAGGAGCTGCCGGCAGACCGGCTGGGCGAGCGCTTCCATGAACTTGACGTGCCTGGAGATTCGCTGGCCCGACGGACGGCGCAAGGCGATCATCATCATGATCGAGCAGCAGACCGTGCCCAGCCGCTTTTCGCCTCGCGAAGATGGCCATCTACTATCTGCCGCTGTCGGAACTCTGCAAGACCGACGCGATTGTGCCGAGTCACGGCTCTGCCTGCACCGTGGCCGCGACATTCCGGAGCAGCTCGATATGATGGTGGATGACGACCGGTTCATGTGGTTCCGCTATGTGTCGGTGGTCTTGCCAGACTGGCGGGCCATCGACCACATCGATACGGACAACGTGGTCGAGCAGGTGCTGCTGACCACCATGTCCGGCAAGGGGGCTGGACAGAGTCGACATCGTCGGCAGGGCCATCCGCAACCTGATCCGGCTGGAGAAGGACATCGACAACGTGTTGAATTTCGAAGTTCATCCCGCGCCTATATGCAGCTTGACGCGGAAGAAGAGCGCTCGGTACAAAGAGATCTATGCAGGAGGGACGCACACGCGGTGGGCGGCTGCGGGAGAGGCTGGAGCGCAAGGCGAACGTCGGGGTGAGCTTCGGGGCTGCAGGGTCAGGCGTGAGGAAGGAAATCCAGATCGGTGAGGGGCGTGGCAAGCTGGAGAACGCCCGCCGGACCCTGATCAGCCTGCTGACCGCCAGGTTTGGCGCCTCGGCCACTGCGGTACTGGACCGGGTGGGAGGCGGGCAGCCACAGGAGCAGCTGCGCGCGCTGGACGCTGCAGCGGTGCTCACTGCCAGCGCGCCGGAGGACGTGTTCCGGCGCTGCAGTGAGCCGCCCCATGCGTCTGTGTCTCGCCTGCGACACAAACGGCGCAGTCCGGGCTCCTAGACAGGAGTAATCACCGCGTTCCGGTTGACGTTGGCATACCACCCGTGCCGATAATTGGGGTCTTCCTGTCCGTCACCCCAGGGAGACCGCACCGATGCAACCCCTGATCGTTTCCCGTCGGGTCGTACAGGGGTGAAGGATTTCCTGCGGGCGGCTTTCAGGGTCGGACATGCCTGTGGGGGATGGCCGGGGCAGACACGGCTGCCGGGGTCTTCAATGGTCATCAGTCCGCCGGCCTGCCCCTGTCGCAGGCGGTGGGGGAGTCCGCTTCCCATGCAGGGGCATCCAGCCGCATCCAGAAGCCTCCTTCGACTGGCCTCATCACGACCGCTTCGCATCGATACCGACGGCAACCTGTTTCGTGGCCCTATCTGACGCTGCTGCCGTTCCGGCCCCAGCACGCGCCGGCCGATAAGCCAGCCCGCCTTTCCGTGGCTGCCTGCCGGTTTTGTGCCGCATGCCCATCAGGGCCGGGCCTTTGAACGGCTCAGTGGCAATGATGCCCGCTCACTCTGGTGGCCACGGGCACCGGTTCGGAGCAAGACCGAGTGTTTTCTTTATCCCGTTCTGGAACACTGCCGCTTGCAACGTGCCCTCGGCCGTCCGGGGATCAAGGCCATCATCCTCTACCCGATGAATGCGCTGGCCACGGATCAGGGCTACCGGCTGGCGCGGGGAAATCGTCAAAACGCCTGCGTTGCAGGATATCCGTGCGGGCCTGTGCGATGGGTGATACCCCCGACCAGCTCTCAGAAAACGGTTCAGCAGCTGCCTGACGGCCGCTTCACGGTCATCACCGACCGTCATGCGCTGTGCGGAAACCCGCCCGACATTCTGCTGACCAATTACAAGATGCTGGACTTCCTGCTGCTGCGCGCCCAGGATGCCCAGCTGTGGTCCCGTCAGCAGCCCGACACGCTGCGCTATCTGGTGGTGGACGAGCTGCATACCTTCGATGGTGCCCAGGGCACGGACCTGGCCTGCCTGATTCGCCGCCTGAAGGGCCGGTTGCGAACGCCGCCGCAGCTGGTGTGGTACCTCGGCCACGCTGGGTGGAGGCTCATCTGGCGAGGCTGGCGCCTCCGACCTGGTGGCCTTTGCCAGTGACATCTTTGGTGAACTGCTCGATGCCTCGGCGGTCATTGCCGAAGACCGCCTGTCAGTGGCCGAATACCTGGCGGGAGAAGATGTCGTGTACCAGAACCTGCCCAGCCTGCAGGATCTGGAGGCGCTCGATCCCGATGGCTACGACGACCCGGCAGACTGGCTGGCCGCCCAGGTGCCACTCTGGTTTGGAGAGTCGCTGGAGGCATGGCTGCCGGAGCAGACGGAGGCAGCAGACGGTGATGCGGGTTTGGCGGGCGTCGGTGCGGATGTGCCTGCCGAACGGCCAGCCGATCCGGCCGGGACACAGTAACTTTGCAGCCTGGCCGGGGCCAGGCAAATCGAGGTCGAGCAAATGCGGCCATGCTCGGTACAGCAGCCAGCACTGCGTGTACGGTTGGGGCGGAGCATTGAAGCGGCACGCTGCTCTTTCGCCAGCTGCTCGACGATGTGCGGCAGCAGCAAATCGGTCCCCGTGGCCAGTCTGCTGCTGCACCCTGATGTCTCGCAGATATGGGGCTGCGCTGCGACCGCAGCCGGATGCGTTGCCCGGACAGCCGCAGTTTGTCTGGCTGAGCCTCAACAGCCTGCTCGGGCTGGTTGCGCATGCCCGGGTGCTGCGCAGCATCTAATCCCGCAGTACGCATCACCGAAGCGGATCTGCGCTTTTTCCTGCAGGTGAAGGTGGAAATCTGGCTGCGCGAGTTGCGCCGGATGGTGGCCTGCTGCCGGGGGTGTTGCCGTCTGTTGCGGGCAGTGGAGTGGCAGGAGGCGGGAGACATCCGGAAAGCAGCGCATTCAGGGGTGTTGCAGGGCGCAGAACATCCGGGCTCGATTCAGAGGCGGAAAAGCCCGGGGTCGATGAGACACCGGAAATGGTGCATCAGAGGACGATGGGGCGGATGACGACGTGCAGCTAGCCGGTGCTGCGCACGCCGGGTTTGCCCGCAGAACCCGTCCATCGTGCTGCGGCATTCGGATGACCTCGGCCGCGAGGAGCGCGCCCGCCTGTGGCTGCCGGTCGTGCATTGCCGTGACTGCCGGGTCATGGGGTGGGGGCTACCCGCCCGCGCAACGCCAGCACGCGCTCGATACCGACCTGCAGACTTTCTATCAGGCGTTCTTTGCCCAGAACACGACCACACGTTTTCTGTTTCTGCCGTCGGCGTTGCCCGATCTGGAGCACAGCCAGCTTCGGGCGGATTTTCAGCAGCGGCGGGTGTGCACGTTGTGCGGCGCCGAGCACGCACAGGCCGTACCGTACTGCACCTGCCAGGACAATACCGCCAGTCTGCCGTCCACGCTGGTGGATGTGCTGATGACTGCCAATCTGCGCCAGCGCACGCGCAACGGCGCAAGGCTCACGTATTCCAGCCATGACTGCCCGTTCTGCGATGGCAGCAACACGCTCTCCATCGTGGGCTCGCAGGCGGCCAGCCTGTCTGCCGTGGTGTTGCAGCAGCTGTTTGGTTCGCGCTTCAACGCCGACAAGAAGCTCGATTGCCTTTTCCGATTCTGTGCGGGATGCGGCCCGCGGGCCGGCTTTCACTACGCGCGCACCTGGCGGCTCAATTTTTCGTCCGGCGCTGGCGCAGGTCATCGATGCCTGGCTGGAACATGGCGTGAAGACTGGTGTTGGCCAGACGCTGGCCGACCTGCCGGATGCGTTCGAGGCCTATTGGCTGCAGGATGCCGTCCGTTGCTTCCGCGTTCCGCGCTGTCCGCGGGGAGGAGGCCCTGCCGGCACAGGAGGCGGTGGCCGGGGCGATGGAAAAGTCTGCGCTGATCCGCAGCCTGCCCGATACGCCGGCATCGCGCGCCAGTTGCGTCCGCAGCTGCTTTTCCGGTGGCTCGCCGCACGCTGACGCAGGGGCGTTACCTGGCCAGTTTCCTGCCACCGAAGCTGCACTGGCTGCACGATTTCACCCGACTGCTCGGCGAAGGGACATTGCCGCCGGACAGCCGGCTGGATGGCGATTTCCGCCGGATTTTGCCCTGGCTCATCTGCTCGGAATTTGGCCAGGAGGCCCGCATCGGCCGCAGCCTCGAAACCACGCGTACCGCCTGGGTCGAGCCTGATGAAGACCTGCTGGGTCAGGCGGTGGACTACGGCTGGCTGAACGCGCCCCCGAGCAGATTGCAGCCCTGCGCGACGTGGTGCGCCACGGCCAGGTGCACGGCACGTCGCAATCCGAACGGTATGCGGGTGCGGTGGCACTGGAAAGACTGCTGCAGGGGCTGATCGACACGCTGCGCCGTCGTGGCGCCTGGTGGCACAGCGACCTGCTGCACTATGCCCGCTCGGGCAACAGCGCCTATGGGTACCGCAAGAATGTGACCCAGTGGGAGCTGCTCAGGGCAGGCCGTCGCCCGCGCTTTGCGCCGCTTCATCACGACCTGGACTGGGGCAACGGCACGTCGGCCCTGCTGGGCGGCGACCTGCGCCGGCAGCGCGAGCTGGTCTCATGCGTGCTTTCCCTCGCTGCACAACACCCTGGTGCTGGGTGACGATGTGCTGGTGGTCAAGCCGCTGGTGGGACTGGCCATGCAGGCACTGGAAGCGGCAGGCATCGCACGTGCCGAGTGCCTGAATGATGGTGTGTCTGCCCGCGCCGCGGCCGGGCCAGGGCAGCCTGCTGCCAGCATCTGGGGGCTGCAGCCGGAGGCCTTTGGCCTGCGCATGGCCGTTTCCCGGCGTGCCCTGCATGCGGCAAGTGCTGCAGGACAGGGCCGTTATGCCGCCGAGCGCCAGCTGTACCTGACGGCCGATATCGAGCGCGTGGTGGCCCATGAGCACACCGGCCTGCTCGACCGCAAGACACGTGAGCGGGTGGAAAAAGAACTTCCGTGCCCACGACGATGCGCCGGGCAACATCAACGTGCTGTCGGCCACGCCCACGCTGGAGATGGGGATCGATATCGGTGACCTGTCCGCCGTGCTGCAGTGTTCGGTACCGCCTGCGCAGGCCACTATATCCAGCGTGCCGGCCGAGCCGGCCGCAGCACAGGCAATGCGTTGCTGGTGACCATGGCCAATGCCCGGCCGCACGACCTGTATTTCTGGGAAGATACCACCCAGATGATGACCGGCCGTGATGCAGACACCGGGAGTCTTTCTCAACGCTTCTGCGGTGCTGGAGCGCCAGCTCACCGCCTGGACGATCGATGCCTGCGGGTTTCGTGCCCGGGGCTGGCAGCTACGATTCCCGTCACGGTACGGGACGTGCTGAGTGCCGTGCGCAACCAGTCGCTGACGCGCTTTCCTATCCGTGGCTGAAGTTTGTGGAGGCGCATGCCGATGAACTGCTCGGGGGTTTATTGCACTGTTCGAGGGGCAACGGTGCGCAGTCGCTGCCCACGCCGTCTCTGGACGCAGATGGTTCCGTTCGGGAGGCACCGCACGGTGTGCCGGCAGACGCGCCCACGTCTGTGCTGTCGGCGAAACCTGCCAGTGGCTGCGCGCCTTCATCGGTAGGGACGCCGCCCTGGCTGCCAGCCCGGAATCTGCGTCTGCTGCTTCATCTGTCGTGACTCCAGCGGGGGCGCATGGGGCTGTGACGGGTTTTGCAGCCCCGGGAGTGAGGGGCGTCCGGGGCGCCGGAGCAGCAGCCGCTGGCGCTGAAGGTCATCACGCGACTCAGCCAGATTGCCGGTGATGTCGCGCAGTTCGCAAGCTGCATGAACGCGCACAGCGTGAGCTGGCGCGTATCGGGCCGAACCGGTGAAGGGCGAGGCGCTGGAAGGCCGAAGCCGAGACGTCTGAAGGGGGCGAGATGAAGGCGCTCGACCGGATGATCGCCAGCATCGAGAGCCGGCTCACGCTGAACGTCCTGACCGATGAGGGGCTGCTGCCCAACTATGCCTTTCCCGAGCAGGGCGTGACCCCTGCGTTCGGTCATCACGCGCAGGAGGGAGGCGAAACCGGCAGTGAAGGGGTGATGCAGGCAGCGAGGGGGCCGGGGAGGGCGCCAGTTCCGGTGGTTCCATGGGCGCGTCTTCTGTGGCGGGAGATGTGCAGAACCCTTTGCTGCGGGGAATTCCGGATCTGTGCAGCATGGACAGGGGCGCCGTAAAAGGCTGATAAAAGTCTCGCAAAAATCCGGCAAGAAGAGGGAAACGTCTCCCTGGAAGGAGGAAGTGTTTGAGTACGAGCGCCCCGGTTCAACCGCCATCAGCGAACTGGCGCTCAACAACACCTCTATGCCGGTGGGCGCAAGGTACAGATCGACCAGGGTGGACATCTCGCGCACGAAGCCGCAGTGGTGGCGCTTCTGCCAGCAGTGTGCGCTTTGCGCGTCGAGAACGGGCAGGAGATACCGGTCCGGTCTGCCCGCGCTGCGGTGATGGCATGTGGCGTGATGCGGGGCGGTTGCGGGAGATGCTGCGGCTGGAAACCGTGTTTGCGCGTACCATGGACCGGGAGAGCCGCATTTCGGACGACACCGACGAGCGCCAGCGGGGCTTCTACGTGCGCCAGGCGCTGGTCGATGCACCGCCCGAGGCGGTTCGGCAGGCATGGGCCGTGCAGGGTGGGGGCTTTCCGTTTGGCTTCAATTTCTGGACCGGGTGAATTTCCGGGAAATCAATTGCGGCGAGCAGGGCAGCGACGCATCACCGATGAAAATCGCGGGGCAGGAGCTGTCCCGCCCGGGCTTGGCATCTGCCCGGGTGTGGCATCGCTGCACCGTGCCCGCAAGGCGGAGGACATGTGGCGCAACCATGCACCCTGGTGCTCACACCGCAAGGATACAGCGGTGCAGGCGTTGCAGTGCATTTTCCTGTACCGGGGTTTGCCAGTGAGGGCATTCGCCTGTTCCTGCCGGAGGTAGGGTTTGCCGAGGGAGCAGGGTGCCCTGTTGAGGTTTCATTGCTGCGCTGCAGCTGGGGCTGAGTCAGCGTTTTCATGGTGCCGTGGCACACCTGCGCATTGCGACGGACATTCGCATGGCCAATGCGGAAGCACCGGAGCAGGCAACCACGGCCGGGATGGTGGATGGGCAGGGTGCGCAGAGTTTTCTGGTGATCTCCGACAGCGTGCCCGGCGGTACCGGCTACCTGAAGGAGCTGATGCGCGACACCGAACCTCTTTATGAGGGTGTTCGAGCGTGCCCATCATGCGCTGCGCACCTGTGCCTGCACCCGGAACAGCGAAGCCGATGGCTGCTATCGCTGCGTCTACCGCTACAGCAACAGCCAAGACCGGAAACTGATCTCGCGTCGCACCGCACTGGGTCTGCTGAGCCAGGTGCTGGAACACCGGGGTTACCTGAAGCCGGTGGCGCAGCTGCGAGCTGCCCCCAGCAATACCCCTGCTGGAGAGTGTGCTGGAGAAGCGCTTCGTGGAAGTGCTGCGCCGTGAAACCGAGGGTGGCGTTTGCGCTGCGTGAAGGGCTGTTCGAGGGGCAAGCCGGTCTGGTGGCTGTTTGCGGCAGACCGGCGCTGGCGGCTGGAGCCGCAGGTGCTGCTGGACGAGCGCCACGGCGTGTGCATCACCAGCAAACCCGATTTCGTGCTGTGGCCCGATGACGATCCGGATGATCTGCCCATCGTGGTGTTCATGGATG
>BNJT01000567.1_pt1 | contig 50603 bp, 92 predicted proteins | sample 8540491 | NCBI WGS metagenome assembly BNJT01 (sample SAMD00202455, study PRJDB9452) | human saliva metagenome | host: Homo sapiens | reverse complement strand
GGGGCTTCCCCATGTGAGAGTAGGGCATCGCCGGATTGAATAGAGAGGACCCCGTTACTGAGTGTGACGGGTTTTTGTTTTTCAGCTATGCTATATCTAATAAAAAGATATTTTTATCAGAAATAAAATAAAAGAGATAAAAAGCAGATAAATGAAATTTATCTGCTTTTTGCATTTCAAAAATTATTTTATTTGGCGTTTGTGCTAGTAATTTAGTTAATAACGTCCAGTAAATAGAAACCGCTGAATATGCACTTTCTCATCTGGTGAGTGAGCATTGCGAATAGTCGAGCCCAATAGAAACTAGATCCATGTTTGGATAAACTTTTTAATTAAGCCACATTCTAATCCCGCATGAATCACTCTTTTAATTTGAGCCTCATAACCAAGTACTTCATCATAAAATGGCTTTGAGTTAATGGCACAATTTTAGGATGTAGTGTCTGGTTCCCAGCCAGGGTAGTTACCTGAAAACTCTGCTTGTGCACCAGTTAGTGCTGCCAGTGAGCGGATTTTATTTCTAATTTCTTCTTTTTCCACTTTCTACTAATGAACGAGAAAGAACGGTCACGAAAAGAGATTCATCTTTAATCCCGACAATTCCTACACTTAACGAGGTTTCTACGACATCTTTTTATAATATCGCTTTTGACGAATAACGCCATTAGGGAAGTAAATTGACTAAGGAATGATTTTTCGGCTATCACTTCTAGTGTAAATGAGGTTTCGCTTTGGTGTATTTGTCTCAATAAGTAATTGGTATTGTGGCTCAGCTAATCTTAATTCTGTTTGAATTGTGTCACTAACGCTTTGAATACAAGCGGTTAAATTTGCTTGATCCTCCTGCAAAAAGTTAATCGTTGCTTGCGCTTCTCTTGAATAGCATTACGCACTGAGCCTCCACGGATATCCGTAATCGAAAATGCAATTCCTTCCAATTTCAGCAAGCAGGCGAGCCAATAATTTCAATAGCATTTGCACGGTTAGTGTGGAATATCACAGCCAGAGTGCCCACCTCTTAGCCCTTTTAAGAGTCAGTGTTAATGCTGTATCAAATGGATTTTTTCACGAGTTAGCGGTAAATTCAAGTTCACATTTTCGCCACCAGCACAGCCGCATATAGATTTCTCCATTATCTTCGGTATCGGTGTTAATCATAATATTAGCGCTTAACTGGGCGGAGCCCCAATACACCCTCCATGCCGACTTCTTCAGTCATCGTTAACAGCACTCTAATTCTGGATGTGCAATGTCAGTGGAAGATAGCACAGCCATGCAAGATGCCAAGCCGATACCATTATCTGCGCCTAGTGTGGTTCCTTTTGAGCTTTTAACCCATTCGCCATCAATATATGGTTGAATAGGATCTTTAGTAAAATGCATGTGGTGTATTGGCATTTGCTTGTGGCACCATATCTAAGTGCGCTTGTAATGCGATAGTTTGACGATTTTCCATTCCAGGTGTTGCAGGTTTACGGATAAGCAGATTGCCAGCTCATCGCGTTCAGCAAAGAAATGTTGTGATTTTGCCCAATTAAGTAAATATTCGGCTAAAGTATCTTCGTGGTAGGAAGGATGGGGAATCGTACAAATTTTATCGGAACCATTGCCATAAGGCTGTTGGGGAGAGTGTTGAAATTTCATGACATAGTAACCTCTAACGTTGTTAATATGTCTGAAATCATATCATATTGTGGGAAGAGCTTTTAATTGAATTCTAATTCTACGGCATTTTCGCCAAGCAGCCCTTTAAGTTCGGTTAACATTTCTTCTTTTGGGGTAACTCGCCATCTCGACTCCTCCACGTAATAGTACGCGTCCGGCTGGGCTTTTGATAATAAAAATTAAGCGGAGTGTACCAGCTTTATAAGGCGTAATAATCGTATTTAATGATTTAATAAAGCTATCCGATAGCTGCTCGGCTTTGAATCGCTAATGCAAGGCTTTTTGGCATGTCTTGCACGACTTTCATCTAAGGTAGAAAGCTCTCTCAACAGACATTTTTAAGCCTCCACTAAAATCATCAAATTGAATAGAACCAGTGGCGATAACAATCTGATCTTTTGCAAAAGTACTCTATAGGTTTTCTAATGCTTCAGAAAAAGAGTGTGATATCCAATTTACCCGAACGGTCTTCGATGGTTGCAATACCTAAACGGCTTCCTCGCTTGGTGGTGGCACCATGCATTGACGATAATACCCGCGACAGTTACCATCTGCCCACGGCGTGTAGGTGTTGTAACTCATTTAAGCGGATAGGGGCATAGTGAGATAATTCTTTTTAGGAATCGTCCAATAGGATGACCACTTAAATATAATCCGAGCGTATTGCGTTCACCTTCTAAAATCACTTGTTCTGACAGCTTAGGGGTATTGGCATATGCATCTTGCACTTCTTCTGGCGTTTCCGTAGCACTCCAAACATATCGCTTTGACCCTAATGCTTCCATTTTGCTGTGTTGATTGCGGAAGCTTTGAGCGCATCTTCAAGATTTTTAATAAGGCAGCTCGGTGTGGGCCTAATTTATCAAAGGCGCCAGACATAATCAGCGCTTCAAAAAGTTCGGCGGTTAATTTTTCGAGATCAACACGTGCAGTCAAATCGAAAAAGATCTTTGAAAATGCCATCTTGACGAGCTTCAAGTAGAGCTTCTATTGGGCCTTCACCTACTCCTTTAATGGCGCTCTAATCCGTAAAACAATTTCACCTTTTTCATTTACACTAAAGCTGATGTTTTCCAGTATTCACATCTGGTGGCACAATGGTTAATCCCATATTCATGCATTCATCATAAAGGCTCACAATCTTATCGGTGTTATCCATCTCAGATGTCATCACAGCAGCCATAAATTTGCTGGGGATAATGGGCTTTCAGCCATAGAGTTTGATAAGAAACTAATGCATAAGCCGCAGAGTGAGATTTATTGAAACCATAACTGCAGAATTTTTCTACAAGGTCAAAGATTTTTCATGGCTAGATTGCCATCAATCCCTTTGTTAATTGCACCTTTTCAAAAATTTCTCGCTGAGCCGCCATCTCTTCTGGTTTTTCTTACCCATGGCACGGCGTAACAAATCTGCTCCACCCAGTGTATAGCCTGCAAGCTCTTTGCGCAATTTGCATCACTTGCTCTTGCAACAATCACGCCGTAAGTCGGTTCAAGAATTGGCTTTAAGCATTCATGTTGATATTGTGCATCAGGGTAGGAAACTCTTCAATACCGTGTTTACGGTCGATAGTTCTGCACCATGCCAGACTCAAGCGGGCCTCGGGCGGAATAAGGCTACTAACGCGATAATATCTTCAAAGCAGTCCGGTTTAAGGCGAGAAATTAAGTCTTTCATACCGCGTGACTCTAGCTGGAAAACCGCAGTCGTTTTGGCCTCTAATAAGAAGTTTAAAAGATTTTTCATCATCTAGTGGAATGCTTTCGATTCGCACAAGTGGTTTACCGTCGTGCTAATCGCGCGTTAATCATTTCTAGAGCCCACTTTGATGATAGTTAGCGTACGCAACCCAAGAAGTCAAATTTCACTTAAGCTAGATATTCCACATCATTTTTATCAAAATGTGTGACGGATGTATACCTTCAGAATCACAGCAAAGCGGTGAAAATTCTCAACGCAGTTGACGCGATGACCACGCTGCCAGCATGTTTACCAGCATTGTGGGTAACCCCTCTAGCTTTTACGGAGCCATATCGATGAGATCTTAACTTCTTCTATCCGCCCTGCATATAATTCGCTCAACTTAGGTTCTGCTTCAAAATGCTTTTACTATGGGTCATACCGGATCAGGCGGAATAAGTTTTGAGATGCGATCAACAAAGCTATGGGGTGATGGCCGAAGACTCGCCCCACATCTCGGATAACTGCTTTTGCGGCCATTGTGCCAAATGTAATGATTTGGTGATACTGCCTGACGGCCGTAAGTATCTGCAACGTGCTCAATTACGCGCAGTCTCGACCATCCGTACAGAAGTCGACGTCAAAGTCTGGCATGGATACCCGTTCTGGATTGAGAAAAACGCTCAAAAGAGTAAATCAAACTCAAGCGGATCTCAAATCAGTAATTTTAAGGGCATAAGCGACTCAAAAGAACCTGCGCCAGAAACCCCGTCCAGGACCACACGGAATCCCATTATCTTTTGACCATTGAATAAATTCCATCACGATTAAGAAGTAGCCAGGGAAACCCATTTGGTTAATTACATCAAGCTCAACTTGCAAACGTTCGTCATAAACAGACCGCTTGCCTGCACGTTCTTTGGGATCTGGAAATAAGAATTCAAGCGTTCTTCTAAACCTTCTTCGATTTTTCACCAGAAAATCTGCGGTAGAAAGTTCGCCTGTTGGAAAATTCGGTAAGAAATACCGCCTAAGCGTACGTTTACATTACAACGCTTTGCAATTTGTACGCTATTTTCGACCGCTTGTGGTAAGTCAGCAAACAGCGCACACATTTCTTCTTCGCTTCTAAAAATATTGTTGAGCAGAGTATTTTTAGGGCGTCTTGGATCGTCTAGGGTGTAGCTGTCATGAATGGCTACACGAATTTCGTGCGCATCAAAGTCATCCTCTTTAAGAACATAACATCATTGACTGCAACTAGCGGAATTTGGTGCTTTTTATGAAAATGGAACAACCGCTTGAATATAGCGTTCTTCATCCGTTCTGCCTGTTCGACAAACAGAAAAATAATAGTGATGAGGAAAATGAGTTTGATAGAAGGCTACAACTCTTCCGCTTCAGCTTCATTTTCTTTTTAGTAAGTTTTTGCCTACATCGCCATTTCTGCCGCCAGAAAGCACGATGATTCCTTCATTTCGTTCAGCAAGCCAAGCTTTTTCCACAATAGGAAATTCCATATAGCCTTGCTGATAGGCTTCGTGAAAGCAATAGCGTGATATTGTGGTAGCCAGTATCGTTTTTGGCTAATAAGGTCAACTCAAAAAAATTTCTTCACTGTCTGGATTGGCACGCATATAAATATCGGCCCCGATAATCGGTTTTTAATCCGCTGCTCAGTGATTCACCATAAAAATTTCACTAAACCACAGAAGTTAGTAAAATCCGTGAGTGCCATTGCCACCATTTGTTGATTAACAGCAGTTTTTACTATGGGCTTAACTTTGGCAAGTCCATTGATCATGGAGAAATCACTATGAACTTGAAGATGAACGAAACGAGGAATTGACATATTTTTCTTATTTAAAAGACCACGAAAGCAAGGCTTTCGTGGTTTGTGGTTAATCACGTTTTTGCTAGTAGCCACCAAACAATGGTTAGCCAGATTAAACTTGGTATGAGCGCACCGATAAAGGTTGAATCCAGGTAAAGACTAATGTCATATTCCCGAACGTAATATTGGATACGTAGAATACGAAACCCGCGATAATACCGATAAATAGCTTGGTTCCCATTGCACTACTGCGTAGTGGCCCAAATACGAAGGAAATGGCTAACAACATCATCACCGCCATTGAAATTGGCTGGTAAAGCTTTGCGCCAGAATGCAATTTCAAAGCGTTTTGATCTTGCCCAGTTTCTTTTTAAGAAACCAACGTAATCCGATAAACCTGAAATAGAAAGAGATTCAGGTTTCAGGGAAACGATGCCTAATTTGCTTGGTGTGATAGTCGTTTGCCAAGCTTGGTCTGCACCTTTTAGTTTGTTCAATTTGATTATCACTAATCGCAGATTTTTCTACGTTTTGTAGTTGCCAATGATTGTCTGTATAGATTGCGCGTTCCGCTTGCGTAACGGCTTTTAGCGCTTTGTTATCAAAAATGGTAAATCGAGATGTGATTTAATTCTCTTTCATTATTGATATGGCGAATATAGATAAAATCTTGCCCATCTTTAGCCCAGAATCCCCAGTTGTCGCTAACATTGAGCCACCGCTTTGTGCGATGGAACGCATATTTCGCGCATATTGTTCAGTTTGAGGGATGTCTCATTCACTTAAAAACATGGTTAAGAAAAATATGGGAAGCGCGGTTTTCATCACCGCTAAGCCAATACGAAAGCGAGAAAGCCTGATGCTTGCATTACCACTCAATTCACTACGGCTAGCCAGGTTACCTAAAGCCTAGTAAACCACCAATTAGTACAACAACTGGAATAATTTCTTTAATATCGCTAGCAACATTAACAGCGCGTAATAAGTTGCGGAAAGCCCATCATAGCTGCCTTTGCCAACATCTTTGAATTCTTCTACTAATTTAACGATAAAAATTAAACCGCTAATCGCTAATAGTACGGCAAAAATACTGCCTAAAAATACTTTTTGCCGATGTAGCGCTCAAGAATATTCATACCCTAATAATTTCATTATGCCCCCGTCTTTTTCAAACTAAAGCGATAACGAACCGCTGAAATGAATTTGCTGTCCCACGCATTCATGATAATGCCTAATACTAAAAAGAATGTTGAAACCAAAGGCATCCAAATTATGGTATCTAATTTACCTGATGCGCCTGCTGATTTGAGCGAGCTTTGTAGCAAGAAATAAATAAGATAGAGCAACACGGCTGGAAATAACTTTAGCAAAGCGGCCTTGGCGTGGATTCACACCACTCATTGGTACAGCTAATATTGCCATTAACGGTACGGCTAGTACTAAAGCAAAACGCCATTGTAATTCAGCTTGTGCTTCTGGAGACTTATCGTTAATCAGGCTGCTAAAGGTTGCTCGTTGCATCAACTTCTCACTAGAATTGACATCTTGATAACCTAAATAGGCAGTGTATTTTTCAAAATGCGCAATGCGGAAATCTGCTGTTGTGGCTGTCCCTTCGTAACGAGTACTGTTTTTAGCATTAGAAAGTTGATCACCGTTAGATAAGCCTTTGTAGCTCGCCTTTGCTTGCTACCACAACGGATGGACGATTTTTCTTTTTGTTGATCCGGCTGGAAAAACATAAATATCGTTATGGTATTTGCCTCATTATTGATGCTTTCACAACAGCACATAAACCGCCTGCACTCATAAATTGGCCTGCAGATAAGGCAGAAAAACGGGGTTGATTTTGCTTCTGCTAACATTTTACTTTGGTATCAATTGCCCACGGCTACGTTAGCGTAAAGACGTTATAAGCTGCTAATGCTGTCGTAAAAATAGATAGAAGAGTGCGACTTTAGTCAGCAAAGTTTGCCCTCACACCGCAAGCACGCATGACAGTAATTTCGCTTTCAGCATAGAGTCTGCCTCAAGGTTAGCAATAATGCGACAAACAAGGAAAGTGGAAGCATAAATTGTGATAATGCCGGCATACCTAAACCTAATAGGGCTTAATACCAAATCCGTTGATTTTGCTGCTCACAGCGGAATTCAACACGCTAATCAGCTGTTGGCTAAAAACATGAGTAAGAGAATAAACAAAACAGCCAGCTGGCTTTTTGAAAATCTCTTTAGTAAGGTAACGGCTTAAAAATCACAGTAATAATCTCTTTTGCTATATTTTCTTAAATAGTGCTTGCAATTTTTGGCAAGTCGGTAGCTTTTATGACCGAATAAAATCTGTTAGGTTCGCTTTTCATGCCATTGGCAGAAAGCGACAAGCGGTCGGATTTTGCCAATTATTTGCAAAAGTGGAAAAATAACGTTTTTAAACAGCATATTTTACCGCTTTTAAGCGGATCACGGGAGTATTTATGGAATTTTTAGTAAAAATGGCAGTGTTGAAAAACAACGAACAGGATAGTTTAATTGTTGGGGTGTATGAGTCCCTGTCGTTTGTCTGCTGCGGCAGAACAATTAGATAAACAGAGCGATGGTTATCTGAGTCAATTATTACGTAAAGGCGATTTAGATGGCAAAGTAGGGCAAAACATTATTGCTACACTATGTGCCGAATGTTTTTGCTGATCGCGTATTGCTTGTAGGTTGTGGTAAAGAGCGAGAGCTTACAGAGCGCCAATATAAAGCAAATCAACCAAAAAGCCATTTTCGGTGTTAAATGAAACTGGCGCAACGGAAGCGGTTTCTTTTTAAGTGAATTGCATGTAAAAGGTCGTTCGGTTTATTGGAATGTTCGTTTTGCGATTGAAGCGATTCAAGAAAGTCTTTACCGTTTTGTGGAGTTTAAAAAGCGCCCAACCAGAACAACGCCGCCAATTACGCAAAATTGTCTTTAATGTAGAAAGCCGTAAAGCATTGGGGGAAGCTGAAAAAGCATTGTTACATGGTAAAGCCATCGCAAATAGGGGTAACTTTTTGCGAAAAATGTCGCAAATTGTCCGCCAAATGTGTGTAATCCAGCTTATTTAGCAACACTTGCCAAAAATTTAGCTGCAGATTATGAGACGATTGAAACACAAATTATTGATGAATCGGAAATGGCATCGCTTGGAATGGAAAGCTATTTAGCGGTTTCTCGCGGTTCGGCAAATCCTGCTTATTTATCGGTAATTAAATATCAAAATCACCCTAATCCAAATGCAAAACCGATTGTGTTAGTGGGTAAGGGGTTAACATTTGACTCTGGTGGTATCTCAATTAAGCCCTCTGAATCTATGGATGAAATGAAATATGATATGGGTGGCGCAGCATCTGTTTATGGCACGATGAAGGCGCTAGCGGAAATGAATTTACCGTTAAAATGTAATTGGCGTGCTTGCTGGTTGTGAAAAATATGCCGGATGGCAATGCTTATCGCCCAGGCGATATTCTTAAAAACTATGAATGGTTTGACCGTAGAAGTATTAAATACAGATGCAGAAGGGCGTCTTGTGTTATGTGATACGTTAACTTATGTCGAGCGTTTTTGAACCTGAAGCAGTGATTGATATTGCGACTTTAACTGGTGCTTGTATGATTGCATTAGGTACACATAACAGTGGTTTGATGTCAATACATCACCGCTTGCGCATGAATTGTTAAATGCAGCTACAGAATCTGATGATAAGGCATGGCAATTACTGTTAGGCGAAGAGTATCAAGCGCAATTAAAATCAAACTTTGCTGATCTAGCGAATATTGGCGGTAGATTAGGGTGGAGCGATTACGGCAGGGGCAATTCTTGTCTAACTTTACTCAAAAATACCACTGAGCGCATTTAGATATTGCGGGAACAGCATGGAAATCTGGTGCGGACAAAGGTGCTACTGGCAGACCTGTACCCTTGCTTACACAATATCTTATCAATAAATCCCATTCTGCATAGTCCTACTTTTAAGCCTTCTCATTGAGAAGGCTTTTCGATTAGAAATTTAATGATTAACCCTAAATTATATCCACTACGAAGCAACTCAAAAATATGATGTAGATCACATTGTTTTAGGACAGAAGTTGCTATGATCTTTTCAAACTAAATAAAACTGTAAATCAGGAGTTTATATGAAAGATGTTCGTGTTGAAGTGGATTTATTAGGCGAAAGAGAAGTTCCAAATGATGCCTATTGGGGATTCATACCTTAAGAGCTATTGAGAACTTTAACATTTCCCGCAGTACAATTTCAGATGTGCCTGAATTTGTGCGTGGTATGGTTATGGTTAAAAAGCTACCGCATTAGCTAATGGCGAATTAGGCGCAATTCCAGCTAAGATTGCAGATGCGATTGTAAAAGCTTGTGATGAAATCTTAAAAATGGCCGTTGTTTTGAGATCAGTTCCCCATCAGATGTATATCAGGGCGGTGCGGGTACTTCGGTAAATATGAATACCAATGAAGTTGTAGCAAACTTAGCCTTAGAGCTTTTTAGGCTATCCGAAAGGCAGCTATGACATTATCAACCCAATGGATCATGTTAATGCAAGCCAATCTACCAATGATGCTTATCCAACTGGTTTCCGAATTGCTGTGTATAACAGTATTTTTAGGGCTAATCAAAAAGTCCACTATTTACAAAAAGGATTTGAAGCAAAAAGCGACTGAATTTGCGGATGTATTAAAAATGGGCGCACCCAATTACAAGATGCGGTTCCAATGACTGTTGGTCAAGAATTCAAAGCCTTTGCTGTTTTATTAGAAGAAGAGGTTAGAAACCTTAAAACGCACAGCAAAATTATTGCTAGAAGTGAATTTAGGGGCTACCGCAATTGGTACGGGTTTAAATATCCACAAGGCTATCCAGAGTTAGCCGTTAAATATTTATCAGAAGTAACCGAGTTACCTTGCACACTTTCAGAAAACTTGATTGAAGCGACTTCAGACTGTGGTGCTTATGTGATGGTTCATGGTGCATTAAAACGTACCGCGGTGAAACTTTCTAAAGTTTGTAATGACTTACGCTTGCTTTCATCTGGCCCTCGTGCAGGCTTAAATGAAATCAACTTACCTGAGCTACAAGCAGGTTCTTCTATTATGCCGGCAAAAGTGAATCCAGTTGTGCCAGAAGTCGTAAACCAAGTTTGCTTTAAAGTTATCGGTAATGACACCGCTGTTACCTTTGCGGCAGAAGCAGGACAACTACAATTAAACGTAATGGAGCCAGTAATTGGTCAATCAATGTTTGAATCTATTTCTATTGACTAATGCATGTGAAAACTTACGCGATAAATGTATTGATGGTATTACGGTTAACCGTGAAATTTGTCAGAATTATGTCTTTAATTCTATCGGTATTGTAACTCTACCTTAATCCATTTATTGGTCACCATAACGGCGATATTGTTGGTAAGATTTGTGCTCAAACAGGCAAAGGTGTGCGTGAAGTTGTGCTAGAAAAAGGTTTACTCACAGAAGCTGAATTAGATGATATTCTCTGTAGAGAACTTAATGAACCCAACTACAAAAGCGAAATTAAATAAATAATGATGATAATGATTCAGCACTTTGAAACAGTTGGAAGTTTAGTCCAACTGTTGGGGTGCAGATCATCAACTCTTTATTAGAAACAAGCGGTCAAAATTGACCGCTTGTTGTTTTTCATTATTTGCTTGCTTTACAAGAAAGGAAATAATAAGCGGAAAAACTGAGAGTCGTACAAAGTGCCATAGCATAGAGCATTGGGCGTTCGCTTTGAATTTCAAAGCCAGAAAGCAAGAAGCCTGCGAGTGAGCCAATACCAAATCGAGCGGTGCCCGCAATAGCGTTGGCAGTGCCAGCCATTTCTGGATAGCGTTCTAAAATAGCGGCGGTGGCATTGCTGCCAATGGTGGATATTGTGCCAACAAAAAATGGAATGCTGAGTGCCATTGTCCAGAAACCAAGATTAAAGGTGGCAACACAAGCTAAAAAGAGGCCGCTAATAAGCTGAATGCCTAAGCCAATTCTTAACATATTTTCTGAACCAATTTTTGTGACGAATCGACCATTTATCGTAGTGAGTAGTAACATCACACAGATGTTTAAGCCAGTAACCGAAGTTTTCTTTGCGCAATGTTGTAAACACCGATATAAACAATTGAGCCTGAGGTTAAAAAGCAGAACATTCCAGCAAAGCTCAATCCACCCACTAAAACATAACCAAGCGTGGCTTTTATGCGAGATCAGTGCAACAAAAATTTTTAGCACTTGTTTAAGTTTCAGCGGCTGACGTTTTCTTTCGGTAAGGTTTCAGGGATTTTCCAGCTAACTAATAACATGGAGATAAGCCCCATTGCCATAAGTAGATAGAAAAATAGCATGCCAGTGAAAAATAGCGCGCGTGTAGCCCTCTAAAAATCGGGGCAATCAATGGGGCAAGCATTGAAATAATCATAATCACAGACATCATTTGCGCAAAGCGATTACGCTCGAATAGATCTCGAACTAAAGCACCTAGTACTACAGCAGGTGCTGCGCCACATAAGCCTTGAATGAGGCGAAGTAGATAAAAGCTTTCAATACTCGCAACTTGAGTTAAGAAGAATGCCGCAATAGAAGCACCACATAATCCTAATAAAATAATGGGTTTACGCCCGAAGCTATCGGCAATTGGCCCCCAAAATAGTTGCCCGACCGCAAAGCCAATCGTAAAAATGGCTAATGTGGTTTGGACTTTTTCTTGAGAGACTGCAAGATCTTTTGCAATATCCAAAAAGAGGGCAGATACATATCAATCGCAAGCGGTGGCAGCATTGCCATCATGCCAAGAATAATAAAAAGCACGGATGCGGTTTATTGCTTGATTGTTTCATTAAAAACTCCCTGATTTCTTTATCAGAAAGTGCGCGATATTCGCCCTCTTCCAAAGATTCATCTAATACAATATCACCAATGCGCCAACGATGTAGTGCCTCTACTTTGTTGCCGAGTGCCGCAAACATGCGTTTGACTTGATGATAACGCCCTCAGAAATAGTGAGATTCACATTGTAATCATCTAAAAATTTCCATTTTGGCGGGTAAGCAAGGCTCTTTTTCGCCCTGTAATAAAATGCCTTCAGCAAGTTGTTGGGCATAAAATGCTTCTACTGGATCGGCTAATGTGACTAAATAAGTCACAGTGATGTTTTGGGGAAGTAATACGGTGCGACCACTGCCCGTCATCGGTGAGTAAGACGAGCCCAGTTGTATCGACATCTAATCGGCCGGCCGTATGTAATTTGTTCATTAACGGTAGTCGAAAAATTGGAAAACCGTTGGATATTCGCCGTCATCATGTGAGCAAACATAGCCTTGTGGTTTATAAAGCATAAAAATATTGCCCACCTTCGAGCCATTCCAGTAATTCGCCTTCATAACGAATGGCATCTTCAGCAGAAACTTTCCGTGCGCCACTTTTTTTCTATTTCTTCATTAACGCTAACGACACCACTTTTCAGTGCTTTCGCGGCTTGTGAGCGGGTGAGTCCGGTTTGTTCTGCAATAAATTTATCTAAACGCATCATTATCTCTTTTTAGTTGATTTGTAATCGAGGGAAGAAAATGACCGCTTGTACAGCAAGCACAAACGGTCATTCCTTTGATTGATTCTATCGGGCAATTACGCCGCCTATTTGCCTTTAAATTTTCAGCCAAATAATAGCACTATTTACCTGATGCACAAAGTGGGATTTCTTGTAGATAGGCACTATCGAAACGCACTAATGGCAAGTTTGTATGTGCAAATGGGCGAAGAAGTTGATACTGCATAAGGTTTGCGGTATCAAGCCCCGGCGCCATATTAGGGGTATATTGTTGTGCCATGCGTGCTAGCTGGCTTAAGCCTAAAGTGGATTCAATACTAGAACTAATCACCGCATTCAAACCCAGTTGATGGGTTTGTTTAATTAAATTGATACATTTATTTAAAGACCCAATCAATGTTGGCTTGAGGACGATAGCATTTAGATTTTCAGCTTTTGCACGCAGAATTTGGGCTCTCGAACGGTTTCATCCCAGGCAATGGCAATCCCTGTTTGTGCTGCAAATTGCAGTGATTGTGCCGGTAATTGGCAAGGTTCTTCAATGAATTGAATCCGTGAGCGGTGCGGTTTTGCAATTTGTTCAGCAAATTCGACCGCTTGTGAAAGATTCCAAGCACGGTTAGCATCTAAGCGGAGTGTTAAATGGGGAATTGTTCAAAGAGTTGGTTTGCTAGATTTCCTTCTTGCTTATGATTAAACCCGACTTTTAATTTTTCCAAGTGGTTGGTTTTGTTGGGCAATTTTTCTGCTAAATGCCGCAAAATTGCCATCACATAAAATTGCCGATTGAAAAATTGCTTTCTGAACCTAATTCGCCATGTAATTCAGCAAATGCACAGCTAATCCCAAAAAGCCACAGATGGCGGCAGCTGATCCCATAATGAATGAGGCTTTAACGCCCATTGGATAGCAGCAAATTGAGCCTCTTTCAAGGATTCTTGACTAAAACCTGGCAGTGGGGCAATTTCACCCAAGCCGATTTTTACCTTGTTGTTTGAGTTGAATAATCAGCCCTTCGCGTATGCTTAGTGGTTGTTTGCGGAGAACTACGCCGGTTTGGCATGGCAAAGCGTAGTGATAAAGCGTAATTTTTCATAATTTTCCATTTGCAAAAATTAGCAAAATTCTACCGCTTGTCGGCAAGAATTCAAACTAGAAAAAGCCCCCTTTTGAGCTAAAATCCTAAAGATGTTTACTTGATTAAAGAGAATAAGATGTCAAAACAAAAATAGAAAAAAATGCTTGTTACCTGTGCGCTACCTTATGCAAATGGCGCAATCCATTTAGGACATATGCTTGAGCATATCCAAGCGGATATTTGGGTACGCTTTCAACGTATGCGTGGCAACGAAGTGCATTTTGTTTGTGCAGATGATGCACACGGCACACCGATTATGCTTAATGCAGCAAAAACAGGGATTACGCCAGAACAACTTATCGAAAAAGCGAAAACCGATCACGTTGCCGATTTTAAAGGCTTTTAATATCAGCTTTGATAACTACCATTCCACTCACAGCGAAGAAAAACCGTGAAATTACGACTGCAATGTATTTAAAGCTGAAAGAAAAATGGTTTTATTAAAAGTCGTGATTTCACAGCTTTTCGACCCAGAAAAAGAGATGTTCTTGCCAGATCGCTTTTGTAAAAGGAACTCGCCCGAAAATGTAAAGCAGAAGATCAATATGGTGATAACTGTGAAGTTTGCGCATCTACTTATAGCCCGATGGATCTTATCAATCCACGTTCAGCCGTTTCCAGGTGCAACCCTCATTGTGAAAGAATCGGAACACTTCTTCTTTGACTTACCAAGTTTTGAAGGTATGTTAAAAGAGTGGACACGCTCTGGTTCACTTCAACCTGAAATTGCCAACAAAAATGCAAGAGTGGTTTTGAAAGTGGGTTACAACAATGGGACATCAGCCGTGATGCGCCTTACTTTGGTTTCCCAATTCCAGGTGCAGAGAACAAATTCTTCTATGTGTGGTTAGATGCGCCTATTGGCTACATGGCATCATTCAAAAAATCTTTTGCGACCGCACAGGCATTGATTACAACGAGTTCTGGAAAAAGATTCAACAACAGAGCTTTATCATTTTATCGGTAAAGATATTGTTTACTTCCATAGCCTATTTTGGCCAGCGATGTTAGATGGCTGCGAACAACGTAAACCAACCAATGTGTTTGCTCACGGTTATGTGACGGTGGATGGCGTGAAAATGTCAAAATCTCGTGGAACTTTTATTCAAGCCAGCACCTATTTAAAAACATATCGATCCAGAATGTTTTACGTTACTATTATGCGGCAAAATTAAACGAGCGTATTGAAGATTTAGACTTAAGCTTGATGATTTCGTCCAACGTGTAAACAGCGATATCGTAAACAAATTAGTGAACTTAGCTTCTCGCAATGCAAGTTTTATTGCAAAAACGTTTTGAAGGAAATTAGCGGATAAACTTGAAGATGAAGCGCTTTTCGCTGAATTTGTTGCACAATCAGAGCAAGTTGCAGCGCATTTTGAAGCGCGTGAATATAATAAAAGCAATCCGTTTAATTATGGATTTAGCTGACCGCGCAAACAAATATGTTGATGACAAAGCGCCTTGGGTTATTGCTAAAGAAGAAGGTCGAGAAGCGGAATTACAAGCGGTTTGTTCAATGGGTATTGAATTATTCCGTGTGTTAATGAGTTATTTTAAAACCTGTTTTTACCACAGCTTGCAGGACGTGCTGAAGCATTCTTACAAACAGAATTAAGTTGGGAAAACTATTGCCCAACCATTATTAGGCAAAAACAGTTGCACTCATTTAAACTCATTGTTCTCTCGTCTTGAGAAAAACAGATTGATGCAGTGATTGAAGAAACGAAACAGCTTTTTGCAGAACAAAACCAAAAACGAACCGAAAAAGGAAAACAAGCGGTGAAAAATCAAGAAAAATCTTGCAATTGAGCCAATTGCCCCAGAAATCACCATTGATGATTTTGCAAAATTAGACTTACGCGTGGCTAAAGTGATTAGCTGTGAGGCGGTGCCAGAATCAAATAAATTACTGAAATTCCAATTAGATTTAGGGCGATCATCAACGCCAAGTCTTCTGGGATTAAAGCGGCTTATAATCATCCAGAAGAATTAAATGGTCGTTTTGTGATTATGGTGGCAAATCTAGCACCTCGCAAAATGAAATTTGGTATGTCTGAAGGCATGATTTTATCTGCAGGTACAGGGGGAGCCGATCTTATTCTTACTGCTGATGAAGGTATTCGTGCAGGTATGCAAGTAAAATAATGCCTCGCAATAAAACGCTCTCCTGAAAAGGGGAGCGAAGATAGGCAAATTGACCCACAATTTAGGGAGGCAATCATGACGCATTCTCAAAAACTGACTTTTGCAATTCTTCCCTATTTTTGACCGCTTGTGCGCTGACACCTGCACAAAAAGCGGCACAAGAAGCGCGCCGAATTAAGGCACAACAAGCATTGCAAGTTGATTTAGCAAAAACAGTGTGATGCAGAAACGGCAGAGTTAATGCAACAGCAATTCAACCCACCGATTGGGCAAACTGAAAAAAAGAAAAAGCGGACTTTGAAAAGCGTTATGTTGAAAAGGTTAACCGCCCTCTATTCCAAGCATGTTACAAAAATGGCATTGCAGAATTATCAATCGCAACAAGCTTTTAGAAGAAATGCAAGATCGCTATTGGCGGGATCGTGATTTTTACGGTTCGCCATGGTATCCATGTTTTTATTGTTGGTAGATTTACATCTTTATCAAAAATGAAACCCAATCAGCGGAATTTTTGATTGGGTTATTTTTATAAACTTCTTACAATCCTTATAAATCAAGTCTTTACAATCTTTATTCATCCTTTTCTTTACAATTCAGAAACGCTTGCCTACAATTCGCGTAGTTTTTGAATATCTGGTTGGTCGTCCAACCACTTTGCTGGTATCAGCCTATTCAAACCAAACGTATTTTTCAAATCATCTTAACTTCATTTTTAAGGGAATAATATGGAGAAAAATAATTTCTTCCGTCCGACATTGGTCGCCGTGGCGGTCTCCTTAATTTGCGCTTCAGCGCAGTCTGCTATCGTTCGTAACGATGTCGATTACCAATACTTCGTGATTTTGCTGAAAATAAAGGAGCTTTCCGTCCTGGCGTGAGCAATGTTGGTGTTTATAACAACCAAGGACAGCATGTTGGTACTATGTTACCAAATGTCCCAATGCCTGACCTTGCGGTCACTAACCGTCGTCAAGGTGTGGCAACGCTTTTTCCATCCACAATACGTAACAAGTGTAAAACACATTAGTGGTTATTACGGCGAAGTCCAATATGGTGATGATGGTAACAATCCAGACAACCATCACTCAATTATTTAGTGGTTGAGCAAAATAACCATCCAGGTTTAGACTTCCAAAACCCCTCGCTTACATAAACTTGTCACCGAAGTGGCACCAATTCCAGTTAATGTGGCTGAATCACGTCAAAAACGGATTGTTAGATAAATCACGCTATCCTTATTTTGTTCTGCGTGGGTGCGGGTATTCAAAAATCTCGTAATCAATATGGACAAAAATAGCAATGTGGCAGACTATTACCAATATTTAATTGGTGGTACGCCAATGCGTCCAGTAAGCTCTGATGCTTCAAAAGTTCAATTTGATGGTAATCTTTTTAATGATGGCTTATCTACTTATGGCTTACCTGGTGATAGTGGCTCTCCATTATTTGTTTACGATGCAAAAGAAAAACGTTGGGGAATTAGCGGGTAACCTAGCAACATACTATGGTGAGGGTGATTCTCGCAATGATTATACTGTTGCACAAAACCAGTATATGACGAATGCGTTAAAGACGATGAAATTGATTTCCTATTCGATGCGAAAACAATTTATTGGAAAGGGGAAGGGGCTTCTAGTTCAAAAATTAAAACTTGCTGATCCTGCTAAAAACATCTTGATACTGGGACAGAAACGTCCTTCGCTTGCTAATGGTAAAACTGCACACTTTAGTGGTGTAGATGGTAGCGAAATTGTATTACAAAGTAGCATTAACCAAGGTGCTGGTGCACTTTATTTCAATAATAACATGACTGTGCGTGCTGAGAAGAATAATGATACTTGGACTGGCGCAGGTGTAGTGGTTAATGGTAATAAAACAGTGAACTGGCAGGGTGAAAAACCCGCAAGGCGACCGTTTATCTAAATTAGGTACTGGTACGTTATTAGTCAATGGTAAAGGGAAAAACCTTGGCGATATTAGCGTAGGTGATGGTACGGTTATTTTGGATCAAAAAGCAGAAAATGGCCAACAACAAGCCTTTAACCAAGTTGGGATTACCAGTGGTCGTGGTACAGTCGTATTAGCGAATGATAAACAAGTTAATCCAAATAATATCTACTTCGGTTTCCGTGGTGGTCGCTTAGATCTTAATGGTAATGCATTAAGCTTCAACTATATTCAAAACGCAGATGATGGCGCAAAAATTGTAAACCATAACCGAAATCAGACCGCTTCTATCACAATCGGTAAAGATTTATCTGAAAATGAGTTAGATGGGTAAATTGGGGTAAAAAAACCAGAAACCGCTTTTAGGTGTTTATGAGTATGTGAATACGCATAGAAATAATCGTACTGATTATTTCCGCTTAAAAACCAAATGGTAACCCTAACCAATACTTCCCACTTGATCAAAATTCAAGTAACGATTGGGAATTCTTAGGTAGTAATAAAGCTGATGCGATCAAAAATCAGTGCGTCGCATGCAATGGCAACCTTCAGTGGTAGCTTAGGGGAAACTGATAGCAGCCGTCCAAATGGTGGATTAAATGTAACCTTTAACCCAAGTAATTCAAATAACTTGTTATTACTAAACGGTGGGGCAAATTTAAACGGTAACCTGAATGTTGAAAAAGGCAGCGTTGTTCTTTCTGGTGTGCCTGTCGCACACGCTTACGACTATCTAAGAAATAAAGAAGTGGTAAGAGAAAAATGAATGGACAGACCGTCAATTTACTGCGCGTGAATTTAATGTAGCGGGTAATGCAAAAGCTTGAGAGTGGACGTAATGTTTCTCAATTAAACGGTAATTTCAACGCTAAAGATCAAGGTCAAATTAAATTAGGCTTTGTTCAAGGTGAATCGAAAAACTGTATGCGTTCAAGCCATACTGGTGAAACTAAGTGTGACAACAATGCGGTATTAAGCCAATCAGTATTTAACCAATTACCGACAACTAAAGTAACGGGTAATGTGAATTTACAAAACCAAAGCCAATTCCAATTAGGAAAAGCGCATTTGGTTGGTCGCATTAACGCAGATACTCAAACACAGGTAACCTTAAAACCACAAAGCCAATGGACATTAACCGGAAATAGTAACGTAGGTAATTTAGCACTTGCAAATAGCGTAGTGGTGTTAAACCAACGTTATGATGAAATCAGCAATAATTACAAAGGTAATGTTGATTTTAACCAATTAACGATTAACGGTAATTTAACCGGGACTGGTTCTTTCCGTTTCTTAACCAATGCCACTGCTGGTCGTGGTGACATGATGGTAGTAAATGGTGTAGCAAATGGTGCTTTCGAAATTGCATTGAAAAACACTGGTGCTGAACCAGATGCAATTAGCCCATTAAGCTTAGTGAAATTAAATAATGCACAACAGCGTAATGCGAATGCGCGTTTCACGTTAGAAAATGGTTATGTAGATTTAGGTGCTTATCGTTATATTCTTGCAAATAACAATAATGAATACCGTCTTTATAACCCATTACGTGATGCGCAAGTGAATCATAGTGCAGGATTGACTAAAAAGAGCTAAGCCGAGAAGAGTATGAGGCAGTTCAGCGTCAGATCACAGCAAAACAGAAAGAGCTGAATAGCTTAAATGCACAATATGAGCGAGCTAAAAACAAACTGATGCAAAAATGCTGAAGTGAATAGATTGCAAAAATACGGTTAATCAAACGGATGCAAAATTACAGAGCGTAGTTGGACAATATAATGCGTTAAGTCAAACCCAAAAAGCGAAACGTAACCAATTGTATAGCCAATACAATCAGTTAATTAATACCTTAAAACAGCAAAATAATCGCTTAACTACAGCGAAAAATGCTGCGGCTGCATTATTAAAAACGCAAGAAAATGCGACTAATTTAGTGACTAAATTGCGTCAAGATATTGCTGGTTTAGAAGCAAAGCAAATCATCTCAAAAAGCAGTTAATATTGATAAAGCTCGTCAGCTATGCGAAGCACAAGGGTAAATCATGCAGTTTGTGCGAAAGTGGTGAGAATTGCCAATGCAAGTGGTTTAACTAGCTTTGAAAATGCATTAGATATTGCGATTCAACGCTTAGAAAATGCAGAAAAAGCGCTTGAATTAGCTCAGGCTGAAGGTAATGCTCAAGCAATTGCTTATGCGAAGGATAGCTGTAGAAAGTGCTTCTAAAGATGTATTAACCAGTTTAGAAGACAACTATGATAGTTTAACTGAAATAGAGCAATTCTAGCAGCTCAATCAAATGCAGTTAGTGCACCAGTTCAAGCAGCATTGGTGAGCCGTTATTCTAATACTGCGCTATCTGAAATGTCGGCTAATGTGAATCTAGCATTACAAATTGGACGTAATCTTGATCGTCATTTGTTAAGCCATGATAAAAGCCAATGTTTGGGTAAATACGGAATCAGCAAAACAGAACTATCACTCTGATTTCTATCGTCCGTATAAACAAAATGTAACACTTACGCAAATCGGTGCAGCGCATGATGTGAACGATAACGTACAAATTGGTGCAGTATTATCACATTCTCGTGCAAGCAATACATTTGATGAAAATGTGAGTGGTAAAACCGTTTTAACTGTGTTGAATGCTTATGTGAAAGGTAAATGGGACAATGGTGCATTTGCTAGCCTTGATCTTGGTTATGGCCGTAGCCGTAATACCGTAGATTTCGATGGTCAAAAGCAATGTGTTCCACCGTAACTTGTTTAACGTTGGTGCAAATGCTGGCGTACAATGGGATTGGGGTGTAAATGTTCAACCATCTGTTGGTGTACGTTATCATCGTTTATCTAAAGCAAATTATCATTTAGCAGAAGCGAAGGTGGAAAGTAAAGCATTAAATCTGATGACTTATCGTGCAGGTTTAGCATTAAACAAAACCTTTGATGTAGCAGGCGTGAAATTAACACCAAGTTTAGCTTTTACTACAATGACGCAACACAGCGTAAAATGGCAGTAAATGGTGCATTATCGGTAAATGATATCGGCATGCAGCAACAATTCGGTCGTTATTTTAACCACGAAGCTGGATTAGCTGCTCAATTTAATCAATGGCAAGTAAGTGCTCAAGTGGGAATGCTTAAAGGGTCAGATATTACTACCCAAAAATATGCGGCCTTTAAACTTGGTTATACTTGTAGTTGATAACCCTCAATGAAAACAAAGGGCGTGCATTGCACGCCCTTTTTACGTTTTTATCTTTTATATTTTATAACAAAGATGGTGCCGCGTTAATTAACACACGGGTATATTCTTGTGTTGGCGTATCAAATACTTCATCAGCACTGCCACTTTCAACCATCTGTCCACCATTCATGACGACAATGCGATCAGAAACTTGATGCACGGTTTTGTAAATCGTGAGAGATAAAGACCATGGCTAAATTTAGCTCTTTTTCAAGTCAGCTAACAAAGTTAAGAACTTGTGCGCGAACGGATCATCCAGTGCAGAAGTAGGTTCATCAGCGACAATAAGTTTTTGGGTTAAGCGCTAGTGCACGGGCAATCGCCACACGTTGTTTTTGTCCGCCTGAAAGACGGGTTGGCTCAACAAGTGCTGCAGAGCGTGGAAGCCCTACGCGAGAAAGCAATTCATATACCCGTTTTTTTCTCGCTCACCTGGTGTTAGGATGTTATGGATATCCATTGGATCTTTTAAGATATCTAACACACGCATTCTTGGATTTAATGCGGTAGCTGGGTCTTGGAAAAATAACAGATACTTGGCGGCCGAATTGCTTGCGTGCTTCAGCGCTACCATATTTCATCTGCAAAACCATTAAATTTAACTTCCCCAGAGGTCGGTTTTTGTAAGCCAATCATCACGTTAGCAAGAGTAGATTTCCCGCAACCAGATTGTCCTACTAACCCAACCGTTTCACCTGCATGAATAGCTAGGCTAACATTATTCACAGCCGTAAATTTTTCGGATTAAATAGCGTGCCATCACGAGAAGCAAATTGCACCACAATATTTGAGAGCTCAATAATTGGCTGCTCTTTTAAAGGTTTCATGCTCATGTTTTCCTCCTATTGTGATGAATCTAAGTGAGATGCCCAACGATGTTGCGGATGATCGCCTACTTCTACTAGCGGTAAGCGCTGTGCTGGGTTAGCATCAGGGCGGAGCGAACGACTTGCGAATCGGTCACCGCTTGCAAAAATCAAATGGTGAAGGCACACTGCCTGGAATTTGATATAAGCGTTTAGCGCGCAATTCAGTTGAAAGCACAGAACCTAGTAAACCACGAGTATATTCATGCGTTGGGTTAGCAAGTAATGGTGTAGTCGGTGCTGCTTCCACAACTTGTCCCTGCATACATTACCGTAATGTGGTGTGCAATTTGTGCAACTAATGCTAAATCATGGCTAACGAATACCATGGCAAAGCCAAGTTTTTCACGTAATTCATTCAATAATTTAATCACTTCAGCTTGTACGGTCACGTCTAATGCAGTGGTTGGTTCATCAGCAATGAGTAATTTCGGTTCACGTGCGAGAGCCATTGCAATCAGAACACGTTGACGTTGACCACCTGAAAGTTCGTGAGGGTAACGATTTAGTGTTTTTTCTGGGTCAAGTTTTCACCCATTTCAACAAGGTTTCAGCACTTTGTTTACCGCCACGGCTAATGAGTTGCGCCATCTGATCTTTTTATACGCATAGATGGGTTTAACGCACTAGCGCATCTTGATAAATCATTGAAATTTCATGACCACGTAAAGCATTGAGATCAGGTGATTTCAATAAATCATGTTGTTTACCAGAGCGGTCGGTAAATAAGATTTCCCTGTGATTTTCGCTGTTTTTGGTAATAAACCCATGATAGAGAATGCGGTGATAGATTTACCACAACCAGATTCACCTACCAAGCCCATTGTTTCACCTTCATGCACCTTAAAGCTAATGTTATCCACGAGTGGAATTTCACCATAACGATTCGGGAAGCGAATAGAAAGATTTTTCACTTCAAGAATCACTTTTTGCATTTGGATTAAGTGGCATACGGTCTGTACGAGCGGTCTCTTTTTTCATGCAATTTTTGCTAAATAGCGTTTGAGCGCTAAGGTTTCTGCCATCGCTTCTTGTACATCGGTCGCTAATGGTTTTGCCACATCTTCTTTGCTTTGTGTTGAACGTTTGAGTTTTGGATTCACTAACGCATCCGTTAAACCTTCAGCCAAAAATCGTTAAGCGCCAATACGGTAAGTAAGATCATGATTCCCGCAAAAGTCGTTGCCCACCAGAAACCGCTTAATACTAAGTTACGTCCTTCAGATAAGATGTTACCCCAAGATGGGAATGGAGGTTGTACCCTGCACCTAAGAAAGAAAGTGACGCTTCAAACACAATCGCATCTGCAACCATTACCGTTGCGAATACTAATACTGGCGCAGCCGTATTGCGAACAACGTGTTTGAGTAAAATATAGCTACGGCTACCACCTAAGACACGTTCAGCGCGCACATAGTCTTCTTCCCATTGTGAAACTACGTTTGCACGTACAACACGTGCTAATTGCGGGGTATAAACAATAGCAATGGTAATGATAATAACAGGTACAGAATTGCCGAATGTTGCAAGTAACACTGCAGCTAATGCAATACCAGGGAATGCCATGAGAATATCCATCAAACGCATGATGATCTCATTTGCCCCATTTATCAACCGTTGCAGCTGTTGCACCTAAAATCCCACCAAAGAGGATAGCAAAACTAACTGCACCCTAAACCGATAAAGAGGAGGTTCTTGCACCCCACACCATACGTGAGAAAATATCACGTCCTAAACGGTCTGTACCAAGAGGAATTCACCACTTGGAGATTGTACCGGTCTAATCGTTTGTAATGGATCATAAGGGGCAACTAATGGTGCAAAAATTGCAACTAATGCCACTAAGAGAATAAAAATTAAAGGCGATTTTGAGCTCGTCGATAACGCTTTAAATCTTGCACCGCCGGAGAGCAGGGCGTTGAGCTAATCCTTGGCGAAACATTATAGACTCCGAATTTTTGGATTGATGAGCAAGTAAAGAATATCAACCACAATGTTGACTAACACGAAGGTAAAGGCAATAGTGAGTACCACACCTTGCACTAAATTTAAGTCGTGATTGACGATACCGTTGAAAATTAATTTTCCCATGCCCGGTAGGTCGAAAAATTTGTTCGATAACTACCGCCCCACCGAGTAAAATAACCCACGCGTAACCCCAATACGGTAACTGGCGTGATTAAGGCATTACGTAACACGTTATGACGAATAACAGTTGCATAAGGAACCCCATTACCAATGGCAGTACGGACATAGTCTTTATCCATTTCTTCTACCATGGTAGTACGCACCACACGAATCAATGAAGCACAGACTGGCACAGCAAGAGCAAGTGATGGAAGAATCATAGAACGCACATATTCATGCGGATCTTCGCTAAATGCTACAAAACCACCAGAAGGTAACCAATCTAATTTCAATGAAAAGTATTGAATTAATAAAATACCGAGCCAGAAAGAGGGTGTCGCAACAGCTGCAACAGAGATAAAGCGAATAACTTGGTCAACCCAACGATCGCGGTAAAGTGCTGCGGTTACGCCTAAGCTAAATGAAACGATAGCGGCTAAGAAAAACCCCGATAAAGGTAAGTTGTAAAGTGAGCGGGAATGCTTTAGCAATCATATCCACAATCGGCTGTTCCGGTGGTGTTGTCATACCAAAATCAAGCACGAATAAATTGGCTAAGAAGCGGAAAATATTGCACGATAACTGGATCGTTTAATCCGTGTTGTTCGCGGTAAATTTCTTTCGCTGCTTCAGAGGCACTTTCGCCCAAGGCAATAGTTGCAGGATCGCCAGGGTAAATTGTAAGACGATAAAGACAAGTGCACTCACGCCTAAAATCATGACTGGCAGAGCCATAAAGCCGGCGCCAGAGTAGTTTAAGAATGATTTCCATGAGATTCTCATAAAAAGGAATTGAAATCCTGTTGAATGATTATGGGTTGAGCTGTAGGGGTGTATGGATTATTTGAAAGTGTGTGTGAAATCGGTTTTCCACACACACTGCAATTTAGACAAGCGGTCTAATTCTGTAAATCATTTTGCAAAAATGACCGCTTGTTTGGCGTTATTTACGCCCTACGCCAAGGAACGAAAGTCCAGTCGTTGGAAGTGGTTGGAAATCGGTTGGGACTTTATCATTCCACGCGGTTGGCAATTTACGATGCACAATCGGGTAAAGTGGAGCTTGTTCAGCAATGATATTGATCGCTTTTTGTCCAAGCCTCTTTCGCACCAGCTGGGTTTTCACTGCTTCGTCTAAGAGTTTTTGCACTTCTGCATATTCTGGGGTATTTGCCCAACGGAAACGACGTTTTGGCCATACATCACCACGGTACCACCAGCTTAATAATAAGTCTAAGTCGTTACCGAATACAGAAGGGTCACCTGGGGCGATAACAACATCAAAGTTACCGGTATCAACATGTGAACCGTAAAAGCGCACCAGATTGTAAGTGTTGTAAGCTGACTTTCACACCTTTAAAGGCTATTCCAAGATTCTAAAAATCAATGGCGCACATTCTTTCACCCAGCTGTGGTCTGTGGTAAGCAATTCAAATTTTCAGCTCAGTTAAACCTGCTTCATGCTAATAACGCTTCTGCTTTTGCTTTTATCAAAGGTGTAATCTGTTGTTGCTTTTTACATAGTCTGGGTGTGTGGTTTTTGCACATAAGAACTTGCTGCTTGTGCGTTACCCAAGAAAACAACATCAATCAGTTTTTGTGTATCAATCGCATAGTGTAATGCTTGGCGTACTTTCGGATTGTTAAACGGTGCTTTTTCACAGTTAAACATTAAGAAGAGTAAAACCGAAAGATTGCACTGATTCCCACTTTGCCTTTGCGTTTTAAGCGTTCTGAATCTAAATAAAGGAACAGATTCAATTGCTTGTACACGTCCAGATTCTTGCGCAGTAACACGAGCTGCATCATCTGACAGTAAGAACCAAGTCATTTTAGAAACTAATGCAGGGTATGCACCATTGTAACCATCGAAACCTTCAAATACGATACGGTCATCTTTGGTTGCAGAAACAAATTTATAAGGACCAGAACCGATAGGTTTAGCATCGAATGCCGCTTGGCCCGCTTCTACAGCATGTTTTTGGTACAATTTTTACGATAGTTAAACGTTCTTTTAAACAGAGCAAATGGATATTTTAATTTGAATTCCACGACTTTATCGTCTAACGCTTTTTACTGATTCAATAAACGGAATAAATTGAGCGAATAATGAGGCTTTCGCTGGATCTAATACACGTTCGAAGGAATAAAACCACATCCTCGGTGGTTACCGGTGTATCATCGTGGAATTTAGCCCTTCTCTTAAGGTAATGTGATAAGTCGTTTCATCTTTTTGTTCAGGCTCTTTTTGCTGCTAACGCTAAATAAGGTTGGCGAGTCGCTGGATGTAAATCAACTAAACCTTCAAAAATATGCAAGTTTGCTGCCATAGAAGAAGCACCACTTGAGGTAAGTGGGTCAAAAACCGGTTGAAATTGGATAAGCGATCCCTGCTTCAATTGTGGAACCAGCAGCTGGTGCAGCAAAGGCTTTTATTCGTAAATGTGCCTAAAGTGCTACTAAAGGCAAAACCTGCGCCCACACCTGCTAATAATTTCATAAAGTGGCGACGAGATGGGTTGAGTTCAAATTGAGTACCCATAATATGCTCCTTAAATAAGAGAATATGAAAGATAAGAGAGTAATAAGAGCAATGCTCTGTTGTGCGTATCATACTCTGCTTGTTTTAAATTTAGCAATCTGTTTTGGAGTTTTATTTCAAAAATGAGATCGACATCACAAATTTATAAAAAGATGAAGTAATACTTCAAAGTGGCTATAATCAGCCCACAAATTTGAATGGAGGCTATCATGCTGACAGATCAAGACATTTATTCACGCTATGTTGAGAAAAAGCAGAGTTTGAAAAAGCAGCCCCGATTACCTTAATCGGGCATTCGTTGTTTGATATGTGGCAAAACATCGAACCAGAATGCAGCTTAAAATGTAAAGCGGTTGCAAACTTAGGCATTAGTGGGGTAAGTACTCGGCAGTATTTGGATGTGATTGCCAAAGAAAAAAACGGATTACGCATCTGGGTAAAACAGTATTTATCTTTTTAGGTGTAAACGATATTGTCAAAGAGCCTGATTATTCTCCGGCTAAAGTGTTGGATTGGATTTTTGCAAATTTTGACAGAAATTCGACCGCTTGCAGCCCCTCAAACTCACTTTTTGCTTGAAGCCACACAGTGAATCAAATCTCAACGGTAACAAATGCGCAAATCATTCACTTAAATACTTATTTACGTGAGCATTGTCCAGAGATGATGACCTTTGTGCCAACCTATCAGGCATTCTTGGATAGAAACGGCAATTTGGATGCCACACTTAGCATAGATGGCTTGCATTTTAATGCAGCAGGGTATGCTCGACTAACAAAAAATTCTTGAAAAATTATTTATAGGAGGCGATATGTCGAGTTAAATCGCAGTGCGCTTAAACAGATTGAGCATGGATTGATAGCATCCTGCCAACCAGTAGATAATGGTCCGATGGACGATCCATCCATTGTTGCAGCAATGGCTGCAGCTTCAGTGGCTGGTGGTGCTGCCGGTATTCGAATTGAAGGTGTTGAGAACTTAAAGGCTGCTAGAGAAGCCGTTAAGGTGCCCATTATCGGTATTGTTAAGCGAGATTTACCTGATACCCCTATTCGCATTACGCCATTTTTAGAAGATATTGATGCGTTAGCGCAAGCGGGCGCAGATATTATTGCAGTTGATGGCACGGATCAGAATCCGCCCTGTTGATTTACCAACGGCGGTTAAACGTATCCATGACAACGGTTGTTTAGCGATGGCGGATTGCTCAAATTTAACTGAAGGGCTTTATTGCCAACAACTTGGCTTTGATATTATTGGTAGCACAATGTCGGGTTATACGGGCGGAGAAATTCCTGCTGAGCCAGATTATCAACTGGTGAAAGATCGAAAGCAGCAGGCTGTTTTGTTATGGCAGAAGGGCGATACAATACGCCAGAACTTGCCAAAACCGCGATTGAAATTGGTGCTGATGCAGTGACCGTTGGTTCAGCCTTAACCCGTTTAGAACATATTGTTTCTTGGTTTGTAAAAGCCATCCAATCGGCAAAAAGCTTAAGGAGAGCTTATGCGTTGTCTAGCCATTGATATTGGAGGCACGAAAAATCGCCAGCGCTTTGGTAGAAAAATAATCAGTTAAAGCGATCGATTACAAATTGCACGCCACAAGCTGAAGGCGCACAAGCGATGCATCAAGCTTTTAGCTGAGTTAGTGGCGCATTATCAAGGGTCAGTTTGATGCGATTAGTGTCGCTTCTACAGGATTATTAACTAAGGTGTTTTAACGGCGCTCAATCCAAAAATTTAGGTGGGTTGGCAGAATTTCCATTAAAGAGAGTTTTGCACGCCATACCGACAAACCGATTTTTCTTACTCAATGATGTACAGGCAGCAGCTTGTGCAGAGTATCAACATGAAGACAAAGCATTAGTTCAAAATTTTTGTCTTTATTACGGTTTCCACTGGCGTAGGTGGCGGCATTATTCAACAAGGAAAAAATTGTTGTGTGAACCTCGTGGAATTGCAGGGCATATTGGGCATACCTTTGGCAGACCCTAACGGCCCAGTATGTGGTTGTGGCAGACGTGGGTGTGTAGAAGCCATCGCTTCAGGGTCGAGCGATTGAAGCGGTTTCTAGTCAATGGGAGAAACCATGTGGCCCGAAAGAGGTATTTGAGCGCTACCATGAAAACGATCCACGAGCGGTCGAATTGAGCTGAAAGATCTGCAAAAAAGCGATTGCCAATTTAATTGCAGATTTAGTAATTGGTTTAGATACACAAAAAGTGGTGTTAGGTGGCAGTGTAGGTTTAGCGAAAGGCTATTTAGCTTGTGTGACACGGCATTTAAAATACAATGCACATTTTTATCAATGTGATTTACAATCTGCTCAATATGGTGGTGATGCTGGTTTAATCGGCGCTGCTGCATGGGCAGAACAACAAATTTAATTCGTTTCAAATAAGGAATACAAAATGAAAAATTTAAAAAGGTATCTTCAGTGCATTATTAGTTTCATTTAATGAAGATGGCTCTATTAACGAAAAAAAGGCTTACGCCAAATTATTCGCCATAATATTGATAAAAATGAAAGTAGATGGCTTATATGTAGGTGGTTCAACAGGTGAAAACTTTTATGCTTTCAACTGCTGAGAAAAAGAAATTTTCCGCATCGCAAAAGATGAAGCAAAAGATGACATTGCATTAATCGCTCAAGTTGGTAGCGTTAACTACAAGAAGCCGTAGAGCTTGGTAAATATGCAACAGAATTAGGTTATGACAGCTTATCTGCGGTTACACCGTTCTACTACAAATTTAGCTTTGCTGAAATCAAACACTACTACGACACCATTATTGCAGAAACTGGCAACAATATGATTGTGTATTCAATTCCGTTCTTAACAGGCGTTAATATTGGGGTTGAGCAATTTGGTGAGCTTTACCAAAACCCGAAAATCTTAGGGGTAAAATTCACCGCAGGTGATTTCTACTTATTAGAACGTTTGAAAAAGCATATCCAAATCATTTAATTTGGGCTGGTTTCGATGAAATGATGTTACCAGCGGCAGCTTTAGGAGTAGATGGCGCTATTGGTTCAACCTTTAACGTTAACGGTATTCGCGCGCGTCAAATTTTGAATTAACCCAACAAGGTAAATTAGCTGAAGCGCTTTGCAGTACAACATGTCACCAACGATTTAATTGAAGGTGATTTTAGCAAATGGCTTATACCTCACCATTAAAGAAATCTTAAAAATGCCAAGGCGTTGATGCAGGCTAGCCGTGAGCCAATGACCGCGAAAGCAACTGCGAAACAATTAGAAGTTGCTAAAGGCTTATATGAGAAATTATTGCTTAATTGCAAAGTAATAGAAAAATAAGACCGCTTGCGGTGATAAAAACTTAAATTTCACTGAGGTTTGAATTGTCCCCTCTTATGAAAGAGGGGCAATAATAAAGCTATCTTAACAAAAAGGGAATTTTTATGCGTCTTGTTCCCCTAGATACGGCAAATGATGTTTGCAGTGTGGTCAGCACGCTATATTGCCAATAAAATCAATGCTTTCCAGCCGACGGCGGATAAGCCTTTCGTTTTGGGATTACCAACTGGCGGTACTCCGCTTAAAACTTATCAAGAATTGATCAAACTCTATCAACAAGGCGTGGTGAGTTTTTAAGCATGTAGTGACTTTTTAACATGGATGAGTATGTGGGGCTTCCGGCAGAGCATCCTGAAAGTTATCACACCTTTTATGCTACAAAAACTTCTTTAGCCATATTGATATTCCACAGAAAAACATCAATTTGTGCTTGATGGTATGGCAGAAGATTTAACCGCAGAATATGTGCCCGTTATGAAGAGAAAATTCAGTCTTATGGCAAAATTAATCTCTTTATGGGTGGCGTTGGCGTAGATGGTCAGTGTGTGGCATTTAATGAGCCGGGTTCTTCATTAAGTTCTCGCACCCGTATAAAAACATTGACGGAAGATACGATCATTGCAAACTCGCGTTTCTTTAATAACGATGTTAATCAAGTGCCGCAATTTGCGCCAACTGTTGGTGTTGGGACTTGCTCGATGCTGAAGAAGTATTGATTTTGGTCCCAGGGATACAACAAGGCTTTAGCACTGCAAGCTTTGCGTAGAAGGTGCGATTAACCATATGTGGACAATTTCTGCGCTACAAATGCATAAGCACGCATTAGTTGTTTGTGATGAGCCAGCCACACAAGAGCTTAAAGTGAAAACAATTAAATACTTCAAACAACTTGAATTGCATGTTGCTCGTTAAGATAGCACAACAAATTTAGTGGTATCTTATTAAGATAAGAAAACGGAAAAACAAGCGGTCTATTTCACTTCATGCAAAATGGAGGAGAAATCGACCGCTTGCTATTTCTGAGAAACTTTTTGGCGTATAATTTCTCAAAATGTGATGCAGTTTGGCATTTTTATCGATAATTGATAAACTTTTTATCAAAATTTTTAAAACAATTAAGAGTGAGGTGATTTTATGTTTAATCCTATTGAACAGAACTAGCGCAACTTGGTATTACTCAAGTAAAAAGAAATTGTTCGTAATCCGAGCTATGAGCAACTTTTTGAAGAGGAAATGGCACCTAACCTTGAAGGTTATGAAAAAGGCGTATTAACGAATACTGGTGCAGTTGCTGTGGATACAGGGATCTTTACCGGTCGCTCTCCAAAAGATAAATATATCGTTTATGATGATTCTTCAAAAGAGCATGTTTGGTGGACAAGTGATGCAGCAAAAATGATAACAAACCAATGACACCAGAAACTTGGAAAAAGCTTGAAAGAATTAGTGACTGGTGAGCTTTCTGGCAAACGTCTTTTTGTGATTGACGCTTTCTGTGGGCAAGCGAACATCACCGTTTAGCCGTGCGTATTATTACCGAAGTAGCATGGCAAGCGCACTTTGTGATGAAAAATATGTTTATTCGCCCAACAGAAGAAGAATTAAAAACATTCAAGCCTGATTTCTGTGGTGTTAAATGGTTCTAAAGTAACTAACCCGAACTGGAAAGAACAAGGCTTAAATTCTGAAAACTTTGTCGCGTTTGAACCTAACAGAACATATACAGTTAATTGGCGGGTACTTGGTACGGCGGTGAGATGAAAAAGGTATGTTCTCAATGATGAACTACTTATTACCGTTAAAAAGGTGTTGCTTCAATGCACTGTTCAGCAAACGTTGGCGAAGATGGTGATGTAGCGGTATTCTTTGGTTTATCTGGTACAGGTAAAACAACCCTTTCAACTGATCCAAAAACGTAAATTGATTGGTGACGATGAGCACGGTTGGGATGAAAGTGGCGTATTCAACTACGAAGGTGGTTGCTATGCGAAAAACAATCAACTAAAGTGCTGAAAATGAACCAGATATTTACCGCGCAATCTCGCCGTGATGCATTATTAGAAAACGTGGTTGTACGTGCAGATGGTTCAATTGACTTTGCAGACGGTTCAAAAACTGAAAATACACGTGTTTCTTACCCAATTTATCACATTGATAACATTGTGGAACCTGTGTCAAAAGCAGGTCATGCGAAAAAAGTGATCTTCTTAACCGCAGATGCATTCGGCGTATTACCACCAGTGTCTAAATTAACGCCTGAACAAACCAAATACTACTTCTTATCTGGTTTTACCGCAAAATTAGCGGGTACAGAGCGTGGTATTACTGAACCAACCCCAACCTTCTCAGCATGTTTTTGGTGCAGCGTTCTTATCACTACACCCAACAAAATATGCAGAAGTGTTAGTTAAACGTATGGAAGCAGCAGGCGCAGAGGCTTACTTAGTAAATACAGGTTGGAACGGCACAGGTAAACGTATTTCTATTAAAGATACCCGCGGTATTATTGATGCAATTTTAGATGGCTCAATTGAAAAAGCAGAAATGGGTGAATTACCAATCTTTAATTTGGCAATTCCAAAAGCTTTACCAAATGTAGACTCAGCAATTTTTAGATCCGCGTGACACTTATTCTGACAAAGCACAATGGCAAACTAAAGCAGTAGATTTAGCGACCGTTTTTGTGAAAAACTTTGTGAAATATACAACGAATGATGAAGGTAAAAGCGTTAGTTGCAGCAGGCCCAAAACCTTAAGTTTAAAAGCCTTAAAATTCTGATTTAGCCCCGTTTTTCGGGGCTATTTTTTGGATGTTTCGTGGTTCTTAATTTAGTACTCAAGTCAGAATCCATAAATCATAAGAATGGAATGTATTTATACTGATATCGTATTTGCTGATATAATGCAAAAATCAAATTTAAAAAGAGAAAAGCTAGGAAGGGTAATGATTCATTCACATAACGACTATATAAATATTGCATTTACAATTGATGCAAAATATACCCCTCATTTAGAGGCGTTAATTAAATCTATTTGCTACTATAATCAGAAAGTTACTTTTTATGTTTTATACAATGATATCCCACAAGAATGGTTTGAAGGTATTCAATCTAAACTTGAAAAAATAGGGCATCATTTATTTTTCTATTCATATTTCAGATGATGTTTTTAAAAATTATAAAAACGTTAGATCATATTTCTTCTTCAAGTAGTTATTACCGTTTAATGATTCCTAACTTAATTCATCAAGATCGCGTGTTATATTTAGATGCGGATATTATTGTAAATGATTCATTATCTGAATTTTTATTATAGTGATCTTAATGGGAGCTCCTGTCGGGGTCATAAAAAGATTATGGACTAGGAGAATATTTTCCCTTTTACTTATTTAGATAAATCAGTTTCAACAAAATATTTTAATAGCGGTGTTTTTACTGATTGATTGTGTTCAATGGCGAGAAAAAGGGATCGTTGATACATTGCTGAAAACAGCTGAGGAATATGCTGAACAAGTGTTATATGGTGATCAGTGTATTTTGAATATGGTTTTACGAGAAAAAGGCAAAATATTACGGTTTAGCTAATAACGTTCAAGTTCAATATATTGAAGCAATTAAACAGCAGTACAGGACTAATAAAGTTGAGTTAGAGACTCCTCCAAGGATTATCCATTATGCAGCAAAACATAAACCTTGGGATAATCAAAATTCAGAATTATTTGAACGAGAAAGAAATATTGGTTTTTCCGTCATTTAGATTGGGCGTATTTAATTATGCGCCCAAATCAAGAGTTATAAATGTAACAATTACGCTAGAAAACTAGCGTAATTTATCAGCAAGATCAGAATAAGTTTTGCCAATACGGGAAGCGGATCATTATTCATTAAATGTTGGTATTTTTAATGGTAATTTTGTTGAGCGTAATGGTTGTTGATGAGCAACCTGTGTTTGTGTGGCATCAGATGCACGATATTTATAGGCAATGAAACGCAGTTGTTCAATGGATATTTGCATATGTTGAGAGAGCAAATCGTGAACTGGTTTTTCCCAAGCCAAATCACGATAACCTTTTTCCATGACCATCGTAATAGATTTTTCTAAGACCTTTTTAATTTTGCTGTGCGGTTGAACGAATTGGATAATGCCATAGCCATAGCTCATCTGTTTCAATAAATTCAGCACTGAATCTATTGATAAACCACATAGTAGAAGTGATGACTATTTGGTGCAATAAACACAAAGCTTTTTATTTCTTTACCATTGCTATCTCTTACGTAATGGTTTCCAATAGTTAATGTACAGGTTTCTGCAATTGCTCTAGGAATAATTACTTTAGGCGTGAGAATTTCTTCTTTACGTTGATCTGTAAAATGATAAAGAAAATCAGGATCGTGTTCTGTAGTATTTGGGGAGATAACCTCGCCAAGTATACATTCCAACACGATCTTGAGGATTAGTTTTAGAAAAAATATCTAATGTTTCACGAGAATGGCAATAAATAAACTCATCAGCGTCTAATGGAAAGATATAGTCAATACTATCATCGTTATTTATAATATGACGCATGATATTGATTTAAGAATCCGTTCTGTGCGTATTCTAATTCATTGTAGTGATAAATATGAAGTGGTAACCCTTCTTCTTTTTAAAAGTGTTAGAATTTCTCTGTGTATTATCACTGCTATTATGATCGATAATATGAAGTTCATCTAATAATGTTAAATTATGTCGAACAAAAGTTTCAATAACATCACTTTCATTACGAACCATACTTAATCCAACCAGCTTTTTGATTCATTTTTATTTTATCCTATATGGAAAAGAGACAACCTTTTAAAGATGCTCTTTAGCAAATTTTAAAATTTTCTTGGAAACGTTGTCTATCTTGCTCTGGAATAGATGAATTTTGAGTAATTCTATACAAAGGTCATGACATAATTGGTAATTTTCCACCCAATATGCACTAACCGCAAGTTCGTCTTTTGGCTTTCATTCATAAACGGAGTGATCGACAAAAAGAATATCATTATTTAATGGAATGCTCGCCGCTGCATTAGCGTAAATATAAAGCAAGTTTAATTTTTATCGTGAAAAACGTAGTTGCCTTGCTAAATGATAAAGACTTTCAGCACGTTGAGGTCGATATTCATAAGCGGCTAATAATAAACTTTGTACTTCATCTAGTGAGGCGTTTAATTCAATTTTTAGTAAGGCGATTTGAAGAAGTGAATAGTAAACTTCTTCATACCACTCTCCTAAATTAGCGCGTTTGGCATACCATTCAATCGCTTTTTGAGGTATATCTGCATCACGATAGGATTGTGCAGTATAAAATGCGTAGCGACTTTTTAAGATCTTCATCTTCAGGGGGCATAAAGGCTTTTTCTAAAACTTGTGCATCGTGCAGGTATTTTTGTGCATTTTGGCTACGTGCACCAAAACGGCCACTAATTATAAAATAGTCACCAGATAGATTTTTGTTTTACAGAGGTTTTTTGCGTTGTTCAATAAATTCATGTAATACGCCACGCCAGTAAAAAGCCACCATCGTTAGTAAAAAGTAATGGACGGTAATAGACATTAGCGCCAGAAATGCCATTTGCCATACGCAAATAGTAGCAATCCGAGGTCAGTTCTTCTGGCAGAACAAAGTTACCTGTAAAGCGATCATCGGCATCAAAAATTAAAACGTAATCTGTTTTTACCTTCAGCGTGTTTTAGGGGCACAGTTTGCGATTATGCCAAAAATTCACCCATTCATCGTGGTGAATTTCACCTTTAATGCCTTTTTCATTGAAAAAGTTTTCGATAATTTCAGCAGTGTTATCATCTGAACCCGTGTCACTGATCACATAATAATCTAGCGGAATGTGTGAAGTAATATTTTCTAGCGTGTCTCTAATGATGGCGGATTCATTTTTGACAATCATATTCAAAACAGATAGTATTCTGTCTTTTTGATTAGCTTTTTAGCCATAGCTTAGGTATCCTTTAGGGTATAGAACATCATGTTATTTTTACAATATGAGTATTATAGAAAAAATACCATGGCGGATGTGAAAACGATTGTAAAAATTTGCAAAATTCTCTAAAAACGACCGCTTATTCTGCTATACTTGAACCCATTCAATATCTTCAGCATAAACAAAAGAGGACACTATGCTCAAAATTTATAATACGTTAAAACGTGAGAAAGAAGAATTTAAAGCCGATTAACCCGAATCAAGTTGGTATGTATGTCTGTGGGGTAACGGTTTACGATCTTTGTCATTTTGGGCATGGGCGAACTTTTGTTTCTTTTGATGATTGTGCGTTATTTACGTTATTTAGGTTACAACCTGCGTTATGTCGTAATATTACGGATGTGGACGATAAAATCATTAAACGTGCGCTCGAAAACAACGAAACTTGTGATGCGCTTGTTGGAAAGAATGATTGCAGAAATGCATAAAAAGATTTTGATGATCTCAACATTCTGCGCCCAGATGTTGAGCCACGTGCCACTCAACATATCCCAGAAATCATTGCAATGGTCGAAAAGCTGATTGCTAAAGGCATGCTTATGTGGCAGCTGATGGCGATGTGATGTTTGATGTGGAATCGTTCTCGCAATATGGCGCGCTTTCTCGCCAAAACCTAGCGCAGTTACAGGCAGGCGCGCGTGTTGAAATTAAATCGGTGAAGAAAAATCCGATGGATTTCGTATTATGGAAAAATGTCTAAAGAGAATGAGCCAAGTTGGGAAAGCCCGTGGGGCAATGGTCGTCCGGGTTGGCATATCGAATGTTCCGCGATGAATAGCCAAGAATTGGGCGAACATTTTGATATTCATGGTGGCGGTTCAGATTTAATGTTCCCGCATCATGAAAAATGAAATTGCACAATCTTGCTGTGCGCATGGTGGCGAATATGTCATTACTGGCTTCATACAGGGCATGTTGACGATTGATAAAGAAAAAAATGTCTAAATCGCTAGGCAATTTCTTCAGCATTCGCCATATGTCTTGGCTTATATGATGCAGAGAAAGTTTGCGTTATTTCTTCCTCACCGCGCATTATCGTAGTTTGTTAGATTATAGCGTGGATAATTTAGATTTAGCCCGTTCAGCGCTAGAGCGTTTATATACCGCATTGCGAGGTTGTGATTTAACTCGTTGCACCAGCAGGCGGAGAGCAGCATATCAGCGCATTTGAAACTGCAATGAATGATGATTTTTAATACCCCAGGCGCATTAGCCGTGCTATTTGAAAATCGCACGCGAAGTGAATAAATTAAAAGCGGAAGACCCAGCGCAAAGCTAATCGCTGGCGGTTCGTTTAAAAAAGCATTAGCGGGCGTGATTAGGCTTGTTAGAGCGAAAGACCAGAGAGTTTCTTAAAAAGGCGAATCTAATGCAGATGAAGCAGCGGAAATAGAAGCACTGATTGCAAAACGTAACGAAGCCAAAGCAGCTAAAAAGAAACTGGGCTGTAGCAGATGGAAGTGCGCGATAAACTCAAAGCAATGAATATTGTGTTAGAAGATACGCCAAACGGAACCACTTGGCGTAAAGCGTAACCTCAATTGAAAGGGCGTGTTTTGAATTACACGCCCTTTTTATGCGTGTGCATCCTTTTCTCTTTTTCTAACCGAATCGCTTTTAATACGCCGTTTATTTAATTCTTCACGAATCGCTTGTTTTTCAAAAGCCATCGGCAATCACCGCTTGCACATCAACTTGTAACGCCGCTTGCCAGTAGCGTTTAGCCAGCTTTGCTGTGGATATTCCCGTTGCTCAAAACCTAATCGCCCACGGGCATCTGCCTCGCAAGCGAATAAGAAATCTTGAAAGCGAGCAGGGCGACGCCAAACGTCAACGCATTAAACAACTCAACACTGTTTCAGGGCGAAGTTCTGAGATTTTATGGCGGTGCGTGTGATATTCAGTCACTAACAGCGCTAAACTTTTTTCATCATCAGAGACTTTCAATCGATTCGATAATGCTCTTACAGGTGCAATGCCTTTTTGTTCATGCCCGTAGTGATGGGGCAGCATTTCCGCTGGCGTTAAGCCTTTTGCCTAAATCGTGGCAGAGTGCAGCAAAAAGTAAAAGCGGTCGGATTTTCTGCCTGTTTTGCAAATTGTTTTTGCTTGGGTCAGCACCATTAAAAGTATGCACACCGCTATCAATTTCTGGATGATGTTTTTCTGGCTGTGGTTTACCAAAAAGGGCATCTAATTCAGGGAATAATACGGCTAGCGCGCCAATTTCACGCAGCAGTGAAAAAAATAGATGGCATGGCGAATCGGTTTCAAAAAGCTTTTTGCGTTTCTAGCCAAACCCGTTCAGGGGTAAGGTGAGCAAGCTCTCCGCAAGCGGTCATATTTTTGCATCAGTTTTACCGTTTCTTCTGCCACGCGAAACCCCATTGAATGAAAAACGTGCAGCAAAGCGGGCAACACGCAACACGCGCAACGGATCTTCGGCAAACGCGGGGAAACATGGCGCAGCACTTTATTGGCTAAATCGGCTTGCCCATTAAAAGGGGTCGATAATTTCTCACTGGTTACAATCTTGCGCCATTGCGTTGATAGTCAAATCGCGGCGAATTAAATCTTGCTCAATGGTCACTGTCGGCGAAAATCGCAAATAAAAGCCATGATAACCCGCACCATTTTTGCGCTCTTGGCGGGCGAGAGCATATTCTTCTTGTGTGTTAGGGTGCAGGAAAAACAGGAAATGCTGCGCCTACTTGTTGAAAAGCCTTCTGCCAGTAACATTTCAGGTTGCGCCTACCACCAAAAATCCCGATCTTTAACGGGCAGATTTAATAATTGGTCGCGCACCGCACCACCAACAAGATAGGTTTTCATATATTATTCTCTTTTTATTGATTGATATAAAAAGGGCGCATTTAATGCGCCCTATCATCTTATTCTACGCTGACGGATTCAATCACAACATCTTCTTTTGGCACATCTTGGTGGAAAACCTTTGTTACCTGTGGCAACCCCTTTTAATTTTTATCTACGATGTCCATGCCTTCAACCACCTCGCCGAATACTGCATAGCCCCATTCCTGCACAACAGTTTTTGCCAAACATCTCTTTTGAGCGGTAATCTAAAAAGTGATTGTCTCGCCACGTTAATAAAAATTGTGAGCTTGCTGAGTGTGGGTCTGAAGTGCGCGCCATTGCGATGGTGCCACGCTTGTTGCTTAAACCATTGCTCGCTTCATTTTGAATGGGCGCTTTTGGTATTTTTCAATTAAACCAGCAGTCATGCCACCGCCTTGAATCATAAAGCCATCAATTACACGGTGGAAAATCGTGCCGTTATAAAAAACCTTCTTTACAGTAGTCTTCAAAGTTTTTGCTGTAATGGGTGCTTTTTCAAAATTTAACGCAATTTTAATGTCGCCATAATTGGTGTGTAGGGTAATCATAAAAAGTCCCTCTTTAGTTTGATGATTTTAGCAAGATTTTTAACATAGAAAACGTTTGTCTATAAATGCTCAATATAAACGCAGTTAAATTTTGCAAAACAGTTTGCAAAAATTTTGACCGCTTGACTGCTTTTTAAACCAATGTCAAAGCCGTAAGATTATGTAAATCACGTTTGAAAATAAGGCTTTGTCGCTATATCATAGTAAGGCTAAATTACGAGGATAGTAATTTGCTTGAAAAGCTGCATCAAGAAGGATGCAGTTATTGTGTATAAAATTATTTAAAGCGAACACAAATTCAATGAACAAAGTCTTTAAAGTTATTTGGAACCACACGCAACCCAAACGTGGACGGCGGTTTCGAATTAGGTCATGCAAAAGGCAAGACTAAATCACAAAAATTGCGAAAATTAACAGCTGTAGCTGGTGCAGTAATAAGCTCGGTGGCGATTTCATCAGGGCGCACAGGCAGGCGACTAATTTAAAGATGAACTTGCAAACTTGAAGTATTGACTGAAATAGTAAGCTCGTTATTACTCCAAATGCTCGTCCGGGCAACTCTGCAACACGATAATTCTATTGTTGTGGGTTATCAAAAACACAGCGAGTGGCACTGGCGATGGTAAGAGCGATTTACGAGTGCGAACAATACCGTACATCAAGTGATGCGGGTGTTGCTGGTAGAGTAATAATAACATTGTGACGGAGGTGGTGCGATCTGTTGCTATGGGTACAAGTACTCAAGCTAGTGGGTGAGGGCAACTGTTGCAATTGGTAATAGCTGAATGCGACTGTTATTCGCGGTACGAGCCATCGGTAATAACGCTAATGCAATAGCTGATGGTGCAAGTGCTTATGGTTCTCGTGCTAATGCAACTGGCCAAGATTCTGTTGCTATTTCAACTAATACTACTGCATCAGGGTAGAAAATGCAGTAGCTGTTGGTTCATATTCTAGCGCTACAGGTCGTAATGCAACAGCTGTGGGTACAACCTCCAGAGCTACTGAAGAAAGAGCGTCTGCTTTTGGTGTTTTAGCAAATGCAGCTGGTAAAAGGATCGTTGGCTGCGCTTCAGCTACCGCAAAAGGGCAGAACTCAGTTGCCGTGGTGGTGATGATGGATGGACAAAATGGGGCGTTAGCTGAAAGCTGTCATGCTTCTGTAGCAGATGGCTGTTGGCTCTAAAGCTACGAGCCATAATGCGGTCAGCAATCGGTAATGGTACTACAGCAGATTCAGGTTTAATCCCAGGTGTTAACAAAGATGCTGATGGTCATGAGAAAATTTCTAGTGTCGTTGCTAGTTGGTGGTCGCGCAACGAGTCGCTCCTGGCTCCCAAAACAGTTTATGCGGGTCTCTCAAGGTAAACTGAGCAACGATTATACAGATAACGGAAATGGCACATTCTCTAGCCCAGCTGGTACTGCGTTAGCAGCACTGTGCTAATGGTGAAGATGCATTGTCAAGTCGTGATGGTGCATTAAGCGTTGGTAGCAAGGCAAAAAGCGAGTGATAACTCGGTTTATCTTGGTGCAAGCTACAAGCAGATGTTCGAATGCTGGTGCAGCTAATGTAAACTCTATTGCTATTGGTACATCTGTTGAGTCTCGCGGTTTTTCATCTGCAGCAGTTGGCGGTGGTTCAGCAACTCACGACCAAGCGATTGCAGTAGGTCGTGGTGCTAAAGCAACTAAAGAAGATGCAACAGCTATCGGTTACAAAGCAGCAGCATCTAAAAATAATGCAACAGCGATTGGTCGTGAATCAGAGGCTTCAGCTGATAACGCAACAGTAATTGGCTTACAAGCAAGCACAGTCACACGAACAGGTAGCGTTAGAGCTAACGCGTTCTATTACTCATACTAATGATAAATATGTGGCTACAGATACACGCAACAGTCTGGTGCTTTAGGTACTTATTCTGGCTTTACGCAGGTAACAACTAGCTAGCCATGTAGGTGCAGGCTTACTGTGGTTAGCCCGTAGGCGTAGCGGGTTCGTGCGCCAGGTCAAAGAGCGTCAAATTCACTCATGTTGCGGCAGGTCGTATTTCTGCAACTTCAACAGATGCGATCAACGGTTCGACAATTATATATGCAGTGGCAGATGCACTTCTAACCACCATTGGAAGGCTCGTGGTAATGGTACTCCGGTTTCAAAGCGTTTATAACGGTGATGTTGTTGATTTCATAAATGGTAAGGCTACAACAGCTCAAGTAACGTATACCCCAGAGACGAAAGATAGTACTGGTAACGTGATTAAGCCAGCTGTAACATGTGTTACATACCATGCAAATATTGAAGCTGGCAACAATATTACTGTTACCTCGATGAAGCGAATAACAAATATATCATTGCAGCAAAAGATGGCGCTAAAAGGTAAAGATGGTGTTGATGGTAAGAGCGTTACTGCAACTGTAACCAATAACAATAATGGTACTCATACACTTACTGTTAATAATAGCGACGGCACAACAACCACAACCATTATGAGGATGGTGCTATGGGTGCAACAGGTGCTAAAGGTGATACTGGTGCTAAAGGTGACACTGGCTGCTAAAGGTGACACTGGCGCTAAAGGTGATGCGTGGTGCTAAAGGTGATGCTGGTGCGAGCAGGGTGCTAAAGGTGACACTGGTGCAGCAGGTGCGAAAGGTGATACTGGTGCAGCTAGGTGCAACTGGTGCTAAAGGTGATACTGGTGCAGACGGTAAGAACGCATGAAGCTAGAAGTTGTAGATAACAACAACGGTACGCACACAGTAACTATCGTAGATGGCAACGGTCAAACCACTTCAACTATCGTGAAAGATGGTGCAACTGGTGCGAAAGGTGATCACTGGTGCAGACAGGTGAAGAACGCAGAAGCTAAAAGTTGTAGATAACAACAACGGTACGCACACAGTGACAATCGTAGATGGCAACGGTCAAACCACTTCAACTATCGTGAAAGATGGTGCAACAGGTGCTAAAGGTGATACTGGTGCAGCAGGTGCAACAGGTGCTAAAGGTGATACTGGTGCAGACGGTAAGAACGCAGAAGCTAAAGTTGTAGATAACAACAACGGTACGCACACAGTAACTATCGTAGACGGCAACGGTCAAACCACTTCAACTATCGTGAAAGATGGTGCGACAGGTGCAGACAGGTAAAGAAATGCAGAAGCTAAAGTTGTGAGATAACAACAACGGTACGCACACAGTAACTATCGTAGATGGCAACGGTCAAACCACTTCAACTATCGTGAAAGATGGTGCAACAGGTGCTAAAGGTGATACTGGTGCAGCAGGTGCAACAGGTGCTAAAGGTGATACTGGTGCAAACGGTAAGAACGCAGAAGCTAAAGTTGTAGATAACAACAACGGTACGCACACAGTGACTATCGTAGATGGCAACGGTCAAACCACTTCAACTATCGTGAAAGATGGTGCAACTGGTGCGAAAAGGTGATACTGGTGCAGCAGGTAAAAATGCAGAAGCTAAAGTTGTGAGATAACAACAACGGTACGCACACAGTAACTATCGTAGATGGCAACGGTCAAACCACTTCAACTATCGTGAAAGATGGTGCAACAGGTGCGAAAGGTGATACTGGTGCAGCAGGTGCAACTGTGCTAAAGGTGATACTGGTGCAAACGGTAAGAATGCAGAAGCTAAAGTTGTAGATAACAACAACGGCACACACACAGTGACTATCGTAGATGGCAACGGTCAAACCACTTCAACTATCGTGAAAGATGGTGCAACAGGTGCAAAGGTGATACCGTGCAGCAGGTGCAACTGGTGCTAAAGGTGACACTGGTGCAGACGGTAAGAACGCAGAAGCTAAAGTTGTAGATAACAACAACGGCATACACACAGTAACTATCGTAGACGGCAACGGTCAAACCACTTCAACTATCGTGAAAGATGGTGCGACAGGTGCTAAAGGTGATACTGGTGCAGCAGCGGTAAAAATGCAGAAGCTAAAGTTGTGAGATAACAACAACGGTACGCACACAGTAACTATCGTGGACGGCAACGGTCAAACCACTTCAACTATCGTGAAGATGGTGCAACAGGTGCTAAAGGTGACACTGGTGCAGCAGGTAAAAATGCAGAAGCTAAAGTTGTCAGATAACAACAACGGCACACACACAGTAACTATCGTAGATGGTAACGGTCAAACCACTTCAACTATCGTGAAAGATGGTGCGACAGGCGCTAAAGGTGATACTGGTGCAGCAGGTGCAACTGGTGCTAAAGGTGATACTGGTGCAGACGGTAAAGAACGCAGAAGCTAAAGTTGTGAGATAACAACAACGGTACGCACACAGTGACAATCGTAGATGGTAACGGTCAAACCACTTCAACTATCGTGAAAGATGGTGCAACAGGGTGCTAAAGGTGATACTGGTGCGGCAGGTGCAACAGGTGCTAAAAGGTGATACTGGTGCAAACGGTAAGAATGCAGAAGCTAAAGTTGTGAGATAACAACAACGGCACACACACAGTAACTATCGTGAGATGGCAACGGTCAAACCGCTTCAACTATCGTGAAAGATGAGTGCGACAGGTGCAGCAGGTAAAATATGCAGAAGCTAAAGTTGTAGAATAACAACAACGGTACGCACACAGTAACTATCGTAGATGGCAACGGTCAAACCACTTCAACTATCGTGAAAGATGGTGCAACAGGTGCTAAAAGGTGATACTGGTGCAGCAGGTGCAACTGGTGCTAAAGGTGATACTGGTGCAGACGGTAAGAATGCAGAAGCTAAAGTTGTAGATAACAACAACGGCACACACACAGTGACTATCGTAGATGGCAACGGTCAAACCACTTCAACTATCGTGAAAGATGGTGCGACAGGTGCAGACAGGTAAAAAATGCAGAAGCTAAAGTTGTGAGATAACAACAACGGTACGCACACAGTAACTATCGTAGATGGCAACGGTCAAACCACTTCAACTATCGTGAAAGATGGTGCAACAGGGTGCTAAAGGTGATACTGGTGCAGCAGGTAAAGAAATGCAGAAGCTAAAGTTGTAGATAACAACAACGGGTACGCACACAGCTAACTATCGTAGATGGCAACGGTCAAAAACCACTTCAACTATCGTGAAGATGGTGCAAAGTGCAAAGTGACAGGTGCAGCAGGTAAAAATGCAGAAGCTAAAGTTGTAGATAACAACAACGGGTACCTCACGGTAACTATCGTAGATGGCAACGGTCAAACCACTTCAACTATCGTGAAAGATGGTGCAACTGGTGCGCTAAAGGTGATACTGGTGCAGCGCACGGTAAAAATGCAGAAGCTAAAGTTGTAGATAACAACAACGGTACGCACACTGTGACAATCGTAGACGGCAACGGTCAAAACCCACTTCAACTATCGTGAAAGATGGTGCGACAGGCGCTAAAGGTGATACTGGTGCAGCAGGTGCAACTGGTGCTAAAAGGTGATACTGGTGCAGACGGTAAGAAACTGCAGAAGCTAAAGTTGTGAGATAACAACAGCGGTACGCACACGAGTGACAATCGTAGATGGTAACGGTCAAACCACTTCAACTATCGTGAAAAGATGGTGCAACAGGTGCTAAAGGTGATACTGGTGCAGCAGGTGCAACAGGTGCTAAAGGTGATACTGGTGCAAACGGTAAAGAACGCAGAAGCTAAAGTTGTGAGATAACAACAACGGTACGCACACAGTAACTATCGTAGACGGTAACGGTCAAACCACTTCAACTATCGTGAAAGATGGTGCGACTGGTGCAGCAGGTGCGAAAGGTGAACTGGTGCAGAGGTAAAAATGCAGAAGCTAAAGTTGTGAATAACAACAACGGTACGCACACAGTAACTATCGTAGATGGCAACGGTCAAACCACTTCAACTATCGTGAAAGATGGTGCAACGAGCAGGGTGACAGCTGGTGAAAGACGGTAAGAAAATGCAGAAGCTAAAGTTGTAGATAACAACAACGGTACGCACACAGTAACTATCGTAGATGGCAACGGTCAAACCACTTCAACTATCGTGAAAGATGGTGCAACGGGTGCTAAAGGTGATACTGGTGCGGCAGGTGCAACAGGTGCTAAAGGTGATACTGGTGCAAACGGTAAGAACGCAGAAGCTAAAGTTGTAGATAACAACAACGGGTACGCACACAGTAACTATCGTAGATGGTAACGGTCAAACCACTTCAACTATCGTGAAGATGGTGCGACAGGTGCAGCAGGTAGAACAGTGCAGAAGCTAAAGTTGTGAGATAACAACAACGGTACGCACACAGTAACTATCGTAGATGGCAACGGTCAAACCACTTCAACTATCGTGAAAGATGGTGCAACAGGTGCTAAAGGTGATACTGGTGCAGCAGGTGCAACTGGTGCTAAAGGTGATACTGGTGCAAACGGTAAGAATGCAGAAGCTAAAGTTGTAGATAACAACAACGGCACACACACAGTGACTATCGTAGACGGCAACGGTCAAACCACTTCAACTATCGTGAAAGATGGTGCGACAGGTGCAGCAGGTAAAAAATGCAGAAGCTAAAGTTGTAGATAACAACAACGGTACGCACACGTAACTATCGTAGATGGCAACGGTCAAACCACTTCAACTATCGTGAAAGATGGTGCAACAGGTGCTAAAGGTGATACTGGTGCAGCAGGTGCAACTGATTGCTAAAAGGTGATACTGGTGCAAACGGTAAGAATGCAGAAGCTAAAGTTGTAGATAACAACAACGGTACACACACAGTAACTATCGTAGACGGCAACGGTCAAACCACTTCAACTATCGTGAAAGATGGTGCAACTGGTGCTAGAAAGGTGATACTGGTGCAGCAGGTAAAAATGCAGAAGCTAAAGTTGTAGAATAACAACAACGGTACGCACACAGTAACTATCGTGGGATGCAACGGTCAAAACCACTTCAACTATCGTGAAAGATGGTGCAACAGGTGCTAAAAGGTGACACTGGTGCAGCAGGTAAAAGAATGCACGAAGCTGAAAGTTGTAGATAACAACAACGGTACGCACACAGTGACTATCGTAGATGGTAACGGTCAAACCACTTCAACTATCGTGAAAGATGGTGCAACAGGTGCTAAAGGTGATACTGGTGCGCAGCTACGGGTGCTAAAGGTGATACTGGTGCAAACGGTAAAAAATGCAGAAGCTAAAGTTGTGAATAACAACAACGGCACACACAGTAACTATCGTAGATGGCAACGGTCAAACCACTTCAACTATCGTGAAAGATGGTGCGACGGGTGCTAAAGGTGATACTGGTGCAGCAGGTGCAACTGGTGCAGACGGTAAAATGCAGAAGCTAAAGTTGTAGATAACAACAACGGTACTCACACAGTAACTATCGTAGATGGCAACGGTCAAACTACTTCAACTATCGTGAAAGATGGTGCGACAGGGTGCTAAAGGTGACACTGGTGCAGCAGGTGCATACTGGTGCAGACGGTAAAGAAATGCAGAAGCTAAAGTTGGAGATAACAACAACGGTACACACACAGTAACTATCGTAGATGGCAACGGTCAAACCACTTCAACTATCGTGAAGAGGTACTGGTGCGACAGGTGCAAACGGTAAAAATGCAGAAGCTAAAGTTGTGAGATAACAACAACGGTACGCACACAGTGACTATCGTAGATGGCAACGGTCAAACCACTTCAACTATCGTGAAAGATGGTGCAACTGGTGCGAAGGTGATACTGGTGCAGCAGGTAAAAATGCAGAAGCTAAAGTTGTCAGATAACAACAACGGTACGCACACAGTGACTATCGTAGATGGCAACGGTCAAACCACTTCAACTATCGTGAAAGATGGTGCGCACAGGCGCGAAAGGTGATACTGGTGCAGCAGGTGCAACTGGTGCGAAAAGGTGATACTGGTGCAGACGGTAAGAACGCAGAAGCTAAAGTTGTAGATAACAACAACGGTACACACACAGTGACTATCGTAGATGGTAACGGTCAAACCACTTCAACTATCGTGAAAGATGGTGCAACAGGTGCGAAAAGGTGATACTGGTGCAGCACGGTAGGAAAATGCAGAAGCTAAAGTTGTAGATAACAACAACGGTACACACAGTAACTATCGTAGATGGCAACGGTCAAACCACTTCAACTATCGTGAAAGATGGTGCAACAGGTGCGAGCAGGTGATACTGGTGCAGAGGTGAACGCAGAAGCTAAAGTTGTGAGATAACAACAACGGTACACACACACAGTAACTATCGTAGATGGTAACGGTCAAACCACTTCAACTATCGTGAAAGATGGTGCAACTGGTGCGAAACAGGTGACACGTGGTGCAGCAGGTGATACTGGTGCAGACGGTAAAGAAAATGCAAAGCTAAAGTTGTGAATAACAACAACGGTACACTACAGTAACTATCGTAGATGGCAACGGTCAAACCACTTCAACTATCGTGAAAGATGGTGCAACTGGTGCTAAAGGTGATACTGGTGCAGCAGGTAAAAATGCGAAGCTAAAGTTGTAGATAACAACAACGGTACGCACACAGTGACTATCGTAGATGGCAACGGTCAAACCACTTCAACTATCGTGAAAGATGGTGCAACAGGTGCGAAGGTGATACTGGTGCAACAGGTGCAACTGGTGCTAAAGGTGATGCAGCAAACGGTAGGAATGCAGAAGCTAAAGTTGTGAGATAACAACAACGGCACACACAGTGACTATCGTGATGCAACGGTCGAAACCGACTTCAACTATCGTGCAAAGATGGTGCAGCAGGTGCTACAGGTGATACTGGTGCAGCGGTGCAGCTGCTGCAACAGGCGACACTGGTGCAAACAGGCAGAACGCAGATGCTAGGTGCAGCAAAGTAGCAACTGGCGCACACAGGTAGCTATCAGTGACGGCGGCAGGTCAAACCGCGTGCTATCGTGAGCGCAGCATGGTGCGACAGCTGCAACAGAGTGACGCTACTGGTGCAGCAGGCGCTACGGGTGCTACTGGTCCTACGTGATACAGGCCGTCACAAGGTGATGCTGCAACAGGTGCAGCTGGTCCAGAAAAACATGTTGATGTGAGTTTCTGGTAACGCAGAAATACAACTAAAGTTGAAGTGAAAGCTAACGCAAGTAAAGATGGTCGTGATCGTTTCGTTGTGTCAGCTAATGCGACTACAACTAAAGTGAACGATAATGGTACTGTGAGTGTTGATCCTAAAGGTAATGGTGATAGCTTAGTGAACGCAACTACTGTTGTGAATACAATTAACGATGCTTCATTTCAACATTACTACTGGCAGCCATGTTGACAAAGTTGTAACAGATACCATACAGTGAAACAAGTTGCTAAAGTGAAACCAGGTTCAACTGTAACGATTACTTCAGGTAAAAATGTAGCAGTTAACCAAACTGTTGATGCTAAAGGTAACCCAACCTTCACTATTTCAACAACTGCGGATGTAACTCACAACAATGTGACAGCAAATAATATTGTTGCAACAAATGTGACTGCGGGTGACGTAACAGCTGAAAAATGTAACAGCGAAATAACGTGACTACGAAGAACATCACTGTTGAAAATGGTGGTAACATCGATATGGGTGGTAACCAAGTTCATAACGTGGCTAACGGTACAAACCCAACTGATGCTGTGAACTTGAGCCAATTAAAAGCTAATACGACTAAAGTGATTTCTGGTCACCAAAGTAATGTAACCTTAGTATCAGATAATGCAGATGGTAAAGTTTACAAAGTAGACGTAAACACTACAGCGTTATCTAATATCACTAACACTGGTAAGATTACAGTTCCAGATGCTAATACCGCAGGTAATAAAGGTTTAGTGACTGCAATTGATGTAGCTAAACGCAATCAACTGCAGCTTACTGGAAAGTTGCAGATAATGCTGGTACAGTTAAACACAATGTGACTGCGGGTAACAAGTTAACTTTCGTAAACGGTAAAGCGACAAAGCTCTAACGTTACTGTTGACAGAAAAATGGTGTAAGCAAAGTTAGTTACGATGTGAATGCTGGTGACGGTTTACATATCGAGCAATAATAAATTAGTTGCGAATGTAACTGATATTAAACAAGGCGATAATGTTGTTGTTAATAAAGACAGCAACGGTGTTTACACTGTAAGTGCAAATAATACGCAAGCAAGTGTAAGCACGGATCCAAATAAAGGTATCACAGTAACACCAGCTGCTAACTCAAATGGTACAACCAACTATAGTAACTGTTGATATCGATAACGATACTATTACCGTGAACAACCAAGGTAAATTAGTATCTAACGGTTCAACTAACTTTAACGTATGCAACTATGGATAAAGGTAACCAAAGTTGCTAAAGGCAGGTGGCAGCTCAACAGCGAAAGCGTAACTAGTGGTAAAATCAGTCACTTATGCGGCGGGTAAAAATATCGCAATTGAGCAAAATGGCACTGAAATCCTTGTATCTACAACTGAGGATGTGAACCACAACAGCGTAACCACTAATAACTTAACGGTTAAACGAAAGGTGGTAACGTGACAGTTGGTCCAAACTCAACAGTTGATATGGGTGGCAACCAAGTTCACAACGTGAAAGCGGGTGAGAAAGATACCGATGCAGTGAATGTGTCACCAGTGCGTAACAACATCACTAACGTGAACAATCGTATCAACAAAGGTACAAAAAAGAAGCACGTGCGGTATCGCGGGTGCTAACGCGGCGACAGGGCTACCACAGGTTTACATCAGGTAAAATCAATGGTTGCAGCTTCTGCAGACTTCAAGGCGACGCGCAGCGCGCGCGGTAGGTTACTCACGTTCAGGCGATGACGGTGGTTATCTTGGCTTCTGAGTAACGCAGACGCAAGGTGGCTCTGTAGTTTGCCAGCCGTGTGATTTAATGCTCTTTTAAGCTAAGATAAAAAGAGCTTTCGGTTTTGTGTAATTTAATGAGGTTTTTGGGTTTCGATACTGTTTTGTGTTTTCTTTATTTATAAAAAGTGCTCTTAATCTGAAAATTCAAGTCTCGTGTGTGTACCGCCACTGCGCGCGCGCTACGCGCGCGCGCGCACTGCGCGCGCGCGCGCCCTGGCTG